>Ga0208872_1000753_pt1 | contig 22007 bp, 35 predicted proteins | sample CryBogCBH12Aug08_FD_185508 | JGI IMG/M metagenome (GOLD analysis project Ga0208872, IMG submission 185508) | Freshwater microbial communities from Crystal Bog, Wisconsin, USA - CBH12Aug08 (SPAdes) | ecosystem: Environmental > Aquatic > Freshwater > Lake | place: Crystal Bog, Wisconsin, USA...
GCTTGCTTCACTTAAGAACAGTGATTTATTTTTCTTTTTGATTTTTATTTCCACATTTTGGCAGATCCCCTCGGTCATTGTCTTTTCAAATATCTCCTTAATGGTAAATTTTTCGTTGGAGGGGATGAAATAGTAGAAATGCCTTCCCACCAGGTCATCCCTGTTATCGGTCCCCAATAACTCGAGTCCGATTTCTGAAACATCCCTGATAATCCCATTCAGATCGACCAATAAAATACCATCAGGAGAGGCATTGACCATGGTCCGGTATTTCTCCTCGCTCAATTTAAGGGTATTTTCTGCCTGCTTAAGCTCGGTGATGTCCTCTGAAATTCCGAGCAGGTATTCGGGTTCTCCCTGCCCATTGAAGATTGGGACTTTTTTGGTGTGAAGTATCCGCAATCCCATGTGGCGGGTAAGCAAATTTTCTTCGGGAATTTCGACCATCTCAGATTTTGCCAAAACCTCTTTATCTTTCCAAATATAATTATCCGCTACCTCCCTGGGGAATAAATCAAAATCATTCCTGCCCAGGATACTATCCCGTGCAACACCCAAAAGGTTTTCACCGGCTTTGTTGAATCTCACAAAACGGAGCTCTTTGGCATCCTTAATAAATATCATGTGGGGAATATTTTCAACAATTGAATCCAAAAAACCGTTTGCCTGACGCAGGTCTTCTTCCATCAGTTTGCGCCCGGTGAGGTCCACCATATTTAACCCTACCTGCTGCTTACCTCCTACTGTGCGCCCTTCGATATGAATATATTTTGATTGATTATCAGCGGTCTCTAACATTACATCGACGATCTCCTTGACTTTGCCGGAAAAAACCTTCAGAAAGAAGGAATTAAAAGGGATGAGTGAGTCTCCGGATATAAAAAAACCAAAATTGCTCCCTATTAAGAGTGATCTTTCTTTGCCCAATATACTGGCAGCACTGTAGTTTAGCTCCTGAATTGTCAGATCCGCTGAAAGCGTGAGATAACCGGTAGGGGCAAAATCATAAAGTTCAGTATATTTTTTGGTAGCATCCTCAGCTCTCTGTTTGGCGAGTATAAGATCTTCATATTGCATTTCCAATTCAATCTGATAGGAGTGCAGATTTTCTTCCATCATTATACGATCGGTGATGTCTTCAGTAAATCCCAGAAACCTCATTGGGGAGAGTCTCACGGTGGATAAGATCCACCATCGTTTCGTTCCGTTTTTTTGTCTGAAAGGTAATTCTGCTTTTAATACACCAGTGGAAACTACTTTACTCTCGAACTCCAGGTTATTCTTTGGATATTCTTCCGGGATGAGATCTGAAATTCTCATCTCTAAAAGTTCAGTTTCCGAGAAACCGGTTGTCGTGCACATTGTCTTGTTCACCTCGAGATATCTTCCGGTATCGTCGGCAACAAAAACACCCTTGGGAGCAAAATCTATATAACTATGGTATTTCTCCTCACTTTTTAAGGGCGTGTAAACGAATTGTACATCAATGATAGGTGATTAGCTACTGTAAATCAAGGAAATACCCCCGGGCGGAAAAAAACGAATTGCACATGGTGATTGATAATTGGTTGAATCCACATTGAAGGCATAGGGGGCAAAACGGGCCTATATAAGCCTATGATTTAATAACTGTTCAAAAACAGTATAAATACTGATTAAATAAGGCTTAAACGGCAATATTTCGCCAAGATAAAGCCAGTGATTAAGCTCCGAACGTGGGGCTTTTTTTATGGAGTTCTCCCAATGTTTAAAAATAAGTGAAAACTGTAATGGGTAGCCAAATGGGTAGCCAAATGGGTAGCCAAAACAAGGTAAAAAAAAGGAAGTAAATAGGGGTTTAAGCACAAAAAAAAGGTGTTTAAACGGCTATTTCGGGACATTCAGGGGGGTTTAATACATAAATATAAAGGGAATAAACAATAATTTAAAGAATATAAACATCTGTAATGCAGGTTTATATGATCAAATTATATAAGGTACCTTAAAACAAAAGTGCGCGTGTGTGTTTTTATTTGAACAATTAATTAAAAAAGAAGGGTAATCCTTATTTGGTTCGGACCTTTTCCTCCAGGAGATAAATGAGCTTTGAGAGCGTCTCTATTTGTTTCTCCTGGCTGTCGATGACCTTATCTTTCATTTTACACATCTCACATCCAATGATATTATCTGGAGTCTGAGTTTTTGAGATATTTTTTAAAAGACCAAGATCCTCCTTTTTTATTGGGGCAACCACATCCCTTCCCTCTTCGAAAACGAACTGATTTCCTTTTCCAGTTAAAAGCCAAGCCGGATTTATTTCAGGATAAAATTCAATAAATTTCGCCAGTGTAATCTCAGTTATGCTTGATTCACTCTCAAGAGTACCCCTAGATATACCTGTAAAAGCATAGAAATCCCTCTTACTAATATTAAGTGTATCAATATATTGTAAGATTCTTTGCTTTATTGGCGAAATATTTTGCATTTTTATTTTGAATGGCGAAATCTTTTGTATATTTGTAACGGAATAACACAACGAATATACTACAAAATCAGCCGCTAATGCAAACAATTGACCAAATAAAAAAAATCACTCCGGAGCAAGTCGCCGAATTGCGTAAAAAACTGCGCAGGGGAGATGCCGACCTTATCGCCGAAATGCTTGACGGTCTTTATTTGCCCATCACCATAAGCCACATGATTCGCGGCCATCGTAAAATGAAGCCCATCGTTTACAAAGCGGCAAATAAGCTTGTCGAAATCATTGATAATCTTAAAAATGAATTAAAATGACCGAGTATCAATTAAAGTGGTTTGGATTTTATTGCCTGGCCGTAACCGTTGCAATTATAATCTCCTACATCCTGGTATTACTCACCGAAGAAAAGTCAAAACTATGAAAACATCCTCCAAAATTTTCGCCGCATTCTTTTCTGTGCTTAGTCTAGTTGCTGCCGGTGCGGCATTGGGCGGTGCAACACATCAATGGTTTACAGCTGCACTATGTGCAGCTGTTGCTTTAGCTCTGGTGGCCGATATCCTTAATAAGGATGAAGCCGATAACACCCCACGTTTATTTAGTTAGTTTTTAGTGCAGTCCGATAACCCTGGCGAAGGTTCCACCGACGCCGGGGTTTAACAACATCAACCATGGAATATTTCAATAACGTTTTATGTGTTCCGGCAGGATGGCTCTATGAGGATACTGGTTTAATCACAGAGCATACCTATAAGCATATGGTTTCCCGCAAGCAAATCAACGTTGTCCGTCGCGGTTGCCTGAATACTCCTGCCCTCGTAGCATACGACAGCATTCCGGAGCGCTTCCGTAAACTGATTGATTCAAAATATGGGGATCCCCGCAAAGCCATAACCATTAATCTTCTCCAGGACAAAATTTCACCCGACACAAAAGCAAACGAGTACTTCTCGGAATACCTACTTCCAAATAAACACCACCTGCCCGCCAAGGTTCAGATCGAATACTATACTAATGCCATCCTCCTTAATGCCTGTCACCGGATGATCACCGACCGGAAATCCTTCCGCAGATCCAGGGGAGGAAACGCCCCGCGCATGTGGGACGAACTTGCCAGGCTAATTGAAGATCTTACTTCAGCCACCTACCCTCATACACTGCCATCACATCCCCGCAGGCTTGAAGATCGTTATAAACGTTACCAGGCAGAAGGATACCAAAGCCTTATTCACAAGAACTTTTGCAATAAGTCAGCCGCCAAGGTGAATGATGATATCAAAGAGAGCATGTTGACCGAACTAATCGGGGATCCCCGCAATCTGGATAATGAACAGATCAGATCTCTATACAATATAATAGCCTCGAAGATGGACTGGAAGCAGATTACAGCATCTTCCGTTGGCGTGTGGCGTGACAAGCTGGATATTATTACGCATCCAGGGCGCAGGGGAGGCACCGACTTTATGAATAATAAAGCGATGCAGGTGAAGCGTTCCAAACCAACCTCCCCACTTTATTACTGGACGATGGACGGTTGGGATGCTGAACTCCTTTATCAGAAAAACGAGAATGGGAGAACTACATATCACAACCGTCTCACCGTCGTCGTGGTCCTTGATCCCTGCGTCAATTATCCTATCGGGTTTGCCATTGGTACTCACGAAACTCCTGAACTCATTAAGGCTGCCCTGCGGAATGCCGTAAACCATACCGCTGAACTTTTCGGCCAACGCTACCGGACCCATCAGTTACAGAGCGACCATTATGCGATCAAAGCATTGACCCCGCTTTATGAGGGAATGGCCGAAAAGGTGACTCCTGCCCGGGTTAAGAATGCCAAGACCAAGGTTGTAGAGCCCTATTTCCATCGCATCAATAAGAAGTACTGCCAACTAATGCCTAACTGGTCAGGCTTCGGGATCACTTCCCAAAAAGAGAACCAGCCAAATGTAGACTTCCTGAATAAATATCGGCACAACTTCCCAACCCAGGAAGAATGCACGGATCAGATTGCCCGGATCATAGAATTAGAGCGTCAGGAGAAACTGAACCGTTATATGGAGCTCTGGGCCCTCACATCCGACGAGCATAAACTTCCTTTATCCTGGTCACAATACCTTCTCCACTTTGGAGCCGAAACCGGATACCTCAATATGCTCCAGGGAAACGGCTTGCTCATGACCATTGAAGGAATTAAGCATGATTATGACTGTTACGATCCACGGTTCAGGGATTATGCCTCCTCCCGCTGGGCAGTTAAATATGATCCATCTGATACTACCAAGGTTCTGGCCATAAACGAAGACGGCACCCTGCGGTTTGAGCTTGAAGAAAAGTATATCCAACCGATGGCCCTTCGGGATCGCAAGCCCGGCGATTACCAGCAACTTGAGCGCGTGCGTGATTTCAATAATGTACTTGTTGAGTCAATCACCGAGAAACGCAAAGCCACAGCCACAGCCATTGGCGAAATGTTTGAAAACAACCCAGCCCTTAATGACACATTGACCAAATTGATTCTGGTTGACAGCAAGGGGCAACATAAAAATGAGCGTAATGCTAACCGTTTGGGAGAGGCTGCTGTCACCAGTAGAAAGAAAATTGCCTCTCCCCGATTTGAAGACCAGGAAGATGAAGAAATCGATTTATATGGAATGCTTTAAAAACTAAAATTGAACAAAATGGAAAGCACTAAGAAAGATCAAATCGTTGAAAAGCTGAAGGAGTACATTACACGCTTCGAAAGCCAGAACAAAGCAGCCAATTCACTCAAGGGGGTAAGTTCGGCAACCATCTCGCAGATGTTGAATCAAAATTGGGACCTGATCAAGGATGAGATGTGGCGCAACGTGGCCGCACAGATCGGATACGCCGAAAACGAGTGGGTGGCTGTTGAAACCCGCGATTTCAAAATCCTGACAACATTGCTGCATGATGCCCAGCTTCAAAGTAATGTTTATGCCATCACCGGCGCTGCCGGAACCGGAAAAAGCTTCGCCATCCGTCAGTTTGCCTCCGATAACCGGAAAGTACACCTATTGAAATGTGCCGAGTACTGGAATAAGAAGATGTTTATGCAGGAATTGCTCTCCGCTATGGGCCGTGATTATGCCGGCTTCACCATTGGCGAGATGATGCATGAGATTGTAACTGAGCTTAAGCGCCAGCAGAACCCTTTGATCATACTCGATGAAGCCGACAAACTGACTGATCAGGTACTTTATTTCTTCATAACGCTTTACAATCAGCTCGAAGATCAGGCAGGGATCATCCTTTGCGCTACCAACTACCTTGAGAAGAGGATCAAACGGGGAGTTAAGCTCAACAAAAAAGGGTACAACGAGATCTACAGCCGCATCGGGCGCAAGTGTGTGGAGCTTAAAGGACTATCAGCCGCCGATATCTCGGCTGTTTGCCAGGCGAACGGAATCACCGACCGAACAAGCCTCCAAAACATTATCGGAGACTGCGAGGGAGACTTGAGAAGGGTGAAACGGAAAATTCACGCGCTAAAGAATATCGCGTAATACGTTGGGTATAGAGACGCACAGCTGTGCGTCTCTACAAAACGAAAACGTTCTATGAATGACTGAAAAAACGATAAACCGAGCCAGAACCTACACTGACCTGATGAGGCAGAAGGTTAACGAGCTCGATTTTGAAGGCGACTGGCTGAAGAGCCTGGGCAAACCCGAGATCACCGGAACATGGCTGATCTGGGGCAATCCCGGAAACGGGAAAACTCGCTTTGCTCTCCAGCTTTGCAGATACTTCGCCTCATTTTGCCGCGTGGCTTATAACTCACTCGAAGAGGGTGACAGCAAGAGTATACGCGATGCTATAATGCAGGTAGGTATGAACGACGTAAAAAGCAACTTCATGCTGTTGGACCAGGAACCGGTCGAAGAGCTTAAAGCCCGATTACGCAAGCGCAAGAGTCCAGATGTGATCTTTATCGACAGCTGGCAATATACCGGGTTAAATTATGCCGAGTATAAGAAGCTCCGGGCAGAGTTCCGACATAAGCTCTTTATCCTGGTCTCGCACGCAGAGGGTAAGAACCCTGAGGGACGCACAGCCAAATCGATACGCTACGACAGTTTCGTTAAGATTTGGGTAGAAGGATACAAGGCGTTCCCTGCGAGCAGATACGGAGGCAATGAGCCATACACGATCTGGGATAAAGGGGCGCGGGATTACTGGGGATGATCTAAAATGATTGGATTAAAAAATGAAAGAATGAAAACAACAACTGACCGTCAGCAGGGTACGCTGCTGAAAAAGTTCCACACATTAAGCACAAAGGCTGGATTGACCTCCGATGAAAAATACCTGATGATTGGCGCCTTTGGGCATGAGAGCAGCCGCGAAATGACGGTATCTGAACTATTGCGGGCCTGTGATATGCTAGACGCAAAGCTTAACCCCAAATTAGCCGAGATAGACTTATGGCGCAAACGCGTTATGGCTGCTATTGGCGGCTGGCTCAGGGTGATGAGTGTGGAGAGCAATGCAGCAAAGATTAAAGCTATCGCCTGCAGAGCCTCTTCCTTCGAAAACTTTAATGATATCCCCAGGGAACGGCTCAATAACCTTTACTATGCTTTTTTGAAAAAACAAAAGGACTTTAAGCGCGTGAACTCCATCGTGAAGGAGCAAATAGACGAACTAATATATCAGAATTAATGGAAAAGGCTTCTAAAATATCCCATCTGGAGATTTGCTCTACTTGCAAAGGGGAAGCATGCATTTGGGTTACTGAGTCACTGCCGCGACATGGATCGGATAGGGGCCATGAAGTGGCACAGATGTGCCCTGAATGCCAGGGTACCGGCATTGTAAAAATTGTTACAGAAACAACTATAACAACATATCCTCATTTTATAACACACTTTTAAACATAAGTAAATGGACCAAAAATCGCACATTAAAGTCATTGAAGAGGGATTTATTATCCTACGAGCCGATGATCAACCCACACCACGCATAAAGTATATCGCGAAAGGGCAGCATAACTGGATCACGCTTGAAAAATTTGAAACAAAGGCGGCTCGTGATCGAAAACTTAAAGAACTTCTTCAGTCATCAATTTACTTAATCGACTAAACATCATGAATGATAAATCAATTTACGAACCAGTTGTAGCGAGAGACCGATTAATGGCGGCTGTAATGGTTGATATCCGAAAGGAAATGACTCAGAAAATAATTGCATTGCAGAAGGAACAGACGCGCCTGACCCTTTTACTTGCTGATAAATTTAATGTGGATGATTATCGCAAACTCAATATTGTGAATCAACACATTCTAGTAGCCTGTTCGCGTCGAAAAGGAGAATGGGTAAAGGGAGATAATCTCAACTATGCAACCATAGCAAAATAAATACAAACATTTGATTAATCAACATTTAAACAGTTTTTAAAATGGCACAATTAGAGTCAACCGAAATTACGGTAAGGTGGGAAGATCTTTCGATCGAGAAAATTGCCGAAATTCTTGAGCAGAAACGGAAGGAGCAAAAGGAGCTCAAGATGAATAAGCGTGCGGCCTATGAAGGGATCCGCGCAGACCTGGTCTTTAAGATCGAAAATGCAGTCCGTAGGGTTTCGGACGATGTACACTCATTGTTCACGTTCGTATGCGAAGAAACGGAGGCTTTCCGTGCAATTATGGGGGAATATGGCCAGCTCAGGCGCGAGAACCAAATGAGTTATCAGCTCGAAGAGGGCAACTTCAGGATTGAAGTTAAAACGAACAAGGTTAAAAAGTTTGATGAGCGTGCAGATCTGGCTGCAACCCGCCTGATTGAATTCCTAACACAGTGGATTTCGCAGAGCGACAAGGGCCAAAGCGACCCCATGTATCAGCTGGCTATGACACTACTGGAGCGCAATAAGTATGGCGATCTGGATTATAAATCCATAAGCAAACTTTACGAACTTGAGGAGGACTTTGATTCTGAAGAATACTCAGCTATTATGGTTCTATTCCGTGAATCGAATGTAGTCGAAGGCACAGCTACCAATTTTTATTTTTGGGAGCGCAATAACATGGGCGTATGGACTAGGGTAGAACCATCCTTTAACCGTATGTAATGAACGCTAAAGAATTCAGGGAGGCTGTAGCCACGATGCGCAGCCTCCAGAAGGAGTACTTTAAAAATCGCGATCACCTGATCCTGCAACGGGCCAAGGCCATGGAAAAGGCAGTCGATGATTATATCAAAGAGGGGGAAAAAGAAATAAACGCACAAAAATCACTTTTCTAATGGCTGCTAAACTTTACTACGATATTTTAGAACTCCAGCGCCTTCCGCTTGGGGATATCTATAACATTGCGCTTTGGTTTAAAGTGGATACCCTGAATAAGAAGAAACAGCAGATCATTTACGAAATACTGGATGCACAACAGCAATTAATACCGACCGAAAATGATCGAAAATAACGTAAAGCGGGTTTATATTATCGCCAAAATTACAGGCCAAAATCAACTTGAAGTGGCCTTGAAATATCAGAATGCAAAATTTTTGCTTCAGAGTTTTGGTTACGAACCCGTATCTCCCATCGATCATGTACCCGCAGACGCCGACTGGCATGCTGCCATGCGGATTTGCATCCCCCTACTACTTGGCTGCGACAGTTATATAGTTCTTGACGCCCTGCATACCACTCCCGGAGGCATGATTGAAGACACCATTGCCGGCTGGGTTGGAATACCACGTATTTATTTATCTAAACTCTAAACGTATGAACCCGATTACACATTTATTGGCTTTAGGGACGATCCTTTTTGTTTCCGGCTTTTTTGCAGTCATGTTTGCCGGCATGGCACTCTTTGAAAGGGATGTTGAAGAGACCAGCGAACCTACCTACGAACCCGGTGAAATTGATGACACCAACTATCCGGACGTTGATTCTGTAATATTTCCAAAATACTAACGATGGAAAAACACTACCTGGGATACCGATGTGTGGGGACGGTCGCGATGAGCCGTATGCAACGCAATGAACTTTTAATTGCACGCTATTACTACATGAGCGAACTTAAGCGATTGCGCTTTGACGATGTTGTGTTTCGGCTCTCTTCCACCTTCTTTATCTCTGATATTTATGTGATGCGCCTTTTGAGCGCCTTGTCGGAACAATTTGATCAAATAAAAGCTGAGCATCCTAAACGAGAGGACTTACGGGCTAAATGGCCGGAATGGGACTGGAGTTGAAACGAATTTAAACTAATTATACTAATGAGTCAATACGGAAATTTGGTCGCACAACTAAAATTAGAGGATGAGGCAGATATTCGGTATATCATTCGAAATTTTAAAGCAGATGGTTATACACGGGGAAGGCTGCTCAAAGTATTGGATAACGAAAAGGCACTTGTCAAGGTTTTATCAAAGAAGAAGTTTTCGTGCCGAATGAATAACAATGTAATTAATGCTATAGAACGGATTTTAAATGAACCAGAACTTATCAATCTATGAAAAATTTTAAAACCTTCCGTGAAGTTATCCAGGATCCGCAATGCGCGAAATTTGTCGTGGCAGAGATCCAAAGCTATTGGAAGCAACAAAACGAGGCGCTGGCTCAATTGCCCGCCGGATCGAAACTTAAGATGACTGCTTATTTCACGCTTGATCGGAAAGGGATCCTTAATCCTGAAGATCTCATCAAAGAAATGGAGTTAATTGATCAACGGAAGTCGGAGTTATCGTCGCTTGAACGTCGGTTGATTAAACAGATCGTTTGGAATGCAATGGCAGAGACAATCAATTATTATAAATAACAATTACAAAAAAGTCGGGTATGAAATTAAACATTTACAATTCTGAGAACAGCAAGAAAGTCTTTACCGGTAAATCTATGATTCGGATATCGCGTAAAGCAGGATTATTTACTTTTAGTAAGACCGCCGGAGAGAAGATTGGCCTCTCGTTAGGAGATCGGGTTGTTATTGTCCAGGATACCGACAATCCGGATAACTTTTATGTGCATAAAACAGCCGATCCTAAGGGATTTCTTTTGCGGTTTAAAACCGCCAACTATGGGGCATCATTCAATTGCGCCAAACTGGCAGGGATAATTCTGGATGCTACTCCTTACAAAACGGTAAGTTATTTGCTTGGAAATGTCCAGGATATTGACGGAATGGCCTATCATCTGATATTGACATCGAAACCATTAGCCGAAATGCTCTAATGGGAAAGCAAACACCGCGGTCACGCCGACTTGATCTGATCAATAGTATGAAGCATGGTGAGCAAAAAAGGATTGCAGAGATCTTAGGATGCTCGAGGGGTTATGTATCGAGCGTGCTGAACGGCGCCAGGAATCAGACAAATGAACTTGGGACAAACATCATCCGCCTGGCGGAACGTGCCGCGGCAGACGCTTACTTTTTGAAACGCAAACAACGCTTTTAAATCATGATTGGAAAAAAATTAAGTCCAATACTGGAAGAGCTCGAAAACACCTTATGGGAATTTGAAGCGAACCGGGGAATTTTACCTGAATTTACTGAAGCCGGGTTTCGATCTGCATCTAAAATATTTATGTCGGTACTAATGGAAAAGATGTGGGAGCTCCAGAGCAAGGAACATATGGCCATGCCGGATCGCTCAGCCATGGCGCTAAAGGCTGGAGAGGATTTGCGTAAATTGGTAAAAACTTATACCGGTTTCGATACCTTTGATTTTTATAAAAAAGTACCTTTACAACGCTAATTTAAAAACTATTTAAAAACCTTTAAAATGAAAACAATTCTTGGTTTATTGTTCGTTTTGATTTCGATTACTGCATTCGGGCAAGTGGATAAAAAACCTTTTACCGAGGTGGATGAAGAAGAACCTATAAATTCTAATCCTTTTAAAATTCATCCAAAAGGAATTAAGCTTTTTGGGGATATTTATTTTGGTATGAGCAAACAGGAGGTGAGAGAACTTACAAAACCGCATAATGAGAAACAATCAATTACAGTTATTGGTTATAAAATAAAGGCCTCACCATATTATTCGCAATTCAATGAAAACGGACTTTGTGTTTTAGGGATGACCTCTTATTTGTATCCTAATCCCCACATGAGTAATGGTCTTTGCAAACTTGCTTTAAATGCAACAGATTCAATTATGACTAACTTGGGTGCCAAATGCATTTATAAAAATGAGAATTGGCCTGATCCTTTATTAATGCCTTCCAATATTGCATCTATTTATAATCTTAATGGCAATTCCATAAAATTAACTGCTCATTATACAGGTGGTGATTATAGTGTTGATCTTTTAATTACCACTATTCCCTTTGAAAATGCAAATATCAAAAAGAGTAAATCAGAATTTAATAAAAGCATTGAAGAAGCAAAAACGAAATTTTAACGAAGCATAAATTATAAAAAAAGCCCGGTCAATTTGTCCGGGCTTTTTTTATAAAGTTTCCTCCACCGGAACCATCCAGGTAGTTTGGTAAACGATCAATCCATCGGACCGTTTTTCGCGACGTGTCGACATACGGGATAGGCGGCCATGAACTCCAGCAAGCTCGGGAGCATTGGCGATTGCACTTTCCACCATACTCCTGTTTTTTAAAGCATTTAAAGAGGCATTGAAGGCATCTATTGCCGTAAGGTTACTTTGATCGGCTATTTTCCGGTAAGCAAACCGGGTGACAATGGTTGCCGTTCCGGATTGGGTATTCAGATCGCCGGCCTCCCATTGAATTGCCTGGGCATCGATTAAGATACATGGCAATAATGCTACCGGCTTGAATTGGCCGTCCTGGTCAATAGCCTCAAGCTGGCCTTCTTCGGCGCTTATTTGCTTTAACCAGGATAACGTTTTGCAAGCTGTAAAAATGGTCCGAAATATTTCTTCCATGGTATATTTATTAGGAATAGAAACGCACCGCTGTGCGTCTCTACCGGTTATTAACTGATTTCATTTCTCTGGCGACAATAGCCTGGAGATTGGTGGTTAAAATTTGTGACGTTCCCAGAAATTTACGCTGAGGAATATGGATTGGATGTGCCTTCGTTCGGGGCAGTTTGTGCCCCGTTGTGGCCAGATTTGAGGCTATCTTATTACTGACATATACTATTTTTCCAGCCTTAGGGAAAAAGGCTGTTCCACCCGGATGGTTAATGGTACCTCCATCGTTATGGATACGCGCATAGGGCAGTGTCGTACCTACAATGACCATATTGTCGGTCTGACTCAATACCCTGATGTCCTTAAACAGGTGTCCGGTTCCTTTACCGATTAGCACTCCGCGACCCGGATCCGAATCGTTTTTCCGCTGTGCCCAGGGCTCCATTCCGGAGTCAAACCCCCCGCGCTGAAAATTTTCTTTGGTCTGGCGCACAGCCTCGGCGCCCAGGAGAGGAGGTAAGCGGCGGATTGCCTCCTTTGCCTGTCGCTTGAGATTATCAAGCGAGACCTTATTGCAGGATAGATTAATCATCGAGATCGTCGATATATTGTTTGGACAAATTAAGACCAAATGATAAAGCGGAATCGGAGGCGGCTTTCATCGTTGGATTTTCGTCGTTAAAAACCTTACCCGTCTTACCCGAGTTATTGGCAAATTGCGCATCGATCGCCGGTAGATCCATCTCGGAAACGTCGGTAGGTTTGGCATTCGGATTGGTGACTTGGATAACATCACACCTGCATCCCCAATCGAGCGGAGGATAGTAAGTATCCCAGAACTCATCATCCACCGGACGGATTACTCCGTTCAGTTCAGCATGCTCCTCACGTACCCGATCATCACCCGCAGTGATAAACTCCAGGTATGGCATTACGTCTGCATCATCGGCATATTTCTGCCATTTATCGGCCATAATCCCGGAGCTGGTGGATGTATTCCATTCGGTCTGCATCCAGTTCTTGTTGTATTGGATATTCAGGGAGTCGACCACTTTTTTGAAGTTCGAAAAGGAAAGCGGATTACCGTCACCGTCGAGCATGAGCGCCTTCATGTCGTGTTGAAAGCCCTGAACCTTGGCGGCGCTAAATTGATAGGCATTTTGGATGAGCTTTTCACCTAGCGCCCTTCTATTGCTTCCAAATTCATAATCGCCAATCGTTCCGTAACCCTCTTCAATGGCTTTTACCAGGCTATCGGCAATGAGTTGCACCAAATCTTCATCGACCACAAAACCATCGGGCAGATTATCGTCGTAGATCATTTTGGCAATGCGGTGTGCTTCGGATTGCGCCTGATCGGCAAAAGCATCGATTGGATTCTTTTTACCCCGCAGGGTTGTAAAGAAGCCGGATAAGAGTGCCCTTAACCTTCCGGATGGTTTATCGGGCGTGGTATCCTTTTTTTTGCCTTTGGCGGGCTTTGAGGGTACCGATCCATCCTTACCCTCTTCGGCTAATGCCTGTCCCGCATTCGGTTCCAGCCCTTCATTTACAGCCGGCGCCTGATCGCCCGCAGCCAATGCTACAGCTGCTTTGCTCGCTGTTAAAGCATCGACTGCCGCTTTTTGATCGGCCTTTAATTGATCGTAATTCTCTGGTTTAGGGATATCGAAAGTTTCGTATATATAATCATCCGAAACCGGTACACTAAGATCAATTTTTATGGTCTTAACCATATCGAGCTGAACTTTACGACTTAACTCCTCAGTGTCCTGATAGAAGAATTCGCCACCGGCCATCGGGAAACCATGCAGTTCCATCAACCGAAAGAAGTCGTTATTAAGAATGGACATAATATCCATGCAGTCCTCGTTAAAAACATCCTGCTCCCCACGCTCATGAATTTCACCCAATGCCCTTGCCCCCTTATTGCCGGCATCGGTGGTAAGGGTTGATCCGATTATCAGTTTTGAAATTTCGTCATTGCACGCTGCCTTTAAAAGTTGATAGATATCGCCGGTAAGATTGCTTCCGGCAGCGTCAACCGTAACGTCGGTGCCATCGGGATATGCTATATAAGGAGCTCCTCCCAAATTCGCCAACATTTGTAAGAGTGCAGCCTTACCGGCTGTATCGCTCGGATTATATTTCCCTTTGCGCAGGGGACGGCCAAAAAGCTCGGCCAGTTCTGACCAGTCGCCCATGCAACCGCGTTTCCAGATTACATACTGAGCAGCCGAAACAAGAAGACCAAGGTCGCGATTTCCACCAGCCTCGATGACATAACCGCTTTCGGGATTACTCCGGTAATCGATGCCTGAGGTATCGCCTTGATTAATGGTGACCAGACCAAACTCGGGCATTACATGTTTTCGCGGAATGAGATCGTACTTCAGTTTTTCGTCGGTAAAATCACATTGAACCAACGTATGACCATAAAATTTGTGATCATTGAGGTCGGAAAGCATTTGGCGAAAAGCGGACGTATTTAAAAAATTGGAAACGGCTTCGACTTCCTCACCATCCTTCAGGAAAGATATGGGCATAGCGCGAACAGCCCGGCGTCGCTTATCGATCACAGAACGCAAATGTCCATCTAACATCAAGTCCTCATAAAGATCATAAAGGAGCAAACGCCTAGGCGAAATTATACTTTCAGCGGACTGTATGGCTGTTCGCCATGAGGCAATATCCACATTTGATCTGTAGGGCTGTTTCAGTACAAGCTCTGTGACTTTTATCGTTCCGGTAGCACCGGGTTTTCGTGTTGTCTTGGCCATATATTTTTAAATTATAAATTTCAAAGTCAAATGGGTATAGGTAAATGTTGAGTCCAACATACAAAAGTTCCATTGGGGTTTAGCGTTATGGCAGGACTACTATTACCACATTGTCCGGCGCCTTGATAATGTGGGCACTCGGATTTACGGCAGTCAATTTGTGCAGACTGATCCTTACACATCGGATAACGAATGGGATCCTTATTTATATCCTTATTCTCAGGCATCTTAATAATGTGATACGCGTTTGTCGTTTGATCCGCCTGCAATTGGCGAATAAGCAATTACAGCCGAATTGATATTGACTGATGCAGTACCTAATTGGGCAGCTTTCAAAAAGTCGAGCGCAGCGGCATAGCGAGCGCTGCGGGTATGTGGGATACTGGCAGCATCGACATAGCTCCAAATGTGATAAATAGCCAGGTCGCGTGCGATCATCAGAACCATATCGTCACGCTCAGTTCCAGAATTGGAGAGTTCCGTAGCAATATCATACTTTTCGCTCAGATATGCCCGGAGCTGGCTTGCGGCTTGCGAACAGGCTGTAGTAATTATACTATCGTCGGTGGAAAAATCGAGCGTATCTAAAAGTGTTTGCTCAATACTTGTTTCAAGATCTGCTTTTGCGATGTAGCCCATAATCGTGATTTATTAATAATGTTTAGCGCCTCCTTTTCGAACTCCCAGCGTAATGGGTTCGGAGGCAATTGTTTTTTGATTTAAAATAAAAACGCCTCCTTCAACAGCGTCAGGGCCGTCAATGTGGCTCGTCGTATTTGCAGCGAAGTTCCGGAACTGATCCTCGAGACGGAGCATGTGCGGGTTCGACTTTTCGGCTTCGTTAAAGATCAATCGTCCCTGACGGTTCAACGGCTCAAGGTTCCCCTCGATGCGTGCGAACTTGTCGGGCTTTTTGCGCACGTCGGGAGTGATATGGACATAATGTCCCTTCTCCCTGCCTATGGTAAAGAAAAGCGGCTGAAATACCTGTTCGTAAAAAGGATCCTGCAGCGAGTTGTTTTCGATGTAATTAAACGCCTGACTGCGGCCATTGATATATTGCTCAGTGTCGTAATACCACTCTACAAACCGCGCATTTTTCACCTGTTCGAGAAACCCGGTAAGGATATAAAACTTACCTTCAAGCTCACCAATCAGGAACAAAGCCTTATAGCAGTTATCCTTGTTCTCCTTATTCGAGGGTGCGGGGTCGCCGTAAGCTACCAGAAACTTAAAATCTGACAGTTTAGGGCATTTCCCCCACGTTACCTCCTTAAATACGGTACCCTGGATAATTGGGTTATTGTAATACTCCTTTTGAAGTGAGTTGTATGAAATCTTCGAAAGCAACCAGTCAATATGCTCCTCGGTGTTTTTATCCGGCCAGGTAGATTTCCCGGTTTTATCCCTGATGTTAATTGTATCAACATGGTCGGCCTTTTCGCTTGAACGGGCGATGATGCTGTTTTTTGAAATCAGGTTTCCCTGGAATACAATCCGCACATTTCCACTTACGGAAACGGTTGGGATGAGTGCCTGTTCGACCCAGTCCCATGTATCTGACACCCGCTTTTCGTTGCGGCACCGCTCATCCGTATCAATATCGTCGATCCGGATCACATCCGGACGGACAGCCTCGTTACGTGTACCACGCGGGGACTGCCCTGCACCTATTGCCCGGAAACTACATGATTGGCGGGTGACGAAATCACCCATTTCCCACTGGCGGAATCCGCGCTGAAGGCCATAATCGGAAATTAGCCTCGCATTGCTCTCGAGGTTAATCATATACGGCATCAGTAATTCTTCGGCATTGTCGTAGGTATGCGATACCAGGAGAAAGTTACGGGCGCGACCGGTCATGGCCATGTAAAGATCTTCCATCATTCCCCGGGTTGATTTGGCAAGCTCCCGGCTCCAGCGGCGAACTTCGTACCAACGGTTGTTTTTCAATAGCCGGTCCGTTGCTTTTCGATGAAAGGGAGCTGAAGGGCTTGAATAATAGGCCGGAAAATAATAGGCAAACCAACTCTCGGAGTTCTTCTCGAACTTGGCAATGCGGGCACGGCGCGTTAGCTCATCCTCCTGGGGAAGCGGAGTGCTGCGCATGAGATTGTCGCGATAGGCTTCCCAGCGTTCGATCTGATCTTTGGTGGATTTTGGGGCCATTTTAATAATTATATAGTTGGTAATTCAACTGTTTGATTAGCTAAAGCATGTTGACAATCAGGTAAAAATTCAATCATGCCATTAGTTATAAATGAATGGCACCTAACTTCTATATCATGATTTTCTGAATTTGGATTGAAGTCATAATGCCTTACTAAAACAGAATCTCGAATTGTAGGATTATCAAAGTCTCCGTTAAACGTCCAAATATGCATACGTGGAATCTCATTTAAAACATCAGGATTTGTGGTTTCACAATCATGAATGAAGTGCCTTGTTTTGCATCCTGGACACATAAAACCCAATTCGTTATGATACCCTGTATATCGTTTAATCTTAGCCATTTAGATACAATTTGTTTTATAAAAGTCTGCCTGCTCCTGGATTGATTCAAAGCACTCCCTCTCATCTTTCACAACTATTAAGTCTTTCGAACTAAGATCAATTGATTTACTGACTAATAGGGTATATTTGATATTGAGATAATTTTTAGTTTTATGGCATTCAATAGCCACTATTTGAAGAGTTGTAATCCTATCATAATTAATAGTTACAACATTGTCTCCTACATTAAATCTAGTCTCTATTTTCATCGTTTAAACGTTTCTTAATTGCTCTTTAATGAAGGCGTCTTGTAACTCGACCATTTTTTTGGACAGGGTAAAATCGGCATCGCGAAGCCAGTTGCCGAACTTGATAAACACATCGATGTATATCGATATTGAGAGCTCGGTCTCAAGGTTTTTTGCCGTTGACGCTAATTTGGATAATGTATCGGCTTCCTTGGATTGTATAAGACGCACCACTCGGGTTCCTTCCAGATCATTACTCTCGAGAGAGTCGAAGATTTGATTGATTTGCGCATAGGTCCGGCTGAGCGTCTCCTGGCGGCTGATTACAAAATTTGCCTTTAAACTCTCCCAATTACCCTCGGCTTTCCACTTTGTAATCGTTTGAGGTGAGGTACCTACACGGACAGCAATTTCGGCTTGTGAAAGGTTATCCTTGAGGTATAACATCCTCGCATAATCCTTACGCATAGTCATTGTCATTTCGCTCTTGGCCATCGTTCGTGGTTTTAATGTATCACAAACTTACACCTTACCCCTTTGAGTGACAATTCGTGTTTTTCTATTGGTTGAAATAGCGCGAAATTGTCTGACAGACTGCGATTTTTACGGTATTACGGACAACAGAAAAACGCGATTTGCAGCATGAGCGAATAAGTTGAAAATTTGCGTGAAAGTAATCGCAGACACCCTTAAACATTTAAGCAATGTAAGCCATGTACGGAGATATTTACATTTATAAACCGATCGGAACACGCGATGACGATGACGATGATGATGTGATCACCGCGGGGGATATACTAAGCCAATTGGACTGGTGTGACGGGGATAGCGTAACCGTACACGTTAATTGTCCAGGTGGATCGTACTTCGAGGGATTAGCTATTTTCCAGGCCCTAAACACATGTGATAAGCGTGTAATTGTAAAAGTGGAAGGAGTTGCCGCGAGTATGGCCAGCATCTTTATCCTGGCGGCAGATGAAATTGTAATGTCGCCGTTTGCCCGCATCATGACCCATTGCATACAAGGTCAGAGCAACGGCAACGCCGCACAACTGCGGGCCGATGCCAACGAGATGGAAACCTTCGAAGGATCGATGCTCAACATTTATTCGCTGCGGACGGGACTTACCCCCGAAGAATGCCGGGTTAAGTTTATGGCGGATACCGATACCTGGTTTACCGCAGAAGAAGCTATAGCCGCAAAATTGGCAGACCGGATTGAAATGGGGAAATTATCATCCAGTATACAGACGGGTTTAAACCCGTCTCTACAGTCGCTTTATCAATCCCTGGCTGCTGTTTTAATCGTACCCAATCACTCAAAAGATATGGATTTTCTGAAAATTAAAAACCAATTCCACCTCAGTGATGATATCACCGAGGATGCTTTCCTCGGCCAGGTCGAAGGATGGCGGACTAAAGCGAATGAAGTTGACCAGCTCACTGCTCAACTCGACAGCTTTAAAAATGCAGCTGCACTGGCTGAGACTGCCCGCGTAGACGGGTTGATTGCTCAGGCGGTGAATGATAAACGGATCGTAGCGTCGCAAAAGGAGATGTGGAAATCGCTTTTTGCTGCCAATGCCGAAAACGCTGAAAAAGCTTTGCTGGGTATTGCTCCTGCCAAGAACTTAGCCAATATAACCGGAAGCACGGGTACCCCGTCGGAACGGGAAGAGTTGGAAAAGTTGAGTTTTGACCAACTGGATCGTGGCAACAAGCTTGAACACGTGAGGGCTCAATATTACGATTTGTATGAGGCTAAGTTCGAACAGAAATTCGGGAAAAAGCCGGCCAGCAAATAGGAAGTGAGAGACGGGTTTTAATCCATCTCTACTCCAATCATTCGGAATTTTAATTTCTAATTCATTTCATATCATGAAAAAAATTGCATCTCTCTTAGTATCAATCTTGTTTATGGCTATTTCGGCCACGGTTTTAGGAGCCGTAACCGGAATTGCGCCTGTGTATTTATTTGCCGGTTTGACCGCGACCTCGTTTATCCCCATGCCCACCGGAGTATCGCTTATGGCGGTTCAGAAGGAAATCTGGATTAACGACATTGTCGCCAATTTGTTTATGCAGAACCCTCACCTTAATGCAGCCTATAATGCGGATGGCTTTGTTTACGAAGGAAAAGTTGTGCATATACCCAACGCTGGCACGAAGCCACTCACTACTAAAAACAGAAGTTCGTTCCCGGGAACTGTGATTACACGTACTGACGTTGACATTACCTTTTCGCTGGATGAATTTAGTTCAGACCCGATAAAGATTGCCAATGCAGACAAGTACGAATTGAGCTATGACAAACGGGCATCGGTAATGGGAGCTCAGTATAACTCGATTGCAGAAGCAATTGGAACCTGGTTTTTTTACTATTGGGCACCTTTGACCCTGGCACAGATGGCCCGCTGTAGCGGAACTACAGCTGCCGCTACTGTTGGTACCGGAGTACGCAACATTTTGATGATGGCTGATATCCAGAACATGCAAAAGCTTTTCAATAAGCAGAACATCCCCCAGGCTGACCGGTATGCGCAGCTGGATGCAGACCTTTACAATCAGCTTTTGAACCAGCTGAATGCGACCATGTACCGCGACTTCTCGGCAGCTATGAATATTGAGGCTGGTGTGGTTGGCAAGTTGTTTGGATTTACCTTCCTGGCACCACGGTCTACCGTATTGGTCTATGACAATAGCACGACGCCTATTCCTTATGATCCTACTCAGACACCGGTAGCTGCCACAGCCAATGCGGCAGGACTATTCTGGCACAAGGATAGTGTTATCAGAGCATTGGGTCATAATGACTTCTTCGAGAACCTGAATGACCCCCTCTATTATGGTGACGTGTATTCGACCCTGGTAAGAGCAGGCGGACGCATACGCCGTAATGACGGTGCAGGAGTTGCCGTTTTAGTACAGCAGTAAGCATTTTTTTAAAAACCACCCCCGATAGGGGACCGAAAGGGTGAATGCTAATTCGCCCCGACGGTCCCCGCTAATCGGAACCAATACATAAAAAGTATGGCAAATCAATTAGGCCAACAGGTGGCCATCAAATGGAACGCGAAACTCCTACTTGGTAAATTAACCGCCGGGTTCTCGGGATCGACAGCCGTTGTGGATGTTACGAATGATAATTCGGCAGGTTTTAAAGAATCGTTGCCGGGAGATATCAGCGGAAGCGTATCTTTTTCGGCGGTATATGATCCGGCAGCGGTTACAGGACAGGGATGCGAAGACCTTCGCGCTGACTGGTTGTCAAAAGCAGTACACACCTTGATTTTTGGAGGTACTACCACAGGAGATCATATTACTACAGTAACTGCCTACATCACCAAGTTTACCGATACCGGCAAACACGGTGATAAACGGACCTGCGATGTAACCTGGGAAGTAACCGGGTCGATTGCAGCCGGCACCGCCGTATAATCTAAAACAACTTTAAAAACAACCCCGAGGATACAAAACCCTCGGGGTTATAATAAATCTCATCGGGAAATGGTAAACGAAACAATCAAAATCGAATTTAAGGGACGCATAAGAGAATTGCGGTTTGGCATCGGACCAACTCGTATCCTTTGTGAGGATCTTGGAATTAACCCCTCGGAAATGCAAGATCTTGATTTCAATCTGTTCCTTCAGGATATTATTTATGCCTCTCTTAAGTTTGAATGCCTGCTGAATGGAATGGAGGTTGATTTCAACAAGTGGGAGGTATACCAATGGATTACCAACATGGAACAAACGACCTTTCAACAAATCTTTGATATCTTCATTAAAACACGGGTGATTGGGAAATCAATCTATGACCGATTTATAAAAGAATTAGAGAAAACCAATGGGGAGAAAAAACCCGATCCGAGTGAAGAAAAAAAAAACAAACCTGGGACGACTTAGATGAGCTTGCAGCTGAAATAGGAATATCCCTTGATCGTTTCGAGCGAATGACCTGGAGGGAGTTTGATCTGGCTATCAGGGGATATTTTTTAAGATATAACCGCCAAAAATGGATGATGCGCGAAATCGTCTGGAATATTTGGGCAGCTAATTCAATGACTGAATCATTCAACCTTGATCGTAGAGAGATTATGCTACTTCCCTGGGATGAAAAGTTGCCGGATGTGATAGAACCGACACGAGAGGAGCTTGAGGAGATTAACA
>Ga0208872_1000757_pt1 | contig 21895 bp, 22 predicted proteins | sample CryBogCBH12Aug08_FD_185508 | JGI IMG/M metagenome (GOLD analysis project Ga0208872, IMG submission 185508) | Freshwater microbial communities from Crystal Bog, Wisconsin, USA - CBH12Aug08 (SPAdes) | ecosystem: Environmental > Aquatic > Freshwater > Lake | place: Crystal Bog, Wisconsin, USA...
GACCCTGGAAATCGGGGGGCGCTATGGCAGACAGAGTGGGCGGATAAACAGGCGACTTTCTAGGTGTGGCGAGTAGTTTTCAATCGATGAGAGGAGCACCCTTTACCAATGGCAATCAGTGAGAGCGCAGTAGGACCGGCGTCATTGCTAAAAGAAGGAAGCAGTTGGCTAGATCCGAAGGCTGTATTTGATGAAAAGGACAAGGCGCTGGCTGATGCCGCTGCCTCACTCTGGAACGTCACCCGTCAGCTGAGGGCCAAGCAAGGTGAGCGCGGCTACTCGAACTCGATGATCGGGGCCTTGGCTACGGTCCGCAGGCAGACGGTCTCAGATGTCTTGATGGGTGTGGTCTGGCCTGATACTCGGACCCTTGGTCGGATCTGCTCAGTGCTGGGGCTTGAGCTAACAACAATCGAGAAGCAATGACTCGATAAAACGTCCCCGCTCGCCGCTAGCCTGAGCTACAGATAGTCGAAACTAAGAATAAATCTGAGTAGATAAAGTGCAACGAGAGGAATACCACCTGATGGGCAAGGCAGAGAGATCTCCAAGAAATCAAACCATTGAGGTGACCCCAGAGGAGGGCGAGCACCTACTCAGCCAGTGCCTGGTTCTAGAATCCAAAGCCAGTCCGGAGTTATTGAAGAACAAAGTGATTTTCCAGGACATGTTGAAAACGCTCTCTTACTTACCTGATAACTTCATCAACCTCTTGCTCGTTGATCCTCCCTATAACCTTACAAAGCAATACGGAGATAACAAGTTCTCTAAGATCCACGATGACGACTACGAAGTTTGGCTAGAAGAGTGGATTGTTGAAGTAAAACGCTGTCTAAAACCGGACGCATCTATCTATGTTTGTACCGACTGGCAATCATCAAAGATGGTGCAAAGTGTTCTCGAACGTCACTTCAAGATTCGTAATCGAATTACCTGGGAGCGCGAGAAAGGTCGCGGAGCCAAGGCAAACTGGAAGAACTGCTCTGAAGATATTTGGTTCTGCACGGTCTCCAATGACTACTTCTTTGATGTCGAAGCCGTCAAGCTAAAGAGGAAAGTCATAGCTCCTTATACAAATCAAAAAGGTGAGCCCAAGGATTGGGAAAAATCTGAGAGCGGAAATTTTCGACTGACCTACCCCTCCAATCTTTGGACTGACATCACCTTGCCATTCTGGTCAATGCCAGAGAACACAGACCATCCAACTCAGAAGCCCGAGAAATTAATCGCAAAGTTAATCCTGGCCTCTTCCCAAAAGGGTGACCTAATCTTTGATCCATTTATGGGCTCTGGGACTACGTGTGTGGTCGCCAAGAAACTTGGGAGAAACTTCTTGGGTATCGAAAAAGAGGCGACCTACTGTGCGGTCGCCGTAAAACGTCTTGAGGCAGCTGAAAACAACAAAGTTATCCAGGGGTACCACGACGGATTCTTTTGGGAGAGGAACTCCTTGTCTGAGCAGCAGAGTGGGAGGGGTGGCGGAAAGGTCGCTCAAATAGAGGAACTAGACTTCAATGAATGAGAAGGTAATTAATGATCTGGTTGCTTACCTAGGGACCATTAATCAACTGAATGATAAATCTAAGGTAGCTGACTTAGTACAAAAGAGGTTCAACTTAACCCTCGATAGATCTGTCTACTACTGTGACGATTTTGCCCTTAGATTTAGCGCATCTGCATCTGAAAGTTTCGGCAACACCGTGCTCTCACTCTCTGCGCTGCAGAAATACGATGATCGCCCAATGATTGTCGTCTTAGTTTTACCTGCGGACATAAAAGTATTCTTGGCAAATACAACACTACTGAACAAGATAAGTCATAGTTCACAAGAGCTGTCGATGACTAACATCAAGGGTAGCTTTAATGGAAGTGACATACTCCGAAAGTTAGGCCCACTACCCAATGATGCAGCCAACCTCGTAAAGCTGTTTAAGGTCCATCAAGAGTTCGGCTTCAAGGGAAATCTCCAGCGACTTGTTGACAATACTGCGAACATCGTCCCAACCGGAACAGCTTTTACCCCAAGCAAATCTGCATACGAGAACATTTTGGCTGCTCCTGCTCGCGCTGCTGGGTTCACTCAGTCCACGGACTTTCTTACCCTAAAAGGGGAGCTAGACATTAAAGTAGAGGAGTTTAAGGATCAGATACTGATCGCTTCCTTGATCGACAACGTAAATGTTCGAGGTCGCGTCATCGAGTACCTGATCACTGGCCAAGATGAAGAGCTACTTGCAGCGATCTCTGCGGGGTTGCACGGAGATCCAGCGGGTTTGCCACAGTTCAAGACAGAGAACACTCTTGGGGATTTTGAGAGGGTCTTCGACGATTACCTGACGACAACTGATGTGAAGACAAAGATTATGGTCCTGAACTCAAATCCAAAGGCTTACAACATTGACAAGATTCTAGAGTTTCTATCACACGATAAATCGGTCTACTTGTTCTATTTTGTTGGCATTGATACCTCAGCCAACCAACGAATTGCAAAGACAGTCTTGATCTCTATGTTCCAAAAAGACTTGATGGACTCTACGATTTTGATAAAGCATTGGGCCGGTAGAAACTCCCGCGGGGTCTCCCAACTGGATGGGGAGGTGGTGCATAAATTGATACTTCACCCAAAATCAAACATTGTTCTGTCAGAGGCAGAGGAGTTCTTAGTCAAATTGTTGGACACCGAGTAAGCCTCGCGCCAGAAAGGGGTATCAGCCTATGAGTGCGTATTGTGAACGTTGTGATCTTCCTTTAGACCAGTGCTGGCACGGGCTAGAGGAATCTAAAAAGCGAAAGTTCGCTAACTCCGTAGTGCAGGTCTCTCCCAATAACGTGGCACATCTTGAGGGCTGTGCCCATAAAGGTGAAGATGAAGACTTTACCAAGTGGGGTGAGATCACAACCGAAAATGCCTGGAAGCACCTTTGCCAAACGATGCCGCTAAGTGGTGGGGTCGCTTCTGATTTGGTTACGAATGCTGGTGCCGTAATTGGGCTTCAAGTTACTCACGTCTGTAAAGATTGTAGGGCAGTTATTTAGTGACTTAACTCTGGCTGACCGCCCAGAACACAACTAGAGCAAGACCACTAAAGACGAGCGCGTCATTTAAGCTCTCTGTCTCCCTCTTCTTCTTTGAAACAGCTCGATTAACGACTTCCTGCGCCTGTCCATAAGCTAACTGACCGTTCCTAGGTACATCAATGTATTTCACATCTTTGATAAAGCCTTCGGGCTCAAGATTGGCTTCAAGTTTTAACGGCAGAATCTGCTTCTTGAGTTGAAGAGCCATTCCTAGCTCTGTAGCAACCCAATTCGAGTCTTTGGCACTACTACTCCAGAGCAGGATAAAGAGGTCACAGCGTTTGATTGCGGCGGTGATCGTCTGGGTCAGGCTCTCACTTGGTAGCACCGAGTGCTCTGCGATAAAGACGTCAACCTCCTTATCAGCGATCTGCTCTCGCAGCTCATAGACGTGCTTGAGGTCGGCGGTTGAGTAACTGACAAAGACATTGAACATAGAGGCATTCTGCCCACAGGGACTGACACCGGCTACCTCCGATTTGGTCTTGGCCCCAGGCCTCTACTCGGCGCCTTTTTGGTTGATAGCGCCGACTTGAGTCCACGCTTAACAATTTGGAGGTCCCTAGGCCTTGCATTGGTCTCTAGGTGGGTCAACCAGTCGGTTGCTAGTAGATGAAACCAAGAATCGTATCTTTCGTAGGATTTGAGACTTCTGTCCGAAATAATCCAGGCGAGTGGAACTTGATCCCATTTGCTTGGGTCGATTTGGTAATCCCGTTCTTTTGAGGGGTGCTCAATCGCGTCTCTTACAACGACAATCTCCGCGAAGCCTTGATACTCAGTCGTGCCAGAGCGGTCGTCGATTCCGACAAGTGCGGCCGCTTCTCTTATTCTCCCGCTTGCTGTTGGCTGTGCAAGAGTGCTGCCAGTTGCAGCCTCTATAGATTGAGCAAGGTGCTGCACGGATCTAACGGCGTGGCTAACCATCTGGGTTCCAACGGCATAGATTTCTAAAAGGAGCTTCAGGTCATAGACGCCACGGATGGCGCTGTCACCTGGGGGAATCTCAAAAATCTGTTGATGAAGTTCTTTGAGCTTTTCATTGGAAGCCGAGGCAAGATCAGCTTCGTATTTCCAAGTATTTTCGTAGGAATATTGGATCACGCCCCAGGGGTCGTGCGTAAGTGACTGGGTGATTACGTACTTAGCTCCAGCGGCGTGATCTTTAGCCAACGATGGATCACTGACCAGCTTGGTCTTCTTTCCCATCCCACCCGCCTTTCTCTTGTTAAAAGCCTAAGGCAGAAGCTCGCGCGGGGGAATAAGGAGTGTTGGTATCTAAGTGGTCTAGATAGGTGTAGCTCCTTAAAAATGTCGCTGGGTACCACTACACTTAAAAAAATGCGAATCATTGAGATAGAGGCTGGCAAGACAAGGTCTAGGATTTCATTGCTCTGCTTTGTTATTGCGCTTGGAACGGGTGTATCTGCTTCGAGCGGCGCAGATGTTGTATTGCCTCTTACCTCTGTCACCCCTGGTGCAACTAACCTGGCAGTCACGCAGTCAAGCATCTCAGAGACGATCTGCAAATCAGGCTGGACCGCGACAGTTCGTCCAAGTTCTGCATACACCGACAAGCTCAAGAAGAGTCAGTTGGCAGGGGCGTACTCTTTTTATGGAGATAGGGTTCTTGGGCACTTTGAGGAAGACCACTTAATCTCTTTGGAGATTGGCGGTAGCCCAACTAGTCCGCTCAACTTATGGCCTGAGCCTTACGATGGCCCAACCGGAGCGAGGGTAAAGGACAAGATAGAGAACAAGCTCAATAGTCTTGTTTGCTCAGGAAAGTTGAGTTTGAGAGCAGCCCAAGATGCTATCGCTAAGAACTGGTACTCCGCTTACATCTTTTACTACTTGAGACAAAGCACGACGACTACCTCAACAGTAGAACCAACTCCAACCACTGCCCCAACGACGGAAGGAGCAACAGCAGCAGGAACAGCAGCACCAACAACAGCACCAACAACAGCACCAACAACAGCACCAACAACAGCACCAACAACAGCACCAACAACAGCACCAACAACAGCACCAACAACAGCACCGTCAGCATCAGAAGGAGCGGCACCATCAGCATCAGCAACGACAAGCGCGACACCTACAACAGCTGCGGTTGCTAAGAGCTTTGTGAGTCCAGGCGCATTTTGTGCAACAGAAGGGGCGACCGGAGTTAGTAGTAAAGGTGTGAGCTACACCTGTAAGACTTCGGCTACCGATACACGGTTGCGGTGGCGGCAGTGAGCAAGGTTGCTGCGCTCGTCGGTTTTGCGCGGAGCTAACTTAAATGACGTTGTACAAGGATTTCCTCTCCCACGTTGTGGGGATCAATACACGTAGCAGAATGTTGAGGATTGCGGTTGTGGCAATTGTGATTTTCGCCGGCTTCCTTACTCCAAAAGACCTCGCCCAAGCTCTGATGAACTATGAGCACCGTCAGATAACTTGGGTAGTGAATCATGTCTTTGAGCCAGTGATCCAGAAGTCTGGGCAAGATGCACTTGCGCAAGAGCATTTAACCGGTTCTGGAGTTCCCTCAAGTCGGCCATGAGCCGCTGTAGGCAGGTGACTTCGGAAAAGAGGTGACGCGTGGCTCCCTATAAGTCGGGGCAGCCCCTCGAGCTGTGCGAATCGCGCCAGAAATGCACACAGGGGTGGGGGTGGGTCCTATACCTGGCCCCCGCCTTGAGTCTTCTCAGATTCTCGCTTTGAACCCCCTCAGATTCCCGTAAATTTCCGTCTAAACTTCCCGTAAATTTCCGTCTAAACTTCCCGTAAATTTCCGTCTAAACTTCCCGTAAATTTCCGTCTAAACCAAGCGTAAATTTCCGCCTACGGGTACAATTGGTCCATGTCAGGACCATCCAAAACTATGTTCAGACGCGGGATTCAGCCAGTTGTAGAGGCACTTTTTACAGAGGAGCCAGTTATTGTCCTACAGGGGCCGCGGACTGTTGGAAAATCCGCATTGCTCGCCGAGCTTGCAGCAAAATTTAATGTTTCGATTTTGGATCTAGATGACATTGGAACACGAGAGGCAGTGATCGCGAATCCTGGATTATTTATGGGAGGGCAGCCCCCGGTAATGGTTGATGAGTACCAGAAAGCGCCAGTTCTACTTGGGGCAATTAAAAACCTACTGACACCCAACGCGACACCAGGCCGATTCGTCTTGACCGGATCTACGAGACACGATGCTTTACCAATTCTCTCAGAGGCTCTTTCAGGCAGATTGCACCTGACATCGCTGTACCCTCTTACTCAAGGAGAGATAACCGGAAGTGCGGTCAACATTTTAGAACAATTGTTGAACGATCCGCGTTCAACTATTAGACCTCAGCAGTCCACCACAGTAAGAAGTGAGTACATTGAGAAAATTCTGATCGGTGGGTTCCCTTTGGCAATCGGCCGCCAAACTCCAGCGTCAAGAAGTAGATGGATCGACGATTACGTTAAGTTGACTTTAGAGCGAGATGCAAGAGAATTGAAAAATGTGAGAAACGTCGCGACGTTAGAAAACGTACTGAAGAAATTAGCTGGTCAAACAGCGCAGGTGCTGAACATAAATAGCGTTGCGCAGAAGCTCGGGTACACACAAGACCTAGTAAGTAGTCATACGAAGCTACTGGAGGATGTATTTCTTGTTCATAGAGTAGAAGCGTGGGGTAAAACCCTAACCAGTAGGGCGGTATCTCACCCAAAAATCCACGTTACCGACTCCGCCATCGCTGCACGATTACTAAGGTTAACCACGCAAAAACTAAATCAGACAAACCCCACGGTCATGAGTGAATTTGGTCATCTCCTTGAATCATTTGTGGTGAACGAGTTGATCCGACAAGCCACCTGGACCGCCGGTATTGCCGGTATTGGTCACTGGCGAGTCCAAGATGGTGACGAGGTGGATCTAATCGTCGAAAAGGATGATGGGGGAATTGTAGGAATTGAGATTAAAGCTGGGAGCAGGGTTCCAATAAAGGAAATTGCGCCAATGAGGAACCTCAGGAAGAAGATGGGTGATAATTTTATTGCAGGCGTTGTTTTTCACCTAGGCACCACGAACTACACTGTCGAAGATCGAATACACGTGATGCCTGTAGATCGACTTTGGGTTCCATAGATTATGCAAATTGGCGACCACGAGTTCTCCCTTGGCAGCCACATCGACCTGCGCCGAGCCTCAGATGGCACCCCACTCCTGGATTACCCCCACCTACGCTTTGATAACACCAGAAACCTCAAGCTCAATAAGTATGGTGCCGGCCCCTTTGTCACCCTCACCCTGACCCCTCCGCCACCCAAGGAGCAGGGGGTCTATGCGGTGGTGGCCGACTCCACCCAAGCGATGTACATCGGTCAAGCGGCGAACACCATCCGGCAGCGGTGGGCGATGGGCGCCGCCAAGATCTCGCCCCGGAACTGCTTTGACGGGGGTCAGCCAACTAACTGCCACCTCAACACGCTGATCCATCGCGCCGTCGCCGACGGAAGCCACCTGGAGCTCTACGTCTTGGTGACCCCAGATTACGACCAGATCGAGCGTGAGCTGATTGCCACCCTTCAGCCACCCTGGAACATAAGGGGTATCAGATAGCAGGTTTGAGTTTTCAAGCTTTCAGGTTTGAGAACCCTGAGTTGGGACCAGGTCACCCGCGGGAAAAGGCATTTGTTATCACACCACCAGATTTCCACCCCGAAGCCACTTCGGATAGGGTACGGATTCTGAAATAAATAAGGGGCCTTAGCTCAATTGGTAGAGCGCCTGCTTTGCAAGCAGGAGGTCAGGAGTTCGATCCTCCTAGGCTCCACTTTGTACCTTTATTTGTAATTACCTAATTCCAGAGCAAACTAATCCGGAAGGCACTTCAATGACGACAGCAACCCTTCATACAACAAAAGGTGACATTGTCATCGAGCTCTTTGATAACCACACACCAAAGACAGTCAAGAACTTTGTCGACCTCGCCAAGAAGGATTTCTATAACGGCACAATCTTCCACCGCGTTATCGCAGGGTTCATGATCCAGGGTGGTTGCCCGCAAGGTACAGGCACCGGTGGACCTGGTTATAAGTTTGACGATGAGTTCCACGGTGAGTTGAGTTTTGATCGCCCCTACCTACTCGCGATGGCAAATGCAGGACCAAATACCAATGGATCGCAATTTTTCATCACCGCTGCGCCAACCACTTGGTTGAACCGCAAGCACTCCATCTTTGGCGAAGTAAAGGACGAGGCTTCACAGAAGGTTGTCGACGCTATCGAGACGACAAAGACCGGCGCAGGCGATCGTCCAGTCGAAGCAATCAAGATTAACTCTGTAACTATTACAGAATAAACGCATGAAGTTAAAGAACTCAATAACAACAAATTTGATAGTTGTTATTACTGGGTTCTTTGTGATTGCACAATACGCACCAAAAATAACGTGGGGCGGATTAACTCTCCAAGAGAATCTCTTTCTCATCCGCAAAGCAATTTTTCCAGACGGAAAGATTCATGGCGTTTACGCCGGTGAATGGTGGCGGGTTGTTACAGTCGTCTTAACCCACGCCAACTGGATCCATCTGGGATTTAACATGCTCGTCCTCTTCCAAATCGGCAGCCTCATTGAACGGTATTTCGGTAAAGCACGTTACATTTTTATTTTAATCTTCTGTGCCTTTACGGCATCCCTCCTATGTTTGTTGTTGGCCCCCGCAAATACGCCGTCAGTCGGAGCCTCTGGAATGATCTTTGGCCTCTTCGGAATCGCTTTGGTCTCGGGCAAAAAGTTGGGTGTCGACTACCAACAAGTCGTGGGTAGCGTCGTCATCAATTTGATTATCACCTTTACCGTCCCGAATATTGCTTGGCAGGCACATGTGGGTGGCTTGATTGGCGGGATTCTTCTTGCCTTAGTCTTGCAAGCCTTGCCAACTAGAAAAACCTCTTATTAACGACGTGCGGGAAAAAAGACTTCGCCAGAAAAACTCTGTCCGATCGCAGCTCGAGCTGCCGCAAGGTCGGGAAGTAATCCAGCGGAGATGGCTTGAACTGCAATGTTTCCATAGAGCGTTGCCTCAATCGGACCAGCCTTAACGGGAACTCCACATACATTCGCGGTCAACTGATTGAGCAAACGGATTTGAGATCCACCTCCAAGGATGTGAATAGAAGTAACTCTCTTGCCACTGATCTCCATGATCTTATCTAGGCTCTCTTTGTAGGCAAGCGACAAGCTATTGAGGATACACAGCGTGAATTCTGCGGGCGTCGTGGGGGGTTGAAGTTTTCTTGCTAAACACCAAGAACGAATTCGATCAGGCATATTTCCAGGTGCAATGAAGCACGAATCGTTTGGGTCGATCGTAGTGAAGAACATTTTTTGTTCTTCTGCCATCGCCAAAAGTTCAGGGATAGAGAAGGCACGCCCCTCCGCGAGCCAGGCACGCCTACACTCCTCTAAGAGCCACATCCCAGTCACATTTTTCAATAGACGAACTGTGCCAAATGCGCCTATTTCATTGGTTAAATTCGCCTTTAATGCTCGCCTATTTGTGATCGGAGATCTTGTTTCAACTCCAACCAAAGACCATGTGCCACTCGATATGTAGGCCTCAGAGTTTGAATCAACTAGTGGGGTTCCCGCGACTGCACTCGCCGTGTCGTGGGATGCGGCGGCCACCACAGTTAAACCATCAAGCGCACCATGACCTCGTACCTCACCTATAAATGAACCCGGTTCATGGAGTGGGGTGAATAGGTCGCGACGTAACCCAGCTTCTGCAATAAGTTCATCATCCCAATTGCGAGTCGAGGCGTTCAATAATTGAGTCGTAGATGCATTTGAAATTTCAGTCGACTTCACTCCTGTGAAGAGAAAGTTGAGTAGATCCGGCAACAACAGGAGTGTAGAAGCACGCTCATACTCTTTGGAACTCCTGGCCGCTATCAGTTGGTAGATAGTGTTGAAAGGGAGGAACTGAATGCCGGTGTCTTCATAGATTCGATCACGACCAAGTTGTTCAACAGCGGCGGGGTAACTCAAATCGGTGCGAGAATCCCGATAAGAGACCACTGGTTCTATAAGTGAGCCGGAAGTATCGATAAACCCATAGTCGACCGCCCAGGAATCGAAGGCGATGGAAATCGGATCACAGCGCTCTCTAGCCTGGGAAATTCCATAGACCACCTCCTTATAGATGTGAGGCCAATCCCACTTGCGAATGGGACCATCGATTGCGACTTCATGAGTGAAACGATGGGCGATTTCGAGAGTAATTGCTTTTCCGTCAAAACGACCGATTGCAATGCGCCCGCTCGTAGCACCAAGATCTACTGCAATGAAGTCCGATCTCATTTAACTACCGTAGGAAGGCGGCGGCAACTCCACCGTCAACTGGAATATGTAAGCCCGTGGTTAGCGGGAGATCAGAGGCTGTCAAAACAAATACAGCAGCAGCAATGTGCTCAGGGAGAACCTCACGCTTTAAGATCGTTCGCTGTGCGTAATATTCGCCAAGCTTCTCCTCCTCGACCCCGTATACGGCAGCGCGTTGTGCACCCCATCCACTTGCAAAGATTCCAGAGCCACGGACAACACCATCGGGATTAACTCCATTCACGCGGATCTGATGCGCTCCAAGCTCTGCAGCCAAAAGACGAACCTGATGGGCCTGGTCAGCTTTCGTAGCACCGTATGCGACGTTGTTTGGACCTGCAAAGATGGAGTTTTTTGAAGAAATGTAGATGATGTCACCACCCATTTTCTGCGCAATCATCACCTTGGCACTCTCGCGGGAGACTAGAAACGAACCACGAGCCATGACATTGTGCTGCACATCCCAGTCAACGACCGAGGTCTCCACGAGTGGTTTGCTTATCGAAAGTCCAGCATTGTTCACAACTAGATCGATGCCGCCAAAAGCTAGAGCGCTTTGTGCCACTGCGATTCCGACCGCCTGTTCATCTGTTACATCTACATGCACCGCAATTGCCTTGTCTGACCCTCCTAATTCGAGAGCGACCTTGGCAGCCGCCTCCAGATCACGATCTGCAATAACTACGCATGCACCTTCCGCTGCGAGACGCTCTGCGGTTGCTTTTCCGATTCCAGAGCCACCTCCAGTGATGAAAGCAATTCGGCCTGCCAATGGCTTTGGCTTGGGCGCGCGGCGCAACTTCGCTTCTTCAAGTTCCCAATATTCAATGCGAAACTTTTCAGACTCATCAATGGGGCGATAGGCTGAAACAGATTGTGCTCCTCGCATCACGTTGATTGCATTTACATAAAATTCACCAGCAACTCGAGCTGTCTGCTTGTCCTTGCCATATGAGAACATACCAACACCGGGTACTAAAATAATTAGTGGATCAGCCCCTCGGATCGCGGGCGAATCAGGAGTGGCATATCTCTTGTAGTACGCCTCATAATTCTCACGATATCGAACGTGCTCATCATGTGCCTTGGAGATTATTTCTTCGGTGGTTGCCTGTGAATCTACCTCAACGACCATAGGGGAGATTTTTGTTCGCAAGAAGTGATCTGGACACGATGTACCGAGCGCAGCCAAGTCGACGAGAGCTTCGCTCGAGATGAACGCTAAAACTTCCTCCGAGTCATTGAAGTGTCCAATCATTCGATTATCTTGGGAGGCGATCCCACGCAGTGAAGGAGCGATCGCCGCAGCTTTTTCCCGTCGAAGAGTTAGCGGAAGAGCTGCTCGCGCTGGTAGATGCTTACCAAAAGGATCCTGCCTTCCTTTGGCGGCGAGGAAGGCTTCTGCCTTTAATATCGCCGCTCTAGAGCGCTCTTCGCACTCTTCAGAGGTTGAGCCCCATGTAGTCAATCCATGCCCGCCGAGGACGCATCCATGGGATGCCGGATTCTCTTTGGCAATTTTCGCTATATCCAAACCTAATTGAAAGCCCGGACGCCGCCAGTCCACCCAAAGAATTTCATCTCCAAAGCATTCGCGTGTAAGCGCCTCACCATCAAGCGAGGTCGCGAGTGCAATGATTGAATCAGGGTGTAGATGATCGACATGGTTGTACTCGACAAGCCCATGCATTGCTGTATCAATGCTCGGAGCAGCCCCACCGCGACCGAATGAACAGTAGTCAAAGAGCGCCACCATCTCATCTTCATGCTCAACCCCGCGATATACACTCACCAGGGACCTCATGCGTTCAAGGTAAAGCGCAGCTAAGCCAGATTCTTTAAGGGTGCCTAAGTCGCCTCCCGACCCCTTTACGTAGAGAATCTCAACCTGCCTTCCAGTCGACGGATCAGTAGCTTCACCCTTAGAGGAGGTATTACCGCCTGCAAAATTGGTGAACTTGGGGTTAGAACCCAGACGATTGCTTCTTGCCAAAAGATCTCTAATTGTTTGTTGTTCAGTCATTTGATTTATGCCCCCCAACCGGCTTGATTTCCGCCAACGCGCTCTGTCGCAATTTTGGCCGCGTAACCAGAGGATGCATATGCTCGCATTGGATCTGGATTGATGCCCAGACCTTCACGCCACTCGCGAACCAAGGGGCGCACGTCTGTGTTGTACGCATCCATCAAGACTTCGTGAGCGCCAAGGACATCACCGGAAACCTGAGCTGCTTTGAGAGCGCTCTGATCTACAAGAACTGCCTTTGCCACAGCTTCCTGCACATTCATAATTGATCGAATCTGACCTGGAATCTTCGCTTCTATATTGTGGCACTGATCAAGTACAAATGAGATTGGAGTTCCCTTTTCAAAACCGCCACCAATATTTACTTCATGCATAATGCGAAACAACTGAAAGGGATCGGCAGCCCCAACAATGAGATCATCGTCTGCATAGAAGCGGGAATTGAAATCGAATGCACCAAGTTTGTTGACCCGAATTAAATTGGCAACTATGAACTCAATATTGGTACCAGGAGCGTGATGACCGGTATCAACGACCACCCACGCCTTAGGTCCGAGCTCAAGACAGTGCATAAGGGATGTTCCCCAGTCAGGAATATCTGTCGTGTAGAAAGAGGGTTCAAAGAATTTGTACTCAAGGAGTAACCGTTGACCTTCGCTCAGCTTGGCATAGGTCTTCTTCAAGGAGTCGGAGAGACGCTCTTGGCGTTCACGAATACTGTCCTGCCCGGGGTAATTTGTCCCATCGGCAAACCAGAGCTTTAAATCCTGAGATCCAGTTATACCCATGATCTCTATGCACTCATGAAGATGAGCAATCGCCTTTTCCCGGATTCCCTCATCAGGATTACATACAGAACCTAACTTGTAGTCGTCATCCTGAAAAGTGTTCGAGTTGATGGTACCCAACACAACTCCTAGCTCCCTGGCATGGGCAGCTAACTTTGAATAGTCCTCCACTTTGTCCCAAGGTATGTGGAGGGCAACACTAGGAGTGGCCCCTGTGTACTTATTTACCTGGGCTGCATCGGCAACCTTTTCAAAGGGATCTCGAGGCACACCTGGCTGGCCAAAGACTTTGAAGCGGGTACCAGAATTTCCATAGGCCCACGATGGAGTCTCGATCTTGAGACGACTCAGTACATCTTTTACAGTGCCGGTGCTAGCCATGATTACTTCTCTCTTTTGTAGTTAATACCTATTCCAAATAGAAAATGTTTTCCAACTTCAAAAATCCTTGATCGGGATTCTTTCCTTCTAAATCTTCAAAAAATTCACTCATCATGGCTTGCCAGCGCGCATTGACCTCAGTGTGGGCCATTCCTGCAAGGGCAGCCTCCAAATTCGGAGTTTCAAAATATCCAAACAATGTTGCATCCGTGCGATCTAGAAAAAGCGAATAATTGTGCCAACCGGTTCGTGAAAGGGCGGCCAGCATCTCAGGCCATACGTTTTGGTGATGTGCGACATATTCGTCGAGACGGTCTGCTTGTAGCTTGAGTTTGAAACCGACTCTCAACACCGTAACTCTCCTTCCAATCAAAATAATTGTTGTAGTGGGAGCGCTGCTCGGGCAGCGCTCCCACTATTTACGCGGGAACTATTAATAAATAGCTTTGAATACCGCGATATTGCTCTTATCGAAGGTGAAAGGATCACCGAGATAAGTGATTCCACCAGCTGTTACGGTGTACGTCTTTTGAGCCTTCTTTGTTGGTCCAGCATAGAAAGTGGACCCAACTGCACCGGAGAATGTTCCGCTTGCAGCTTCAGCAGCGGCATAAACGGCGACATAACCGAGATCGATTGGATTCCATAGACCGACTTTCTGAATCGTTCCATCTTCAATGTAAGGAGCCATTTGGCTTGGGAGTCCAAGACCAGTTACAGCAACAGTTGCACCCTTAGCCTTCTTCTCTTGTGCAGCAGCAAGAACGCCTACAGTGGTTGGCGAGATGATTCCTGCAACCTTTGGATATTGGGCGAGGATTGCATCGAACTGTTGAGTTGAAGTGGTTGCATCATCATTGCCGTAGAAGACGGACTTATCAACTGTTCCACCAACCCAAGACATATTTGGGTACTTGGAGGTCAGATAAGGACCCATGGCTGCGATCCATGCATTCTGATTTGCTGCGGTAGCAGCTGCAGAGAGAATTGCAATCGAACCCTTGCCTCCAGTTGCTTGTGCAATCCAGTCAACTTCAGCTGTACCAATACGTGCTGAAGCAGCAGGAAGGATTGAAGTTACGCGACTTGCCGAGGCCGTTGGATCAACATCCGCGTCAGAAGTGACGATAGTAATTCCCGCAGCCTTGGCCTTATTTAGGGCAGGAACAATTGCATTCTGATCTGCAGCTGAAATCACGAGAACGTTGTACTTCTGTTGGATTACTTGATTGATGAACTGTACTTGTGCTGCTCCGGTTGCCTGAGTTGGACCCAAGTAGGTGCAGCGTGCTCCGATTTCCTTACATGCATTGGTTGCACCCTTATCCCAAGCGGTGAAGTAACCAATGTTTACTGCCTTTGGCATGATCGCGATCTTTAGACCACCCTTGATGCCTTTAACACCGGCATTAGATGGTGCTGTTACGCCAACAAGGGCGCTAACAGCAAGAACCGCAATCGCAACTCGTGTGAGTCTCTTTTGCATATTTTTCTCCTTGTTTGAGGGCTCTCGACGAAGATCGAGAGATTTAGCTTTTTGAAACTAGCTTGCGCCGGTTTCGAGAAATCTCAATTGCCCGAGGTACTGCAACCGAGAGAAGCAGCAAACCACCACTCACTACAAGTAGCGTGTTTGCCGATACATTAGAAAGCTGTAACACGGAGCGAATAACTCCAAGTTCCAGCACTGCAGCCATGACGCCCCAAATGGTGCCGACGCCACCCGCGATTGAGACTCCCCCAAATAAAACCGACGCGATTACCGATAACTCGTAACCAGTCGCTCCATCGGGTGATGCACTAGCAAAGCGGAAGGTGTAGACGACTCCCGCTAACCCAGCCATCAATCCAGTAATCATGAATAAAGCAAGCTTCATTCGAGCCACTGGAATTCCAGAGAATTTTGCCGCCTCGACATTAATGCCAATTGCAAATGTCCAGCGGCCGATACGTGAATAGTGAAGTGTGAACCATCCAATTGCCCCAAATATAAGAATCAAAATACTCACATAAGGAAAGAACGTATGAGGGATTGCGTTGGAACCAAGATTCGTATAACTGCTTGGAAGTTGATTCACTGGTTGATTTCCTAGCAAGACATAACACAAACCTCTAAAGAGAGCCAAGGTGCCGATTGTGACGGCAAGGGATTGAAGACCAAATTTCGTGACTAGCAATCCATTAATTAATCCACAGAGGAGTCCAACGACTAAGCCAATAATTATGCAGAACCAGAATGGAATTCCATGGCGGTAGGAGTACCCAATCGAGGCGCTGGAAAGACAGACTGTAGAGCCAATTGAAAGATCAATTTCACCCGCGATTATAAGAAAGGTGACAGGAATAGACATCAACATAAATTCGCCAATATCTTGAATAACAAAACTCATATTTGAGGCATTTGCAAAATATGGAGTAATGAAGGAGCCCACAAATATCGTGAGTACCAGAAGTACGAGAATTCCCTTATCCCAAGTGAAATTAATTCTCTTCATCACTCGGCCCTCAGGATTCTAGTTGGCTTTACCCGCAATGACAGATAGCGGTCAAGAGAGATAGCCGAGATCAGCAGAGTTCCATTAACGGCCAACTGCCAAAATTGTGAGACCCCAAGAGCGCCAAGAGCCAAGGTAATTGACTGGAGTAGGAGAGCGCCTATTAGCGCCCCCAAAGGTGTGCCAACGCCGCCTGCGATAGCGACCCCTCCCACAACGCAGGCAGCGATGACATTTAACTCCAGGCCGAGGCCTGAATTGGAATCGGCAGAGTGGAAGCGAGCAAGAAGGATTGCTCCACCCAACCCACTTACTGCACCACATGCCAGAAATGCGAAGAAAGTTCTACGAGCCACAGGAATTCCAGCTAGAGCACTTGCAGGGGGGTTGGAACCCATTGCATACAAATCACGGGCGGACCTAGCGTTCCGCATGACGTAGGTAGCAAAAAGAACTAAGGAGATTGCAATCAGAAAGATATAAGGAACGTCTAAGAATGAATGACGACCTAAATAACCCAGTGAGACTGGAACTTGAAAATCAGTAATCGTATTTCCACCAGCGATTTGATTGAAGAGTCCTCGTACAATCCAAAGCGAGGATAGGGTCACAACCAGACTAGGTAGTTTGAGGTAAGCAACCATAAAGCCGTTACAAGCTCCGACGAGCAAACCAATAGTCAGGGCCACAAATAAGCAAGTGATCAAGCCATGGTGATCCCCTGATTCTTTTCCAATCATGTAAGCCGTAAAACCTGCCGTCGATCCCACGGAAAGATCAACGTGTCTCATCGTTATAACAAATGTCTGTCCAACCGAAAGAGTAGCGATGACTGCAACCCCTAAGAAGAGGTCCTGTGCCCCGGATCTACTGAGAAATTGCGGATTAGCAATTCCGGTGACTACAAGCACAATTAAGAGAGCAATGAGGACTGGAATTTCACGAATATTTAGTAGTTTCGCAACGTACTTAGTCATACCGTAATCGCCCCCGTTGCAACGGCAATTATTTTTTCTGAGGTTGCTTCGGCACGCGAAAATTCTCTTTGTAGAAGGCCTTCCTTCACCACAAGAATGCGGTCAGACATTCCAAGGATCTCGGGTAGCTCACTTGATATCATCAAAATAGCCAGTCCTTTTTGGGCTTCGTCATCGAGCAACTTATGAACTTGAGCTTTGGTTCCCACGTCAATTCCACGAGTAGGTTCATCGATGATTAAGAGTTTTGGATTGCTAGCTAACCACTTGGCAAGCACGACTTTCTGTTGATTGCCACCCGAAAGTCGTTCGACAGGATCAGTAATCTCTGAATATTTCAACTGGAGAGTTTTGCCCCAATTGATTGCGAGATCTGCCTCAGACTTTGAACGGATGAGAAAGCCCTTTCTAATCCGATCGAGCACAGTTATCGAGGAATTCTTCGCAATAGATGCCGCCATAAATAATCCTTGCAATCTTCTATCCTCTGGCACGAGAGCGACTCCCGCGCGCATCGCCTGTGAAGGAGAGAATTGTTGAAGCGTCTGACCGCACAATTGAACTGAACCGCGAGAATATTTATCGATTCCAAAGATAGCTCGAGCTATTTCAGAACGACCCGACCCGACCAATCCGGCTAGACCCACAATCTCTCCAGCCCTTACTTCAAAGGAAATGTCCTCAAAAAGTCCTTCACTGGAAAGATTTTTCACTGAGAGTACGACTTCGCCGACATTTGGCTCAGATTTTGGAAAGAGTTCGGTGACTTCGCGGCCCACCATCATTTGAATTACATTCGCCTCGGTTGTATCTAAAGTGAGGGTAGTTCCGATGGTCTCGCCATCACGCATGACGGTGATTCGAGTGGTGAGCGCGAAAACCTCATCGAGGCGGTGAGAGACGAATACAACGGCGGCGCCTTGAGATTCCAGGCTACGGGCTACTTTGAAGAGGCGATCAACTTCTTGAGAAGATAAGGCAGCGGTGGGTTCGTCCATAACGATTACTTTTGCGTTTAGCGAAAGGGCTTTGGCGATCTCAACAATTTGTTGATCGGCAATGGATAAGCCTCGAGCCCGTGCACGGGGATTTAGTGCGACACCGAGCTGGTCAAAGAGGCTTTGCGCCTCTTGAGCCATTTGATTCCAATCGACAAGTTTCCCCTTTTTGAGTTGACGACCCGCAAAGACATTCTCAGCCAAAGTGAGGTCGGGGAAGAGATTCGGCTCTTGATAAATTACGGCTATACCTTGTTCCCGAGCCAATCTGGTCGAACCTTGCTGAAAAACCTTGCCATCGAGGGTTATTTGACCCGAATCAAGCCTATGAACCCCAGCCAAGGTCTTTAAAAGTGTGGACTTTCCGGCGCCGTTTTCACCAAGGAGGGCATGGATCTCACCCGCGTACAGAGTGAGCGAGGCGCTATTGAGCGCACGCACCCCACCGAAGTTCTTGGTCGCCCCGACGATCGTGAGGACTTCTCTGTCCACGAGATCTCCCTAGTTTTTAGTGCTTCTTTGAAACGGTTCACTAATACTAGGAGCAAGTTAAATCCGCTTTACGTTCAAGTCAACAGATTTTCGCATTACGTTTTGGTATCAATTTGCCTTTACTTTGAAAATCATTGACACAGTTCAATGAACAACAGCAATATTCCCCTATGACCTCGAGCTTGCGTGATGTGGCCCGCCTGGCTGGGGTCTCTGTAGGAACAGTTTCCAATGTTCTCAATCGACCCAGCATTGTTTCCCCTGAAACGCTGGCGAAGGTCAGAAAGGTAATTAGCGAGATCGATTTTGTCCCCAATGGCTTTGCACGGCACCTGCGCTCAGGCTTCAGCCGAACGATTGGGTTGGTCGTGCCAGATGTCGCGAACCCCTTCTTTACCGAAGTCGCACGAGGGGTCGAAGATGCTGCGAGCAAGCGAGACTATGCGGTATTTCTCTGCAACTCCGATGAGAGCACAGCCAAAGAGGAAAAATATCTCAACGCCTTGATTGAGCAACAAGTGCGGGGTGTGCTGATTACCCCCGCTGACAATAAAGCGGAGCGACTAAATATTTTGCGTGATCGTGGCATCGCTGTGACGTTACTTGATCGTGAATCTAAACAGAGCAACCAATGTTCGGTAGCGGTGGATGATGTGAGAGGTGGAGAAATTGCAATTGAGCATCTTCTATCTCTTGGTCATGAAACTATCGCGTGGGTGAATGGACCCGAAAGCATTCCGCAATGTGCAGATCGCGGTCTAGGGGTGGCACGTGCTGCGAAGGCAAGTGGTGCCTCAGTTACGACTATTCGCGTGCCACAGATGAATGCAGATCAAGGCACAGAAGCCCTAAAAGCTTTTCTTGCACTAGAGAAGATCCCGACCGCTATTTTCTGTGCGAATGACCTGCTCGCTCTCGGGGTATTACGAGCACTTCTCAATGAAGGAATTCGTGTTCCGGAGGAGATCTCACTCATTGGATATGATGACATCGCCTTTGCGCGCTCGGCAGCCATTCCATTGACTTCTATTTCGCAACCGGCATACCAACTCGGTGTTGCAGCCGCAGAATTGTTGTTGGCTGAGTGTGATGAAGCTGCTATGCACTCTCATCAACAGATTAGGTTCCAGCCACGATTGCAGCTTCGACAATCTACCGGTGAGAGACGTTAACCCTTCTTTAAAAAGCGCACATGCTTGGGTTCGAGTTCCTCAAGAGAATTCACGCCTAAGAGCTTCATGTTGCGGATCATCTGACCTTGCAAGATTTCGAAGGTTCGCTCTGCCCCCGACTGCCCTCCGGCCATAAGTCCGTATAGATAAGCCCGTCCCACATAGGTAAATTGGGCACCCAGAGCCACCGCGGCAAGAATATCGGCGCCGTGCATAATGCCAGTATCCAAATGCACTTCTATCCCACTCTTTAACTCTTTCTTTATATCGACTAGGAGATGGAGAGGTACCGGTGCTCGGTCTAATTGACGCCCGCCGTGATTTGAGAGAATTACCGCATCCACACCAAAGTCTGCAGCCTTCTTTGCATCTTCGACGTTTTGAATTCCCTTTATAGTCAATGTTCCATTCCAGTTGGCGCGAATCCATTCCAAGTCATCAAAAGTCATTGTCGGATCAAACATATAATCGAGAAGTTCACCAACGGTTCCAGGCCAATCTGATAGCGAGGCAAACGAGATTCCCGGTGTCGTTAAGAAGTTAAACCACCATGCTGGGCGAGGCAGAGCATTTATAAGAGTTTTTGCTGTTAAACGCGGCGGGATTGTTAAACCATTTCTGTAATCTCTTAACCGCTGGCCAGCGGCAGGAACATCGACTGTCAAAATTAGATTTCTAACACCAGCTTTCTGTGCGCGCTCAACGAGAGCCATCGAGCCTTCACGGTCTTTCCACATGTAAAGCTGAAACCATGAAGTGCCTCCTGGAGCGGCCAAGACGACATCTTCGATTGTTGTAGTACCTAAAGTTGAAAGACAGAACGGAATTCCAAATTTCTCTGCAGCACGCGCGCCGGCAATTTCACCCTCGGTCTGCATCATTCGAGTGAACCCTGTTGGCGCTATGCCGACTGGCATCTTAAATTTCTCACCCAAAGTTGAGCGCTCCAAGCTTGCGCCAGAGACGTTGTGGAGAATGTTGGGAATGAATTCCAAATCGCGAAATGCTTGGCGAGCTCGCTCTAGACTCAATTCGCTTTCAGCGGCTCCATCGGTATAGTCGAAAGGCCCCTGCGGAGTTCTTTTCTTAGCGATTTCTCTCAGATCCCAAATGGTCAAGGCGCTGGCTAACCGACTCTCCTTGCGCTTGAAATTTGGCCCGCGGAATTTCAGCAAGGGAGCCAACTCCTTAGGGTTAGGAAGTTGACGCTTAACATTTTTTGGGGATGACTCGCTACTCATGCTGGGAGTGTAAAACTCAGAGAAGTGCGTTCAATGCTGTTCAAAAGCCCCGCCTCGGCTGGGAATAAACCCCTCACCCACCTCGTTACCTGAGTAACTCATAACTTGAGCCACACTGACTCAATCTTTTGACAGTTGGCGACTCAAGGGCGAGAATTCAGTCAGGCCCCGACGTAAAACTGGGCAGGAAACCCCTATTGGGGCGTATCAGAGGGAGAACTACAGATGGCTAGAGCCGTAGGAATCGATTTAGGAACAACAAATAGCTGCGTAAGCGTGCTCGAGGGTGGCGAACCCACCGTTATTGCTAACGCCGAAGGCGCTCGCACCACCCCATCGATCGTCGCCTTCGCCAAGAATGGTGAGGTCCTGGTCGGAGAGGTCGCCAAGCGTCAGTCGGTAACAAACGTTGAGCGGACCATCCGCTCGGTAAAGCGTCACATGGGAACTACATGGACCCAAGACATTGATGGGAAGAAGTACACCCCACAGGAGATCTCAGCTCGTATCTTGATGAAGCTCAAGCGCGATGCGGAGGCTTACCTTGGTGACACCGTGAGCGACGCCGTGATTACCGTCCCTGCATATTTCGATGATGCACAGCGCCAGGCAACCAAAGAGGCCGGAGAGATCGCGGGACTTAACGTCCTACGTATTGTCAACGAGCCAACTGCCGCCGCCTTCGCATATGGATTTGATAAGGGCGACCACGAGCAGACAATTTTGGTATTCGACCTCGGCGGCGGAACCTTCGACGTCTCTCTCCTCGAAATGGGAGAAGGAGTTATCGAGGTTAAGGCAACCAACGGCGATAACCACCTCGGTGGCGATGATTGGGATCAAGCTCTCGTTGACTACCTCGTGGCCACATTTAAGAAGTCCAGTGGTA
>Ga0208872_1000759_pt1 | contig 21884 bp, 24 predicted proteins | sample CryBogCBH12Aug08_FD_185508 | JGI IMG/M metagenome (GOLD analysis project Ga0208872, IMG submission 185508) | Freshwater microbial communities from Crystal Bog, Wisconsin, USA - CBH12Aug08 (SPAdes) | ecosystem: Environmental > Aquatic > Freshwater > Lake | place: Crystal Bog, Wisconsin, USA...
CCAGTTTTAATACTAAAAAAAGATGTACCCTTACACATTATCATTATGATACTTTTAAAGCGGTATATGAAAAGAAAGAATACCCTGCTTCCTATATTAGTTTCCATTTAGATACAAATGGAAAAATAAAGGAGCTGGAAGAACATGGGATACTATTTGAAAAAACCAAATAATAAAAAAGAGCTGCAATTGCAGCTCTTTTTTATTTTAAAATATATGTTCAGAAACCAATTCCCTGATTTTGTTAAGGGGAATCCTTTCCTGTTTCATGGAATCGCGGTAACGGATTGTAACTGTGTTGTCTTCTTTGGTCTGATGGTCAATAGTTACACAGAAAGGCGTACCAATGGCATCCTGTCTTCTGTAACGTTTGCCAATCGCATCTTTTTCTTCATAAAAACAACGGAAATGCTGTTTGCATTCATTCATTAATTCCCTGGCCAGTTCAGGTAGTCCATCTTTTTTGGTTAAAGGAAGAATAGCCAGTTTAACAGGAGCAATTTTAGCCGGGATATGCAATACCACCCTGCTATCTGAACTGCCATCTTCTTTTGGAATAGATTCTTCCTCATAGCTATTGGCAAGGATCAGTAAAAACATCCTGTCCAACCCGATAGAAGTTTCAATTACATAAGGGATATAATTCTGATTGATTTCAGAATCAAAATACTGCATTTTCTTTTTGCTGAATTCCTGGTGCCTCCTTAAATCATAATCACTTCTGGAATGGATACCTTCCACTTCTTTAAAGCCCATTGGAAATTCAAATTCTATATCACAGGCTTCTTTAGCATAATGCGCTAATTTAACATGATCGTGGTAACGGTATTTTTCAGGAGCTGTTCCCAGGCTTAAATGCCATTGTAAACGGGCATTTTTCCAATACTGGTACCATTCTCCTTCAGTGCCGGGGCGTACAAAGAACTGCATTTCCATCTGTTCAAATTCCCGCATTCTGAATATAAACTGCCTGGCTACGATTTCATTACGAAAAGCTTTACCGGTTTGAGCAATACCAAAAGGAATTTTCATCCTGGCAGTTTTCTGTACATTCAGGAAGTTTACAAAAATACCTTGTGCGGTTTCCGGACGCAGGTAAATGGTATCCGCTTCATCGGTTACGGAACCCAGTTTAGTATCAAACATTAAATTAAACTGGCGGATTTCAGTCCAGTTACAGCTGCCGGATATTGCACAACTCATTTTATGGGTTTCTATCAGAGATTTAAGGCCGGCATAATCTTCTTTTGCCAGCAGCTGATCCATTAATTCCAGTATTTCTTCAGCTTTTGAATCTTCCCCCTTTTCTTTTAATTTATCTGTAAATCCTTCAATTAAATGGTCTACCCGGTATCTTTTTTTGCTGTCTTTGTTATCAATCATCGGGTCACTGAAATTATCCACATGTCCACTGGCTTTCCAGGTAGTGGGATGCATAAAAATGGCAGCATCCAGCCCTACTATGTTCTCCTGTAACTGAGTCATGCTTTTCCACCAATAATCCCGGATATTTTTTTTCAATTCACTGCCATAGGGGCCATAATCATAAACAGCACTTAATCCATCATAAATTTCACTGCTTTGGAACACAAAGCCATATTCTTTGGCATGAGAAATAATAGCTTGAAAACGGTTATCAGATTGTGTACTCATAAGGCTGCAAATATAGAACGGATGATTGAAACTGATTAAATAAGCCTGTTGAATTATTTTATTAAGAAATTAGGCGCTTTTTATTTCTTAAAATTTATATAAAAATTCTATTTTCATTAAACCTGTAAAATCTGTTGGGTCTATATTTGAAAACATTTCAGTTAAATTTAAAATTTAATTTATGAAAAAGTATGTTCTATCGATGTTTGCTTTGATTATTTTGTTTACTGCTTTTGCTCAAAATGCCAGTGCTCAGCGATTTTATGTAGATGTGAGGCCTACAGCACCTGTAATAGTAAAGACGGAAGCTCCTTCACCCAATCATGTTTGGGTTGCCGATGAATGGTCCTGGCAAGGAGACAGGTACAAACATGTACCTCCGCACTGGGAAATTCCACCACCACGGCACAGATACTGGGTTCCGGGTTATTGGAAACACAAAGAAAGACAGGGACATTATTGGGTACCCGGTCATTGGAAATAATTGATATTCTAACTCAATAAATAAAAAAGCCTGAAATATTTCAGGCTTTTTTATTTATTGCAATTTTATATTATTCTTATGCCGTTCCGCATCTCTGTTATTTTTCTTTTCAAAATTCTTTTGAAGTGCTTCTGTAAGGTTTACACCTGTCTGGTTAGCTAAACAAATCAGTACCCAAAGAACATCAGCCATTTCATCGGGTAGATTCTTTTCAAGGTCTGATTTTTTGAAAGACTGGTCGCCATATGTACGTGCCATAATTCTTGCCAATTCACCAACTTCTTCCGTTAAAATAGCCATATTGGTCAATTCGCTGAAATAACGGACTCCCACTGTTTTTATCCATTCATCAACCTGTTGCTGGGCTTCACTGATTGTCATATTATCTATTTCCCTGTTGGATGAAAATCATTTTCATAGCAGAACTCACAGAAACCGCTTTTTGTTTGGCTTTTACTGCAATTGCGCCAACAAACAGCTCGTCAATACTTTCACAGAAAAGGCTTACCCATACATTGAAATCTTCCGATTTAAAAGGGTGCATCTTATGGATGTGTTCATGGGCTTTTAACGCATTATTAAAATAAACCTGATTATCCAGCAGAACAGATTCCCAAAAATCAATAATTACCGGTAAGTGTTTTGCCAGGTTTAAATGTGTTACCTCTGTAAAATAGAAGCCTATACTTTCATTGGCATATGCTTTATCATAGAAGAGCGTCATTAATTTTTCAATATCTGTTCTTGTTTCAATATCTCTCATAAAAATTTAACAAATTATACGCCTGTTGATTAGATTACCATTCTTGCTGATTTTCTATATTTTTTAATAAATGGACCATAAGATAATGAAAATATGCTAATAAAAATAAGTGCTTACAGACCATAAAAATATCTACTTTATATTATTCCCTGTTTTTTGTATCAATTATAATGGTTACCGGTCCATTATTGACCAGTTGAACCTGCATATCTGCTCCAAAAATTCCGGTTTGAATGGCATGTTGCAGTTCATTTTCCAGTTGGGCAATCATTTTCTCATACATTGGAATGGCAAAAGAGGGTTTACTGGCTTTGATATAAGAAGGCCTGTTCCCTTTTTTGGTAGAAGCATGCAAGGTAAACTGGCTTACCAGTAATAATTCACCCTTAATATCTATAAGACTTTTATTCATTACCCCCTGTTCATCGTCAAATATCCTTAGATTCAGAATTTTATTGCTTAACCAAATAATATCTTCCTGTGTATCAGCATCTTCAATTCCTAATAATACCAGTAAGCCTTCCTTAATCTGACCAGTAATTGCTTTATTTACAGTAACCGAACATTCATTCACCCTTTGGATGACAGCTTTCATCTTTTCTCTTAATTTTATCAGATGAAGGTAGATATTAGAACTGAAATAGCTTTCAAAACTGCCAGAAGTGGTGGGAAAGGAGGCCAAAACGTGAATAAAGTGGAAACGATGGTCGAAGGCCGTTGGTTTGTTCAGGCATCCTGTTTGGTTACAGATGAGCAAAAAGCAATTATTGCATCAAAATTGTATAACCGGATTACTGACGATGGCTTTTTACTGGTAAAATCACAATCTGAGCGTACACAACTGGGTAATAAAGAACTGGTAATAGAAAAAATGAATGCGTTGGTAAACGGGGCCCTGGTTAAAAAGAAAATCAGAATTGCAACCAAACCTTCCAGGCAATCAAAGGAAAACAGGCTGGAACATAAAAAAAGGAACACATTTAATAAAATACTCCGTAAAAAAATAGATCCAGGCACTTACTGATTGGATTTATATTTATCACAGCTTTGGGCACATTCATTATTTTCGCGCATCAATGAGCAGTATTAAAAAATTAGCGGGTCAGACTTTATGGTATGGATTAAGTTCTATAGCTGCCCGTTTTATTAATTACCTGCTTACACCTTATCTTACTTTTAAACTTACTACTTCCAGTTATGGAGAGATGAGTGTTTTGTATTCATTTATCCCATTCATGAATGTAATATTCACCTATGGAATGGAAACCGCATTTTTTCGTTTTGCCAATAAAGCGGATAAAAAATCGGTATACAATACAACCAGTATATCCCTGATCCTGTCTACCGTGTTATTAAGCTTTCTATTGATTGCCTTGCAACACCCTTTAGCTGTATTACTTAAAATAGACAAACATCCGGAATTTCTTTCTTTAAGTGCAGCCATTATTGCATTGGATGCTTTATCTGCTATTCCATTTGCCAAACTGCGGCAGGATGGCAGGCCTGTTAAGTTTGCCGCCGTAAAAATTGGAGGCATATTACTTAATATTATCAGTATTTATTTCTTTCTGAGTGTATGTCCCAGGTTGCTGGCAGCTAATCCCAATCATTGGGTAAGTCTTTTCTTTAAACCTGAATGGGCAATCGGATATGCATTGGTGGCTAACCTGATACAATCCGGGTTTACCCTTTTATTTCTTTCCGGAGAGTTTTTAGGGTTCGATTTTAAGTTTGATGCAAAGCTCTGGCGTGAAATGATGTTTTATAGCCTGCCACTTGTGATTGTTGGTTTTGCTGGGATGATCAATGAGACTTTTGACAGGATCATGTTAAGTTGGTGGGCACCTGTAAGTACTGCATTATCAGCAAAAGACCAGGTAGGGATCTATTCAGCCTGCTATAAATTGTCTATACTAATATCGTTGGGAGTTCAGGCGTTTAAAATGGGAGCCGAACCATTTTTCTTTAAACAGGCTTCGGAACAGAATGCCCAGAAAGTGTATGCCAGGGTTATGAAATTTTTTGTTATTACCTTATGTTTCATGTTTTTGTTTGTGGTACTATATTTAGATATCTGGAAGTATTTTATCAGAAATCCGAAAATGTGGGTGGGTCTCAAAGTAGTCCCCATCTTATTACTGGCCAATATGTTTCTGGGTATTTATTATAATTTAAGTGTCTGGTATAAATTAGGGCATAAAACTATGGCCGGTGCCTGGATTACCCTTGCAGGGGCATTGATTACCCTGGTTATAAACTATGCATTTATACCCTATTTCAGTTATATGGCTTGTGCCTGGGCAACATTTGCCTGCTATGGCAGTATGATGGTGATGAGTTTTGTTTGGGGACAAAAAGAATACAGGATACCCTATGCCTGGAAAAAATTAGTGGCTTATATCGTCATAGTAGTATTGCTGTACTTTATCCATACCGGAATTGTGTATGTACTCCCATTCCGGCTGGTAAAGTTGGGATTGGGTAGTTTTTTATTATTTGCTTTTGCATGGTTTATTTCACAGGTAGAAAAAAAAGAAGTGCAGAAATTTCCTGTTATTGGGAAATACATTCATTAACGAGAAAACTATTAATTAGTTAAATTTTTTCATTTAAACTGTATCGTTCATAAATATCACTTCCCAAATTTTAATATTCAATCCACCATTTGCCATTTTCAAAAGCTAACTATTTCTTAATATTGGCAGTTTAAAAGATAAATTCCATCATTAATGTCCTGTTTTTACTTCTATCGTTTTAATGATTCGAACATGTATCATTCAAACTTAATTAAGCACTTAAAATATGTTTTAACATTTGCTATACAGGAGAATATGGGGTTGCCATGGCTTAAATAAGCAATTAAGTTATATTTGCCCACCTAAAAAGTACAGTAGTGAAAGCGAAACATGTTGTTTTTATAATTACGGCCATAATTCTGGCAGATCAGGCGCTGAAGTTCTATATTAAATTACATTATTTTGCCGGAGAAGAACACCCGGTATTGGGAAATTGGTTTCGTTTACATTTTGTAGAAAATGAAGGAATGGCCTGGGGATGGAAGTTTGGCGGTGAAATAGGTAAAATTATATTAACCTTATTCAGACTGGTTGCTGTAGTATGGGGTGTATTCTTACTGAAAGATTTTATCAGCAAAAAATACCATAGAGGATTTATTATCTGTGCAGCCCTGATTTTTGCAGGTGCGTTGGGAAATTTACTGGATAGTATGTTTTATGGATTAATATTCGAGAACAGTAATGTTTTTACACAGAATGTTGCCAAGTTTACGGCTTTCGGTTCCGGTTATGCGAGTTTCCTGCATGGAAGGGTAGTGGATATGGTATATGTTCCTTTATTTAGGGGAACCTTTCCTGCCTGGTCTCCTCTATGGAGCGGTGAGGAATTTGAATTTTTCAGTCCGGTGTTTAATATAGCAGATGCATCCATATCAGTTGGAGTGGCCATTTTACTTGTTTTTCAAAACAAGTTCTTTCATAAAGAAGGACATGCGATCAGGGAAGCAGAACCAGCTACGGTAGCTGAAAATATCAGCAATAATGATTTGATTCATTAATTTAATATACCCTGTAATTCAATAAGGTGAAGCTGTATGGAATAGAAGGATAATTGGTATGGATCCTTCCGATGCCTTTTGCGTAATAAATATAATAGGTATAATTGGGAGACAGAAGGCTAAACTGTCCATTTTTATGCATTAATATATCTTCTTTAACTTCTATTACATTATTATAAACGGTGCCATTATAAAAAACACTGATCCCGTTACCCATAATGGTAAAATTCATTTTAACACTATCAATCCCAACCCTGGAAGAAGGAGCTGTTATGGATGTCCAGGAATTCCCGGTTACTGCATAATCTTTTAAAAAGATATAATCCACCGGATAATAGGAACTATCATCCAGTGAGGCATACGTGAAATAATTACCCAATCCGTCTTTTCTGTACAATGCACTGTCTTTCAGGTCAGATAAAAACAATTCATAGGTATAATTAGTGGAGGGGTTAAACAGAAAACTGTTTAATGCAGTATATCTTAAAGTATCGGTAGCTGATCCATTTTTAGAATAGTTCCAGTAACTGCCAAAAGTGGTGGGAAAATAATCAGTATTGCTAATTGGAGGTATATAATATACCGTAAAAGCACAAAAATTAGTATTAAAGAACAAGTTAAAGGAGCTGGCTACAGGAAGTGCCGGAATGCCATGAGCCCTTATTTTAATCAACTGATTGCCCGAATTTACTGTGTAACCGGAATCGGCAAACCAGAAACCATTGATGGTGTCTGAATAGATTTTATATTTACCGATAGAGCTGAAGTTTACAGAAACCAGTATATAATTACTGTCGGTTAAAACAGAATCAACAGGATAATAACCATGCACAGCAATATGCTGGCAGTTACCGGAGGAATCCAGTAAAGAACCGGTGGCAACACCACTTATTAAAGTACCTTTTTCAATACTGTATTCCTTTACACAGGAAAAGCAGGTGATAAAAAGCAATACTGCCAGAAAAAAACTGGTTAGGCTTTGATTCATATGAATAACCTTAATGATTCAGTTCAATCTTAAGATAAAGATTATAATAATTGTGCTGCCTTATTTGTTAATGTTTCTCCCTTCATCAAATCGTTGATATTATGTAAAGTAATTTCTGATATCTGCGATAAAGCTTCTTCAGTAAAGAATGCCTGATGAGCTGTAACCAGTACATTTGGGAAGCTCATTAAACGCTGAATGGTATCATCTTCAATGATATCATCAGAAAGATCCCTGAAGAAAAGATTCCCTTCCTGTTCGTAGACATCAATACCCAGGTAGCCTATCTGCCTTGATTTTAAGGCATCAATCACCGCTTTGGTATCAATTAAGGCGCCCCTGCTGGTATTGATTAATAAAACGCCTTTTTTCATATAGGCAATCGTCTCGCTGTTAACGATATGTTTAGTCTGTTCATTTAAAGGGCAATGCAATGAAATAATATCCGATTGTTTAAATACATCCAGTACCGGCATGAATGTAACACCCATATCTTCCAGTTCCTTGTTTGCAAAAACATCAAAAGCCACAACTTTACAACCAAACCCGAGCATAATTTTGCAAAACGCCTTTCCAATATTACCAGTGCCAATTACGCCAACTGTTTTACCATGTACATCAAAGCCCAATAATCCGTTCAGGGCAAAATTTTGTTCCCTCACCCTGTTATACGCTTTATGGGTTTTTCTGTTCAGTGTCAGCATCATGGCCACCGCATGTTCTGCAACAGCTTCGGGAGAGTAGGCGGGTACCCGGCATACTTTAATGCCATTGGCTTTTGCAGCTTCCAGGTCAACATTATTAAACCCTGCACATCTTAATGCAATTACTTTTACGCCTTTATTAGCCAGTTCACCAATAACTTCTGCATTTACTTTGTCATTTACAAAAACGCAAACTGCATCTGTGGTATCCACTACATTAATGATATGCGGCCCCAGGTGTGTTTCATAATATTCTATTTCAAAGCCAAATTTTTCGTTATGCTGATTAAAGAAGACCTTGTCATAAGGCTTGGTGGAGAAAAAAGTAATTTTCATAATACGGTTATAAAAGGTTTATTGATGTTTATATAAAAAGCCACTACCAGAAGCAGTGGCTTTAAAATGATAAAGTTCCGATTAATTTTTTAAATGAAGGGGATTAATAGATTTAAAAAAGTCGTTCCCCTTGTCGTCTACCAGAATAAATGCCGGGAAATCAACCACTTCAATTTTCCAGATGGCTTCCATGCCTAATTCAGGGTATTCCAGCAGCTCTACTTTTTTAATATTGTTCTGAGCAAGAATAGCAGCAGGCCCCCCAATGGAGCCCAAATAGAAACCACCATATTTAAGACAGGCATCTGTAACCTGCTGACTTCTGTTTCCTTTAGCCAGCATAATCATACTGCCTCCATTTTCCTGGAAACGGGCAACATAAGAATCCATCCTGCCTGCTGTTGTTGGTCCGAATGAACCGGAAGGCATTCCATCCGGTGTTTTTGCCGGGCCTGCATAATAAATAGGATGGTCTTTAATATATTGCGGTAAGCCTTCCCCATTGTCTAATCGTTCATTCAGTTTTGCGTGGGCAATATCCCTTCCCACGATAATAGTACCCTGTAAGGATAAGCGGGTAGAAACCGGATATTTGGATAATTCGGCTAAAATTTCCTTCATCGGCCTGTTCAGGTCAATTTTCACAGCATCGCCTTCACCTGCTTTACGGTAAGCTTCCGGTATAAACCTTCCGGGATGTTGTTCCAGTTTCTCAATCCAAACCCCATCTTTATTGATTTTAGCTTTAATATTCCTATCTGCAGAACAGGAAACACCCATTCCCACCGGACAGGAAGCTCCATGGCGTGGTAAACGAATAATCCGTACATCATGTGCAAAGTATTTGCCGCCAAACTGAGCACCGATGCCCAGTTCCTGGGCAGCAATTAATACTTCTTTTTCAAGTTCAATATCCCTGAAAGCCTGTCCATATTCATTTCCCTGTACCGGTAAATGATCCAGGTATTTGGTGGAAGCCAGTTTTACAGTTTTTAAACAGGTTTCTGCGGAAGTACCACCAATTACAAAAGCCATATGATAAGGAGGGCAGGCTGCAGTTCCCAGTGTTTTCATTTTTTCTGCCAGGTATTTCACCAGTGTTTTGGGGTTCAGTAGTGCTTTTGTTTCCTGAAATAAATAGGTTTTATTGGCTGAACCACCCCCTTTTGCCACACAAAGAAATTTATATTCCATTCCGTTCACCGCATTAATGTCAATTTGTGCAGGCAGGTTATTACCGGAATTCATCTCTGCATACATAGAAAGCGGAATGGTTTGGGAATAGCGCAGGTTTTCTTCTGTATAAGTCTGGTAAACCCCCAGTGAAAGGGCTTCTTCATCTCCACCGCCTGTCCATACCTGCTGCCCTTTTTTCCCCACTATTATTGCAGTACCAGTGTCCTGGCAAAAAGGTAAAACACCTTTGGCAGATATTTCAGCATTGCGCAACATAGTAATCGCAACATATTTATCATTTTCACTGGCTTCTTCATCACCCAGTATTTTAGCAACCATTTCATGGTGTTCTGTCCTTAGCATAAAGGAACAATCATGAAAACAGGCTTTGGCCAGTTTGGTTAATGCATCCGGGGCAACTTTCAGAATTTCTTTGCCATCAAATTCAGCAGTGGAAATTCCATCTTTGGTTAACAGGTAATATTCTGTCTGGTCTTTGCTTAAAGGAAACGGGTCCTGATAGTGAAATGGTACTGTAGCCATTTGTTATAATATTTTATGATGAGATAAGTACAAGTTTGGGCAGCAAAGGTAAGGATACAAGGTAATTGAAAAGATGAGGGATGCCGCTCATTTCAATGTATTATTATTGTTATAACAATTAACCAAAGCAAATGTTTTATACCTTAGGAGATAAGGAAAAATTGTAGAGGTAGATAATCAGGAAACAGTCAGCAATACTGCCACATAATGGCAAACAGCAGCTGCCAAAACAAATAAATGCCAGATTACATGGTGCCATTTCCATTTTTCCATCAGGTAAAAAACAACTCCGATAGAATAAAGTACACCCCCTATAATAATCATGGTAATCACAGCAAAAGGCATGGATACAAAAAATGTTTTACCACCCCATACCATCATCCAGCCCATCATTAAATAAATAATGGTAGAAAGGATATTGAATTTTTCTACAAAATATATTTTAAAAAAGATACCCAGAAAAGCTAGTCCCCATAACACGCAAAGCATTACAATACCCATAGTATTGAAAAAATAATTTAAAATAAAGGGTGTGTAGGTACCAGCAATTAAAAAATAGATGCTGATATGGTCAAACACCTGTAATACCTGCTTTACTTTAGGTTGCTGAAACCCATGGTACAATGTGGAAAAAGTGAACAGCATTAAAAAACAAAACCCATATACACTGGCGCCAACTATTCCATTGATATTATTGGTACGGATAGCCAGGGCACTTAATAATGGGATAGAAGCAATTCCAAAGAGGATGCCAATTCCATGTATAATGCTATTGGTGAGTTCGAGTTTTAATGCTGTTTGATTTTCCATGGATGTATTGTAGATAAGTTAAGCCTAATTTGTACAACTATTGTATTTTTCCACCACTTTTACCAGCTGGGTATAGTCCAGCAGTTTAGATTTAACATCTGCCATCAATGCACTGCAATCTGAACATACCTGCAGAATGGATGCTTCAAAATTCTTTTTAGTAACCAGGGTTAAGTCATTGTCTTTTTTAGATTGTATAAAATAATCCCCTATTTTACCATCTGTGGTGGTAGCTACAATGGATTCGGACCCGCTATTGATCAGTTTTCCGTTATTGTCTGTTACTTTCTGGTAAAGTGAAGCTTTGTTGCCGGATGATACTGTTTTGTAAAAATCATACAGGTAAGCAATATATACCACCCCATTTATGGAAAAGGATTGCAGGTTAGCTGTATTGTATATTTTCTTCTGACCCTGCGCATTCACAAAAAGGATAGTACCATCTTTTTTCAAAGATTCTTTAATGAAACCTTCCAGCTTTTCATTAGTGGGTGTAAGTACAGTACCGGGTACAAAATCTGCAGAAAGAGTTGCCGGTTTCTCTGTCTGGGCATAATTATTCAGCCCTGTCAATACAAATGCCATCAAAATAAGTGCTTGCTTCATAGTGATTGTTTAAATGGTTAAATTACTTACTGATAAGTAAGTTTCTGAGATAAATTTTTAAGGTTTTAATTGTTTTAATAATGCTTTACGGATGGCATCAAAATCTTTTTTACCGGTTATCCTGGCCAGTTGCACCCCTGCTGCAAGATTGGTCATAATTAATAAAGCCTGCACACGGGCTGGTTCCTCAAATGAGATTTCCCCCTTAATTTTCCCTTCTTTCAGGGTTTGTTCCACCAATCCAATCACCAGGTTAATCAATCCCAGAATTTTCACTTTCACCATTTCCGGTAAAGTATTGTAATCAGATGCCACAGAACCTATGATACAAATACTGCTGCAATCCACCAATTGCGAATAAGGTGCAATAAATTGTTCCAGTTTTTTCAGGGAACTGATTTTAGCAGTATTCAATTGGTTTCCTAAATCTGTGTAATACTGAATATAATTATCCAGCAATCCAGACAATAAATCCTGTTTGCCCGGGAAATGATAATGTACCGCTGCATTTTTAATATTCAGTTGCTTTGAGATATCTGCATAGCTGAAGGCATTAAATCCCATAGACTGGATCAATTGTTTACCCAGACGTAATATTTCTTCCTTTGTATCTGTAGTCCTGACACTCATCCGGATAAAATTAATGATTACTTACTAATTAGTAAGTAATCATTATTTATTTTTCTGTAAAAAAGTTGATGGAGCTGAGTTGACAATTCTCTATTTTTATTGCCTTATTAAAGGTTATGAAAAAAATAATTGCAGTTTTTTGTTTTTTTGTATTGATAATCAGTAGCTTACATGCACAGCAAGGCTCCAGGCCTGTGCCTTTTCCATCAAATAGTCAATTAGTCTGGCAGGGAATGGAATATTACCTTTTTGTTCATTTTGGACCCAATACGTTTACCGATAAGGAATGGGGTGCAGGTAATGAACCCGAGGATGCATTTAATCCCGGAAACCTGAACTGCGACCAATGGTGTAAAACAGCCAAAGCTGCCGGGGCTGCAGGTATCATTATTACTGCCAAACATCATGACGGGTTTTGTTTATGGCCCAGTAAGTTTTCCACCCATACCGTAAAGGAAAGTAAATGGCAGAACGGGAAAGGCGATGTATTAAGGGATTTATCCGCTGCCTGTAAAGCAAACGGAATTAAGTTTGGAGTATATCTTTCTCCCTGGGATCGGAATCACCCGCAATATGGCACACCAGCATATAATGAGGTATATGTAGGTATGATGAAAGAGATATTTCAGCATTATGGCCCTATATGGGAATTGTGGTGGGATGGTGCCAATGGAGAAGGCCCAAATGGCAAGAAACAGGTATACGACTGGCCCTTGTTTAAAAAAACAGTACGGAATCTATCTCCCAATACGGTCATTTTCAGTGACCTGGGCCCTGATATCCGTTGGGTAGGCAATGAAAATGGTATTGCCGGCACTACCAACTGGAATACTTTAAATACAGAAGGATTTACACCGGGTGCAGGAGCGCCTCCACAGGATACACTAAACAGGGGAAATGTAAATGGAACCAATTGGATCCCTGCAGAATGTGATGTCAGTATCCGGAAGGGCTGGTTTTATCATCCGGAAGAAGATATAACCGTTAAAATGCCGGAACAACTGTTTGATCTGTACCTGAAAAGTGTAGGAAGAGGGGCTAATTTACTATTGAATGTTCCGGCCGACAGGAAGGGCTGGATACACAGCAATGATTCTATTGCCCTGATAGGATTTAAAAAATTAAGGGATCAAAGCTTTCAGCATAACCTGATTGACAAAAGAATGATACAGACGAAGAGCCGCACTAATAAAACCGAAGACCTTAAAACTTCTGTCAGTTCTATCGTCATCTGGCCAGAACCTGTTACCATCAATTGTATTGTACTGAAAGAGAAAATAGCCGATGGCCAGTTCATAGAAAACGCTGATATTACCCTGAGTAACAGAGGGATTGCCATTAAAACTTTACAGGTTACCACTGTAGGGCATCAGCGTATCATTACTTTTCCTTCCATATCCATTACTGAACTTTCAGTGGTCATCAATAAATCAAAAGCAAAGCCAAAGCTATCAGCTATAGAAGCTTATGCAATACCTGAAAACCTGATTGAAAAATAATTATTGGCGATGAAACACAGCTTTTCTTTTTTCGAGAAAAGCTGTTGTTCCTTCTTTCATATCTTCCGTTCCAAAACACTTACCAAATTCCGCTGCTTCTGTATCAAACCCGTTTTTATCCTGGTCAAATACCGCATTGGCTGCTGTAATACATCCAGCCACTGCCAGGGGGGCTTTTGAATTGATAATGGTTAATACAGCAATGGCTTTCTCAATTAAAGCTTCAGCTGCCACTACATAATTCACCAACCCGTATTGCAATGCAGTGGAAGCATCTATCATAGCGGCACTCATTAATAATTCCATTGCCCTTCCTTTGCCAATTAATTGAACCAGTCGTTGAGTGCCTCCGTAACCAGGCATTATACCCAGGTTTACTTCCGGCTGGCCAAATTTTGCATTGTCTGATGCAATCCTGAAATGGCAACTCATAGCCAGTTCACAACCCCCACCCAATGCAAACCCATTTACACAGGCAACAACAGGTTTAGGTGCATTTTCTATTTTAAAAAACAGATCCTGTCCTTTTTTAGCCAGCGCTTTACCTGCTTCAATTCCTGCCCCCAAAAATTCACTGATATCCGCACCTGCCACAAAGCTTTTGGTGCCGGAACCAGTAATAATAACCGACTGAATGGTATTGTTAATATATACTTCATCCATTATTTCATCCAGCTCCAGTAAAACGGTTTTATTTAAGGCATTCAGTTTATCGGGCCGGTTAATGGTAATAATCAGTATTCCCTCTTTCAGTTCGGTTAATAGTGTAGACAGCATCGTATTATTTTTTATAAAAGTAGCATGAAGTTTTAAGTTAATCAATTGAAATCAGTTTAACATTTAATTTCTTAAAAAGATCAATTAGTGGAAGGCAGCAGATGAGATGCAGGAGGTATCTGTTTATTGGATCAGGAGATTTTCAATACTATATGCGTAGTTTTGTAAGTGCAAAAGGGGCTAATTTCTACAATAGCCTCTTTTTTATTTATGCAAACTGTTTAAAGATTCAGGATTCCTTTTTTATTTTGTTCTCATGAAACTGCTGGATATCATTACCTATATCGGTATTTTTATTTTTGCCATTACCGGAGCCTTAAAAGCAAGGACTTACAGGATGGATATTTTTGGTGCTATTGTACTGGCTTTTATTACTTCTTACGGAGGGGGCACATTACGCGATTTGCTCATTGGCAGGTCTCCGGTAAACTGGATTAATGATAATATTGCTTTAGTACTGGTTTTTCTGGCTACCGGGATCACTTTTTTCTTTCAGTTAAATTTTCGGTTATTCCGTAAAATGATATTTTATACGGATGCACTGGGCTTGGGATTGTTTACGGTTGTAGGTATTGAAGTAAGCAACCATTATGGTATCAATGATTTTTATGCTATAGTAATGGGTGTTATTACTGCAACTTTTGGTGGATTGATTGCAGATATATTTTGTAATGCGGTTCCAAACCTTTTAAAAAGGGGCGAATTATATGCAACCGTCTGCGCAATAGGTGGTGTATGTTACGTCCTGTTAAGAAGGTTTGAATTAAATCATGACGTTAACCTTATCATCTGTGTACTGATTATCGCTGGGATAAGAATTTATTCCAAACGTAAGCGGCTGATGCTTCCGGAAATTTAATGGAGCTGGAAATAAGATTAAAAACTCCTGTTTTCTGTTACCCAACCGGAGATATAATCTGCTATTTCATGCGTATTAGCTCCCGGATGAAACAACTTCCCAACACCGTCTTTATAGAGTTGATCCATATCTTCTTCAGGTATGATGCCACCGCCAGTCAGCAGTACATCATTCATTCCTTTTTCTTTCATCAAAGCAATCACTTTTGGGAAAACAGTCATATGGGCACCACTTAAAATGCTGATGCCAATTGCATCCACATCTTCCTGTAAAGCTGCATTTACCACCATTTCGGGGGTTTGTCTCAGGCCTGTATAAATAACTTCCATACCTGCATCACGTAAAGCAGTAGCAATTATTTTAGCGCCTCTGTCATGGCCATCCAGTCCAACTTTGGCCACCAATACCCTAACCGGCCTTTTTAATTCAGTATTCATGCAATCGGTTTTAAAAAGATAAACTTTCTCAAAGTTAACTAATGTAAGTTATATTGTTGTTTCAGTTCCTTAATTGCAATTTTAGATGCAATGGTCAGGGAATCATCCCCCTGTCCGTATAACATTATTTTCACCCCATTTTCCCTGGCATAAGGGTTGGTGACTGAATCCAGTATTTCCAGAGAATGAAAATGACTGAAAACAAAATCGTCTTTTTTCCTGGGTTTAAAATCTACCAGTAAGAGGTGTTTTTTGCTCAGCGTATCCGGAATCCAGAAAGCAAAACTGGCATCATCTCCAATCACTTCCGGAAGCTGGTATTGTTTGCCATAAAAATTCAGTGCCCCGGCCTCCCCATAATTATTGCCAAATATCACCAGGTCCTTTTGTATACTATCCGGCAAGCTATGATAGGCTTTAGCCGTTTTTTCAGTCATTTCCCTCCAGCCCTGCATATCTGCATAATCCTGTGGTAACGGATGCACTTTGCCGTCTTCCCAGGTTAAAATAGCAGAATTGCCCAAATGCATCCCAATAAATAGTTTAGCCATATCAGGAGCACTCTTAAAAGGTATCATTAAAGGTAAAAAGAAAGAACCCAGTCCGATAATAATTAAAGTTACCCCCAGTTGCAGGGTCCTTTTAACCCCTGCCGATTTTATCTGCTGCAATAAACGTTCAAAATAAACCGCACCAACAGCCATTAATACCGGATAAATACTGGCCGCATAATAGTTTTTTCCGTGCTGCCAGAGCAGCAGCAGCATTACAAATACATAGATCCAGCCAATCAGGATATGCTTACGTCCTTCTTTAGAAAAGAACAAAAATAAAACCCCCAGTATCCAGATAAAGAAACAGGGTAAGGTAATCGTCAGCTGGTCTTTCATAAACTGCACCCTGCTCAGGTATTGCAGTTGCCTGTCTTTTAAAAGTTGCATATGGTGCAGTACAGGTAAATGGTGACTGTATTGCCAGTACAAATTAGGAGATGCAATGACTAAAGCCAGCAGCATAGCCATATAAAAATGTATATTCAGTAGCCATTTTCTTTTATCGGTCAGCAATACACCAATCAGAAATGCCCCAATAAAAAAAGCAATGGTGTATTTACTCAGTATACCCAATCCAAAACTAATACCCAGGAAGTACAGGTATTTTTTATGGTTGGTATCTATCCACAGAACGATGATATAAGCACTTAAGGTCCAGAAAAACACATCCAGGATATTGGGTTGAAACAGGATATGCATCCTCAGGAAAACCGAAAACAGGAAAGAAATACAGGCAATATAAACTGCTGTTATGCTTCCTTTAAATTGCAACACAATATTACCAACAACTATAACAGTTAACCCTCCCAGCAGCCCATCCCAGAAATAGACCGGATAAAACCCATGGCCCATCCATTTACTGATAGCACCCATCAGTGCAAGTAAAGGCGGCATTTCAATATACCCCCAGCTTAAATGAGTAGCGTCGGCAAGGTATAAATATTCATCCCTGTGCAATTCAAATGCCGGATAAATCAACAAAAACGGGATGAGGCATTTTATTAATGCAAAAAAATAAATGACCTTTTTGCTCTGCTGCATACGTATATTTTTTGTTAAGGTAATGCCTGCAGGATAAAACTAAAAATTAAATACAGGTTTGATGATATGCTTGATTAAAATCAATGGCATTTCTTAACTGTTGTCAATGGGTAGGGTGTGGTGGCCGAATTAGCTTTGTGGTGTTATAAAATCAGATCATTTTAACTATTTAGACATGAAAAAAAATTATCTTTTATTTGTTTTCCTCCTTACAGGAAGCGTTTTATTTGCACAAAATAAATCTGAAGCTTTAAAAGCTGAGCTGAAAAAGTATGAAGATGGGCAGGCATTAATTTCTCAATACCTTAACCGTTTTGATACATTGGATTTTACGGTATTTTCAGGGCAGGAATGGACCCGTTTACACGAAAGCCATTCAAAAGATATTATTGTGTACTGGCCTGACGGGCACTTTACTACTGGCATTGAAAAGCATATTGAAGACCTGAAATATATGTTTGTATATGCACCCGATACACAGATTAAAGAACATCCTGTAAAATTTGGTGCCGGTGAATGGACGAGTGTAATTGGTATTATGTCTGGTACCTTTACAAAACCGATGCCAATTGGAAATGGAAAATATATCCAGCCTACAGGCAAAAAGTTTTCAATTATTATGTGTACAGTGGGCCATTGGACCAATGGTGTAATGGATAAGGAATATTTGTTTTGGGATAACCAAACTTATATGAACCAGTTAGGATTAGGAAAATAATATGAACCGTAAACAGTTTATTCAATTAATTTCAGGAGTAACCATGATGAGCAATATCAATACTTTTAGCAGTTTTAAACAATTTACAGACGGACTGGCACCACAGGAAACCCTGATGCCGGTATTATTTATAGGGCATGGATCACCCATGAACGGAATTGAAGACAATAGCTTCAGCAGGGGCTGGACTGCCATGGCGAAGGAGATACCGGTACCCAAGGCAGTATTGGTGATATCTGCACACTGGTTTACTTCCGGTACACATATTACTGCTATGGATTTTCCGCCCACTATTCATGATTTTGGTGGTTTCCCCAAGGCTTTGTATGAAGTAAAATACCCTGCACCGGGAGATCCGATACTGGCAAAAGCAACTGCTTCTATGATTCATTCCACAGAAGTTGGACTGGCGCATGACTGGGGCCTGGATCATGGTGCATGGACTATAATCCGGCATATGTACCCACTGGCGAATATTCCGGTTGTACAATTGAGTATTGACTATACCAGGGGGCCACAATTCCATTATGACCTGGCAAAGGAAATCTATGCATTACGTAAAAAAGGCGTGCTGATACTGGGTAGTGGTAATCTGGTACATAACCTGCGCATGGTGGCCTGGGATAAACTGGATGCAGAGAATTACGGGTATGACTGGGCCATGGATATTAATCAGACTTTTAAAGACCTGATTATGAATGGGGAACATGACCGCCTGATTCAATACCAAAAACTGGGTAAGGAAGCTATGCTGGCCATCCCCACACCAGAACATTATCTGCCATTGATTTATACCCTGGGTTTAAAAACTAAGGATGAACCGGTTAGTTTCTTTAATGATAAGGCTGTGGGCGGTTCTCTGACCATGACCTCAGTTAAGTTTGGCGGCCTCATTCCTTCTTAACCAAAGAGACAAATTTTCCTTATCAATAATTTAATATAAAAAAGGCTGCCCCAATATAGTCGGGCAGCCTTTTTTTATATGGTAAAGATCCTGTTTAAGCAGAAGCTGCCTGTAACAATTGTAAGGTGTTTTTGATTCGGTGAATGGTTTCTGATTTACCCAGTACTTCGGCAATATTAAATACATGCGGACCAAATTTACCCCCTACCAGCATGATGCGGAAAGGCAGCATCAGATCGCCGGGTTTAATGCCGTTTACAGATGCAATTTCTTTAAAGTCTTTTTCCAGGTCTTCATGGTTCCAGAAATCAGCTAACTCATAAGTCCGGATCAGTTCTGTAAAAAATAAATCCTTTTGTTTATTCCATTTAGGTTTGATAGATGCCAGGTCAATTGTTTCCGGAGCTTTAAAAAAGAAGGCAGTTTGTGCAACAAAATCATTTAAAAATACGCAGCGGTCCTTTACCATTTCCAACACCTGTATCAGGGTTTCAGTATCGGGCTCCATACCATTTTCCTTTAATAAAGCAGCTACTTCCGGTGCGTAAGCATTAACAGGAAGCAACTTAATCCATTCGCTATTAAACCATTTAGCTTTCTCAAAATTAAATTTAGCCCCCGCTTTATGTACATGCTCCATGGAGAATTTCTCCACCAGTTCCGTCAGGGTAAATATTTCTCTGTCAGTACCATCATTCCAGCCCATCATGGCCAGCATATTTACAAATGCAGCGGAAAGGAAGCCACGTTCTTTAAACCCTGTAGTTTTTTCACCGGTTTTAGGATCGGTCCAATCCATTGCAAATACCGGAAAGCCCAGCCGGTCGCCATCCCTTTTACTCAGTTTACCATTACCATCCGGTTTTAAAATCAGTGGCAGGTGTGCCCATTGGGGCATATTATCCAGTCCAAATAAGTATTTCCATAATAAAATATGAACCGGTGCACTTGGCAGCCATTCTTCTCCCCTGAAAGCATGGGAAATTTTCATGAGGTAATCATCCACTACTACCGCCAGGTGATAAGTAGGCATACCATCCGCTTTCAGTAATACTTTATCATCCACCTGGGTGGAATTAAAACTCACTTCACCGCGGATCATGTCAGTAAAGCGGATGGTTTCATCCATCGGCATATGAATACGGATCACATAAGGGGTATTTGCCTGCAGCAATGCAGTCACTTCAGCAGCATTCAGTGTTAATGAATTCTTCATGTCCATGCGGGTTGCATGGCTGTATTGAAAATTAGGTATTTCTTTACGCTTCGCTTCCAGGTCAGCAGGTGTGTCAAAAGCATAATAGGCATAACCACCGGCCACCAGTTTATCAGCATATTCTTTATAGAGCGGTTTTCTTTCACTCTGGCGGTAGGGGGCAAACGGCCCACCATGCACAGGGCTCTCATCCGGAGCCAGTCCGCACCACTGCAGACAATTAAAAATATAATCCTCTGCACCTTCCACAAAGCGGGTCTGGTCGGTATCTTCAATACGCACAATAAAATCGCCTCCAAAATGTTTGGCAAACAGATAATTAAATAAAACGGTTCTTACACCACCCAGGTGCAATCCACCCGTAGGAGAGGGTGCAAAACGTACTCTTACTTTATTCATAGCCTGCAAAGATAAGGAGCTCTAAATTGACAAAAACCAGTTCACTGCAGTTCCTATCTTTGCGCCATGTACCTGGTAACTGCACCCTGGTTTTTAAAAATTGGCTATCCTTCCTTTATCTGGAAAATACCGGAGAAAGAGAAAGTAATCTACCTCACATTTGATGATGGCCCCCACGAAACGGCCACCCCCTTTGTACTGGATACTTTAAAAAAGTATGAGGCCAAAGCCAGTTTCTTTTGTATTGGCAAAAATGTAACTGCTTATCCTTCTATTTATAAACGGATCTTGCAGGAAGGCCATGTTACCGGAAACCATACCCATCACCATTTGAATGGCTGGAAGACTGATGATGCCACTTATTTACAGGATATTAAAGCAGCGGCAAAACTGATCCATTCCTCCCTTTTCCGCCCGCCCTATGGAAGGATACAAAAAAGCCAGTGGCGGAAATTAAAACAGGAAAACAACCTGTATCCGGGCCAGCAAACAGCTATTAAAATCATTATGTGGGATATACTCAGTGGAGATTTTGATACTGAATTAATCCCCAACAGATGCCTGGCCAATGTGTTGTACCATGCAAAACCGGGTAGCATTATTGTATTTCACGACAGTACAAAAGCTTGGGAAAGAATGAGTTATGCATTACCCCGTGTGCTGGAATATTTTAGTAGGGGAGGGTATGCTTTTAAGGGATTACCTGTATAAAATAAAAGCCGGAGTGGAAACTCCAGCTATTTTTTTTAATCCGTACCCTATGAAAACAGTCTTTAATTATTTCCTGTCAATATCTTAATAATTATCGGTGCAATTGGAACATAGTATTAAACGGATACGGTAAAACTTTATTTTGCAGGACAGAAAAAATAGTCAAAATGATATTAATAGATACCCATTGCCATTTATACCTGGAAGAGTTTAAAAATGATATAGGTGAAGTGATGGAAAGAGCCATACAGTCTGGTGTGGAAAGATTCTATTTACCGGGAATTGATAGTACAGTGATCCCGGATATGCTGCAACTGGAGGAAAAATATCCTGGCAGGTGTTTTGCCATGATGGGCCTGCACCCCTGTTCCGTAAAAGAAAATTACCGGGATGAACTAGTAATAGTAGAAACCTGGTTAAATCAACGGCCTTTTGCGGCAGTAGGGGAAATAGGGTTGGATTTTTACTGGGATAAAACCTTTGCTGATCAGCAATATGAAGC
>Ga0208872_1000761_pt1 | contig 21853 bp, 21 predicted proteins | sample CryBogCBH12Aug08_FD_185508 | JGI IMG/M metagenome (GOLD analysis project Ga0208872, IMG submission 185508) | Freshwater microbial communities from Crystal Bog, Wisconsin, USA - CBH12Aug08 (SPAdes) | ecosystem: Environmental > Aquatic > Freshwater > Lake | place: Crystal Bog, Wisconsin, USA...
GGTTCGAATCCGGGCAGCCCGACCACCACGTCGTGACGCACGACGTGGCTTAGGCTCCCATCGTCTAGCGGCCTAGGACACCGCCCTTTCACGGCGGCAGCGCGGGTTCGAATCCCGCTGGGAGTGCCAAATGGCCTATGGGTGCGCGCGAAGTCGTGCGACCGCGTCAGCTAGGGGCGGAATGTCGTCCCGACGCTCAGAATCACGCCTGCTCACAGAGGGATGCCCTCATTTTCAATGTCGTGTTGCACGTGAGCACGCAATCCGTCACGCGGCACAAGATCCACTTTTCGACCAAGCAGGTCACTCAATTCACGCACAAGCCCTCCCATAGCAACGAGTCCCATCGAAGTTGGCAGCGCAGCCACAATGTCGATATCACTCTGAGGGCCGTCTTCGCCGCGAGCAACGCTCCCGAAAACGGTGAGCTGTCCCGCTCCATATTTCTTGGCGATAGCCAGGATCGCGCGGCGGCGTTGCCGAATTCGAGCGCCCATCTCCGTGTCAGGGAGCCCTCGAGCCACTCGTTGAGAGGGCTCCAATGTCGTAACGAGGTTGAGACCCGTCGCCTCAATCAGACGACGCAGCGTGCTCAGCGCCGGTTCCCGACGTCCGCTTTCATAGGCACTGATCACGCTTTGCGCGACACCCGCTCGCTTCGCCAGTTCAGTCTGCGACAAGTGCACAGCGCTCCGAGCTTCACGCAGGAGCACTGCTGACGTTGCATTTTTCTCGCTCACAGCACCAAATTAGTACGTTTTGTCTATGGGCCAGTGCTTCGGAGTCTTGCGGCACCGCCCAGCGCGTGACGTGGCGACGAGCTTTAGCGACGCCAGAACAACAAGTGAATGAATCCGCTGGGGCTCGGAACAACGTCACGGTGAAAGCGGTCCAAAAGTTCGTCCGACGAATGCCACAACCGCTCACCTCGACCCAACTCGACGGGTGCCACCGTTATGTGCAAGGTGTCGACGAGGTCGGCGTCGAGGAATTCACGAATAGTTGTCGCCCCGCCACCAAGACGAACGTCGAGACCGTTTGCCGCCTCCTTCGCCTGACGTAGCGCTTCGGCCGGCGTGGCATTGAGGAAGTGAAACGTGGTGTCGGACAGAGAAAAGGAAGGACGCTCGTGGTGGGTCAATACGAAGACGGGCGTATGGAACGGAGGGTTCTCTCCCCACCATCCCTGCCACTCCTCGTTCTCCCACGGACCACGCAGCGGGCTGAACTTATTGCGACCCATGATTTCAGCCCCAATACCCCGTGGCATGTCGCGGGTGAAGTAATCATCGAGCCCCCGACTACCGCCCGGCTCGGTGCGGTTGACCCAACTCGCGGTCGGAAATGCCCATCCCAAGAGATCAACGGGATTGGCGTGACCAAAGGGGTGTTCGAGACTTTGACCTTCGCCCGATCCAAAACCATCAGAGGACACGCCGAAGCACTGCACCTTTAATAACTGCGTCACCGTCTCCCCCTTTGACGACCCACGAATTGATCGCGAAGGAAGACTAGAACGTCGCATCGCTCGCAGCTCTGAAAACCAGCCGACCGCTACTGCGCGTCGTTCCAACCCTCGAGCGTGAGTAGAAAACGCTTGCGATCGAGTCCACCGGCGTATCCGGTAAGCGACCCATCGGAGCCGAGTACGCGATGACACGGAACAATGATCGACAGCGGGTTGCGCCCGACCGCTTGGGCCACCGCGCGGACGGCACTTGGTCGACCCACGGCGTTAGCGACCTCCTTGTAGGTCGATAGTTGACCAAAGGGAATCTCGAGCAGGGCGTTCCACACATCCCGTTGGAATGCGGTGCCTTCGAGGGCGAGCGGGAGATCAAAACTACGACGCTCGCTGTTGAAATACTCACCGAATTGCGCGACCACGTCATCCGGCACGCGGCCCGAACTGCCGTAAGTCGAAGGGTCGGGCAAGTGCTTCTGATGCTCCATGGCGACTCGCACGAGTAGTCCGTCGTCGACCACACAACACAATGGTCCGATCGGACTCTCCATAGTGCCGAAATATCTCATGTCGTCTCCTTCGTCGGTGGAAGTTGATTAACCGGGTGATCGCTCGTTGCCCACAGGTACTGCACCGCATAACTGCGCCACGGCCGCCACTGTTGGGTGTCCTCCTCGCCCAGATCCAAGGTGGCGAGCGCGCGACGGACGCCGAGGTCGCCGAGTAGGGGCTCGTCGGGATCGCCGAGTGCTCGCATCGCGACGACGCCACAGGTCCACGGTCCCACGCCCCGGATGGTGGCCAACTGGTGACGAGCCGCATCGCGGTCGCAACCGGGACGAACGTCCAGGTCACCCGACGTCAGAGCGGTGGCGACGGCGCGCAACGTCGCGCGACGTGCGGCGGGCATGGCGAGCAGCTCGTCACTCGCGTTCGTGAGGGCTTCGGGTGTGGGAAACAAGTACGTAAGGTCCTCGCGGCCGGTCGGCTCACCGAGGGATCTCGCCAACGAACCAGCCAGGGTGGCCGCGGCCTTCGTGGAGATGTGTTGGCCGAGCACGGCCCGCAGCGTCATGGCGACCGGATCCAAGGCCCCCGGAAGTCGGCGTCCGGGAGCGAGACGAACGAGGGGTTGTAGCGCCGCGCTGCGTGACAAGTGTTCAGCGATGAGCACGGGGTCAGCGTCGAGATCCAACTCTGCCCTCACTCGGGACACGAGACTCGTGAGATCACGGAGGTCGTCCAGCTCCGCGCGCATGACGACATAGTCCGCCGCAGGACGCAGCGAGACGAAGGCTCGCCCGTAGCTCAAACGCACGGCCTGCAGCAGCGACTCGCCATCCCACTTCTCAACGCCGGGTGTTGCGGTCGCGACGAGATGGCCGAAGAGCGAGTCCACGTTCAGTGGTCGTCGATACGCCAGACGCAACGTGACGACTCCCGAGGATCCCGGTTCGGGTCGTCGCCTACGTCGAACCTCGCTCGGGGTGTCGGCAAAAACGTCTCGGATCGTGTCATTGAATTGCCGCAACGAACCGAAGCCGGCACCGAAGGCCACCTGGCTCATCGGGAGATCCGTCGTCTCGAGGAGCACGCGCGCAATACGCGCTCGTTCCGCGCGCGCCAACTCGAGGGAACCCACGCCCACCTCCTCGACCAACAAGCGCTGAATATGACGAGTGCTGTAGTGGAGACGCGCGGCGAGACCGACCACTCCCTCGCGCTCGACGACACCGTCCGCGATGAGTCGAATGGCGCGAGCGGCCACGTCGCTACGTGGCGCCCAGGCGGGCGAGCCGGGAACAGCGTCCGGTCGGCAACGCTTGCAGGCCCGGTACCCCGCGGCCTGGGCGGCGGCAGACGTGCTGTAGAAGTCCACGCGATGGAGCAGTGGCGTGCGCGCCGGGCAGCTGGGTCGGCAGTAGATCTTGGTCGAGTGCACGGCGGTGAAGAACCAGCCGTCGAAGCGCGCATCGCGTGCTTCGAGAGCGCGCTCGCACGTCAGTCGATCAATCTCCACGCCGCCCAGTCTGACCGAGGACAGCGCTCCGTACTAGCGGTTTTCGGACACCGCAGTCAACGAGCGGTGGCGCTCACGCCGTGACGTCTCGACGCGGGAGAACCCAGCCGGGACGCGGGAAGTGACAGGTGTAGCCATTCGGAATGCGCTCGAGGTAGTCCTGGTGTTCCGGTTCGGCTTCCCAGAACGGTCCCGCCGGCTCGACTTCGGTCACGACAACTCCCGGCCACAAGCCCGACGCATTCACATCGGCGATCGTGTCCTCGGCAACTCGACGCTGTTCGTCGCCGATGAAGAAGATCGCGGAGCGGTAGCTCGTGCCAATGTCGTTGCCCTGACGATCCTTGGTGGTCGGATCGTGAATCTGGAAGAAGAACTCCAGAATCTCTCGGTAAGAGGTGACCGACGGATCAAAGACGATCTCGATCGCCTCGGCGTGCGTTCCGTGGTTTCGGTAGGTGGCGTTCGGTACGTCGCCGCCCGAGTATCCAACGCGCGTCGCAACGACGCCCGGGCGGCGGCGAATCAAATCCTGCATTCCCCAGAAGCATCCTCCCGCCAGGATGGCGGTCTCCGTTGATGTGTTCTCGTTCATGACGGTGCTCCTTCTGTGTTGATTGTTGCAAAGAGTTCGCGGAATTCGCCGTAGCCCTCGGACTCGAGGTCGGCCAAGGGAATGAACCGAAGAGCCGCGGAATTGATGCAGTACCGCAATCCACCGGCGTCACGCGGGCCGTCAGTGAAGACGTGACCCAAGTGACTGTCGGCGGTCGTCGAGCGCACCTCGATCCGCTTCATCCCAAAGCTGCGATCGACGTGTTCAATGACTCGTTCAGAGGCGACAGGCCGCGTGAAGCTCGGCCATCCACATCCGCTGTCAAACTTGTCAACGCTGGCGAACAAGGGCTCCCCGGAGACGACGTCCACGTACAGGCCGGCGTCTTTCAGGTCCCAAAATTCGTTGCGGAACGCTGGCTCGGTCGCGGCGTTCTGCGTGACCTCGTACTGCAGGGGCGTCAGTCGCTCGATCTGCTGTTCCATCTTCTCGTTCATCGTGTCCACATCATCTCCTTGGTGTCGTGTGGTGGTGTCCATACCGTTCCCCGGCGGCACTCGCGCGTTACACGATCCCATTTCGTCGTTGGTGCCCCCTTGAGAGTACGGAGATTCGCCGAAATCGTGACGCGAACCACGAATCTCTCAGGGACCCGTCGTCGGTGGCTAGCGGGGATCGACTCGAAAGACGGGATACTTATCCGCCACCTCGACAAATGTCGACAGTGGATCGTTCCAGCGCACGTCCATGTGCGGCCGAGCGCCTAGCGCGAAAAAGAGGTACCGCTTGATGATGGCGGGACATTCGTCGGACGTCACTTCTGCGAGGCGTACCGTTCGACGTCGTCCGTGCGTCAGCACTCCCTCGCCGTTCGCGGCCCGAATGTTCTTGACCCACTGGGCCTTCTCCCCGAACATTGATACGACGTACCAGTCGCCGTGATATCGAACAGTCACAATGGGAACGCGAGTCACTGCTCCACTTTTTCGGCCGCGCACTTCCAATACCGCGGCAATGGGCAGAATCCGCGGCAGTGGACCCGAAATGTAGCGACGATGGATCGCTCGAGCTTCGTCATTGGGGCGACCGTCGGGATACCTAGATCTCATGCGTTCGGCGCGATTCACAACGTGGGCTCCTCATCGGTCCTACGCAGCGCACGGTACCTATTCGGTTACGCCGAAAATAGAGTCGAAATCCTCTTCACCAGGGCGGTCCGTTCTCCGTGCGTCACGACGCGCACACGCTCGAAATCGTCACCGAAACGTACGTCGGCGAACGTCCCGGTGGGATCCTCGTGGAAGTGAACAAAGGACTTCGAGGCCCGGTAGAAGATGCCTCGTTTTTTCTCCACGAGCATCGGCATCTTCCGCAGCTCGGCGAGCAGCGGCTCCAACTCATCAAGAGCCGCGGGGCCGGCGTGTCGCATAGCGAGTGATGGTACCGGACGACGCGGTCGAGGGCGTGTGGTCGTCCACGGACCCGGGTCGACTCACGACGAGGGCCACCAAGAACAGAGCCATGGCAAAGAAATACGTGTTTCCCACCAGGCTCTGCCACCAGTTCCAGTGCAGCGGCTCGGCGTGGATGTCGGGCGGCCACCAAATGACGTTGAACCAACACGCCAGCGCGAGCGCCGCCGCCCACCACGGGCCGCTGCGAGGTCGATCGTGCGCGAGGAGCAGCCACACAATGAGCGGCAGGAACCAGACCAAATGATGCGACCACGAGATCGGCGACACGAGGTCCCCCGTGACACCGACCGCGGTAATAGCGGCGAGCTCGGACCTCTTCGACGCAATGGCAACCGCCAAGTAGAGACCCACGACCAACATGAGAACCTCCACGACAGTCAACAATCCGTGATTCACCAAATGGTGAAGAAGTCGCTGGAGCGCGCCCCGAAGCGACTGATTGGAGTTGTACACGGTGCCACCCATGTGACGGGGATTGATGGCGTCAGTGCGCCAGTAGACCATTGACGCGTGCGTGTTCACCATCAACGTCAGAACATTGAGGATTACCACCGTGAGGGCCGAGACCAGCGCAGCTCGATATTGACGACGTGCGAGAAGGAAGAGAATGAAGACTCCGGGTACCAATTTCACTGCCGTCGCGACGCCGAGAAGTAGTCCGCGCGGCAACCGGCGTGACGGTCGATCAACCACGTCGTACAGCGTCATCGCACCGAGTACGAGATTGACTTGTCCGAAGTGCAAGTTTTGAGAAATGGGCTCGAGGTAGAGCGCTCCGGCGACTCCGAGACTCGTTAATGCCCACAGACCACGCGACGACGCGTCCTGGCGCGCAAGGCGAAGCACGACCCGAATAATCGCGGCCAACGAAATGAGCATCGCCGTGGTCCATACGAAGGTCGCCACGTGAAACGGAAGTACCGACAAGGGCCAGAAGAACAAGGCAGCGGGCGGAGGATACGTAAAGGGGAAGTGCAGGATGTAGGTCGTACGGTCGAGGTAGAGGCGAGGATCAGTGAGGTGGCTCGCGCCCATCATGTAGACCCGAAAATCGAGATACAACTTGACCTGACTGCTCTGATACGCGAAAAAAATGCCGGGTGCAGCGATCAGTATGGCGAACGCCGTCATACGTCGTGGATACCGATTGGCGTATCGCACGAGTGGGTCGCCGAAGGCGTTGGGGTGCGGTTCTGTTCGGCCGTAGATGGACCGTCGGTCTTCGATGCGCCCGTGCACAGGGCCACTATACGATCTTGTCTCCCACGAATTCGTTTTCGCAGGTCCCGCCGATCAAGAATGAACCACAACGAAAGTATCGATGGCGTTCCTTTGGGCCAAGAAATTCCTACACACTGTCGAGTTGAGAGTGAGCGGCTACGTACCCAAACGAGATCTGACGTAGATATCTGTTGTCCCGCGTAAACACGAGACCTCATGGTGGCTACGTTGTGGTGATGACCTCCGACGAGTCTGAACCACTCGTTGCTTCCTCGCGTCGTGACGTACTCAAAGCGTCCGGTGCTGCGGCCATTGGACTAGGCGCTTTCTTCACGAGCACTCGAGGAGGCGAAGCGGGTGCCGTGACCGCCCACGGCACGACCTACGCCACGACGGCCTACGTGACAAGCGCCGTTTCGACGCTCGTGGCGAGCGAGCGTCGATTTAACGTCGTCACCTACGGCGCCGATCCCACGGGGGTGGGCGACTCGTCGGCCGCCATCACGAGGGCGCAACACGCGCTCAAGCTCGCCGGTGGTGGCGAATTGTTCTTTCCGCCCGGTGGCCGTTACCGATTCGCGACGGGCATCATCACGCGGACCAAACTCGCCGACGTCACCATGTCCATTAGTGCGTCGGGTTCGACGTTGCTCCCCTTTGGCTCCGGCGTCGCCATCAACACACAGATGTCGGACCCCGCCTATTGGGCGCAACCGATCACGCCACCTCTGGCCCCCGTCGTCTTTTCGGTGATGGACTGCACGGGACTGACGTCGGGAGGCGTCGGCGTGCGACACTCGAACGCGGTGGGCGCCTACTACGACGGGCTCATTCATAACGCCGCGGCGACACCCGACAGCTCGTGGCCCTTCGTCGGTCGACCGGGAGCGCGAGGGTGGCAAATAACGAATTCCACCGACACCAATGGCGTCGCTCGGTGGACCGAGCAGACCGTCTTCGGTCCGAACGCGGGCGTTCACAATTGCTACATCGGCATTGAATTTGACGCAGCGACCGGGACCAATTCGTTCGGGTATACCCGCATGATCCGCTTCGTCATTGAATGCAGTCGTGTCCGCCAGCGGGGCGTCGTGGTGCGAGGCAGCGGCTCCATGCCCGCGCAGCTTTACGGTTCCCAACTCAATTGGCAGGGCAACAATGGGAGTAGCGCGAGCGTGCTCGTGGGCACCATCGCCACCGCACCAGCGGCCGGAACGGCGGCGACGTCTCTGTCCCTGAAGAGTGCATCCACGAGCATCGTGGCTGACGGTGAGATTGTCGTCCTTAAGGATGCCGCGGGACATAACCCGCAGGCAGTCATGGTGCGCGGCCCCAATCCCCTCGGCGCCGCCAGTATCGCGACCTACCGATTCGTGGCGTCTGTGGACTACAGCGGCGGCACGATCGAAGTGGTGCCCACCGGCTGTGTCATTGGCTGGCCCGGTACCGGATCCACTGGTTGGTCGACGGGTCTGAGCACGGACTCCTCCAACCTTCGCCGGAGTTCGCTGCAATGGAATATGGAGGGTGGAGGCTCCACGCTGCCCGTTCGAACCTGTTCGCTGTTCGTCGGAACCGCAGCCACGTTCTCTGCAGTCGGGTACGTCGACCTGGTCACGTATTCAACGGGCCTGGTGCAAAATTACGGCACCCTCGTTCTCGACGGCACCTACCAAGGCCACGTCAATCCCTCGGTTGATCTAGACACGACGTACCTGGGCGCGTCGTCGCCCGACGTGAACAGTGTGTGCCTCGGTCAGTCGTTTCCTCGCATGCTCATGAACGACGAGACGTCCTTAACTATGACCTCGGGGCAACCACTCATTGTCGCGCTCACCATCAGTGCGGGAGTGCCTATTACGTACCTCGGTTGGTACGCGGGAGCGTCCGGTGCGACAAATGTCGCCCACCACTGGCTCGCCCTACTTGATCAAAATTTTCACGTGCTTGCGACCACCAATGATCTGGGCTCGACTATCAATCCACGTACCGCGTATGGCGGTGCAATCGCTCAAACGTCTAGTGGTCCCGCGTCCTCGTACACCCCGACGACGTCGGGCGTCTTCTATCTCGCTATCGGCGTCGTAGCGGACGTCATGCCGACGGTCACGGGTCTACGACTCCTCAACACCGATGCGAGTGGACGGCTCTCTGGAGGACCACTTCTCGGCGGTGTTGCCAACGCGTCATTCACTACGCCGCCCTCGTTTCCGACGACTATTGGACCAACTCCTGGGGTTGCCGCCATTCCCTACGTGTGGGTGTCGGGAATTTCTTGATTGCCCGCAGGGCACGGGGAAGGACGCATGCACCGTCGATCATCATCGAACAGCCGCGGTGATCTCGAAGTTCCACTCACTGGCGCGATTGAAGTAACCCTCGTCACGCCTTTTTCATGATGCTGGATTTCAGGTAGAGCGGACCGAACCCATCCACCTTCGCCTCGACGTCGTGTCCGCCCGGACCCGGCGTCAGACGGATATTGCGCACCTTCGTGCCCACTTTCAGGATGTTGGAACTGCCCTTGACCTTCATGTCCTTGATGATCGTCACGGTGTCACCGTCAGCGAGCACATTGCCGACAGCGTCACGGATGACGTCACCGTCGGCATCGTCGCTCTGGTCACCTGGCACCCACTCGTGCGCACACTGCGGACACACGAGGAGACTTCCCATCGCGTAGGTCTGGTCTCCTGAACATTCAGGGCAATTAGGGGGTTGCTCCACGATCCGACAGTAGCCATATTCCGCTCGACCGTCGCTCGCGCCCCATGAAGCACCCCGTTAGGCGACGGGCTCCTCTACGAAACCACGCCAGGAACTCATGTACTCCACGAAGGTGTCGCTGAGCCCCTCTTCGCGAAGAGTCGCACGCGGAACGGGCAGCGGGCGCATGGTGAAGTGGCCCTGATCGCGCATGAGATGAGGAATGTTGTGATTGGTGATGGCGGCCCGTCCGAGAGCCACCATGTCCACGCCCGCGTCGAGGCACGCGTTAAAGGCGTCACTGTCGTACAACTTCCCGGCCACGGCCAGTCGCGTAGTGCCTCGCTCGAGACCCGCGAAGAGATCGAGCAGCGTGACTCCTCCGTAGGCGGGGTCCGAAGCAATGTTGAAGACGTTCCACAGCGACATGTCGATGAAATCCACCTGACCGGTCGCGACCAAGAGCTCGAAAGTCGCCACAATGTCAGGAGTGTGCAGCGAGAACAACTCGGGACTGAGGCGAACGGACACATTGAAGTCAGCCCGACATTCAGCGCGAACTCCATCGAGAATCTCGAGCAAGAGTCGCGCGCGATTCTCGACGGATCCGCCGTACTTATCGGTGCGCACGTTGATCTGCGAACTCAAGAATTCACAAATCACGTAGTCGTGCGCCCCGTGGAGTTCGACGCCGTCGAATCCCGCTCGTTCACAGCGCACGGCCGCGGCGACGAAGTCCTCCACGAGTTGCTCCACTTCGGCCGTCGTGAGCGCGCGAGCGCCCGTGGACTCGTCGTCGGAGGGACAGACGGGCGTGGTGTGAATCAACTCAACAGGCGATCGCCGTCCCGCGTGGTGCAGCTGCACGATCGCGAGTGAGCCGTGCTCCTTGATGCCACTCGCCAAACGCGCGAGTCCCGGCAGGTGATCATCACTGAAACAGCCCAGCTGACCCGGGAAACCTTGACCCTGCGCCTGCACGTGCGAGGCGCAGGTCATCGTGAGTCCGAAGCCACCGAGCGCACGCATGGTGAGCCAGTGGTATTCGTCCTCGCTCAGGGTTCCGTCGACGTGACTTTGCAAGTTCGTCAGCGGCGCGAGCATGAAGCGGTTCTTCATGGCGGGTCCGTGGGAAAACGTCACGGGATCAAACAAGGTACTCATAGGACTCCAATCATCCCTGCACCCTACGTTCAAGCATTCACCTTGTTGAGCACCACGCACTACAACGCGCACTGACGGAAAACGTAGGTGCGCGCGCCCATATTCATTCGTCATGTCCCCGTCACGGTGAGACGTGAAGCACTCGTGGGCACAACTGGAGTGCACGTCCGACCAGCCCCCGTGAGCGGACAGAGTGATGAGACCGCCGAGGAACGCGAGACCCGCTCCGAACTGAGCGGCCTCCGTGGGCTTGCTTACTCGCCAGCGTTCTATGCGATCCCCAACGAATTTCGGGCGAATGCGCATGCGCGGCTCGGGGTGCTCTTCGTAAAAGAAACTCGCACGAGGAACATATCCAAACGTCTCGCCATCATCCGTGATCGACCTAGAGCGGCGCTTACCCTGCCACGCGCTGTCGACGGCTCTTAGGGCCGAGGTCCGAGGATGTCCCAACTATTTCCCGCGACATCACGGATAATCACAACCTCGCCGTAGGGTTCGCGGCGGGGCTCGGAAAGAAAGATGACACCCGCGGCCTGCAGACGACGCACCGTGTCATCGAAGTCGTCCACACGTAAGAAGAACCCCACGCGGCCGCCGGTCTGATTCCCGATCGCCGCCTCTTGACGCTCACCATCCGCTTTGGCGAGCACGATCCCGGTCGTAGCTCCCGGAGGTCGGATCATGACCCAGCGCTTGGGCTGGCCACTACTGGACACGCTCGGGGAATCTTCGACCAATTCAAAACCAAGAAGGTCGACGTAGAACGCAAGCGCCTCGTCGTAGTCGGAGACGACAATTGTGAAATTTTCAATATGCACGCGACCACCGTATCGAGCCGCACGGATGAACGACGTGGGGTCGTACTCGGCGACCCCACGTCGATGCGATCATTGTCGCGACAGGTGAACTAACTGACGGTCAACTTGGCGGCAGCAACTTTGGCCGAGGTTCCTGACACCGTGGTGACCTGCACGTAGTAGCTCCCCTTTGCGAGCGCGGTCGTGGTCACCGTGAGCGACGTCGTCGACGGATTTGCCGTGATCGTCGCTACCGCCGATCCCACAACAACCTTGGTGGCACCCAGTAGTCCCGTACCCGTGATGACCACTGACGTCTTCTTCGCGTGAGTGATGGTTGCCGGACTGAGGCCGGTCACCGTGGGCGTACCTTCATAGAAGTAGAGATTCGGCGTTCCACCAATCACGTACAAGGGCGAAGTTCCCGTGGCGGTCGTGACGAGGACCTGCACGGTGCCCGACGCGTGCGCGGGAGCTTTCACCGTGATCTTTGTCGCGCTCTGGTTGACGAAGGCGCTGGCCTTGATCACGGTGGAGCCCACCGTGACTGATTTTGCGCCAGTGAAATTCTTCCCGTTAATCACGAGTGGCTTACCTCCCACCGTCGATCCGCTCACCGGTGAGAGTGACGTCACGAGGGGACCGTTGAAAGTGAAGTGGTCGCTGGCGGTAATGCTCGACGTCCCGTACGGCGTCGTCACGCGCACATCCACGACTCCCGTCACGAGGGAGGGGGGAACAGTGGCTGACAAATAGCCCGCACTGTGCACCACAAAGTTGGTGGCGGGCTGTGCACCGAAGGTCACCGCCGACGCGCCCGTGAAAAACTGTCCGTACAGGTTGATCGACATGCCGCCGGACGTGAGACCAGAATTCGCAGCCACCGTCATCACCGAGGGCGGTCCCGGGTTCTCGGTGTACTGGTCACTCGCCACCACACTGCTGGCGCCACCTGGGGTCAGGACGATCACGTCGTAATTTCCCGGGTTGAGATAGGTCGGCACGAAAACCGTCAACTGGTTAGCGGACACGGCGGAGGGAATGGCCGACGAGATGACCGAACCGTTCTGTACCCATTCCACATTGGACGCACCCGTGAAGTCCGTGCCGTTAATCACGAGACCGAATGAGGAACCTTCGGAACCCACGTGCGCACTCATCGAGGTGAGGGCGGGTGCGTTCGGGATGGCCAAATTGTTCACGGCCGTCGAGGTCGTGGTGACGATTTGACCCGAGGGCTCGTCGCCGACGCCGACCCACTGAATGGTGTTGTCGAGTACTTGTGATGCGCCCGACGACGTCGAGAGTTCGTCGAGACCATGCGTGGAGTCAACGACGAAGATGCGGCCATTGCCGTCGGTGGCGATGGACTGTGGCGTGCTGTTCGCGGGCAGCGAATACGTCTGGGCTCCCGTTCCGTCGGCTTGATACGTCACAATGCCGCCGCCGTAGATGGCCGCGTACACGCGTCCGTCAGGTCCGTGATCGAGAGCCATGACGGCTCCCGGGCTGGCCCAGCTCACGAAGTTCGTCGTGCCAAGTGGTGCCGACCAGATTCCTTGATAATTACCGAGCAGCAGATTTCCATCCGCCACGGTGAGCGCCGTCACCGACGAAGGCACCGTGGCGCCGGTGAGCACGGTGCCCGACGACTGACTGCCACCCGTGGGCGGAAATTCAGTGACCGTGCCATCACCGGAGCCGACGTAGATGTTGCCGGTGGCGGGGTCGACCGCGAGACGCTCGGGGTAATCAAGTCCCGACGACGACCAGCCCGTGATCAGCGCCTGGGCGTTCGAGCCATCGGTACCCATTTGGTAGATGACGCCCAACTGTTCGTCGGAAACCAACAATTGGCTGTTGTACCCGTCATACACGACGGCGCTGTAGCGAACACCGCCCGGGGGCGAAGCCGACGCGACGAGGTAGGAGTTTCCTGCCGGGTCGATGCGCTCCAGCTCCCCCTGACCCGTCAACTGAGAAAAGTTGTTGGGATCGGTGACTTCAACTTGCTTCCCAATAAAGAGAGTTCCCGCCGGTACGCCGGTCACGCCTGACGGGGTCGCGGTGATGCCCGTGAAGGCACCAATGCCGAGCGTCGCCACCTGCGAGTAACTACCCGCCGTAATGGGCGTGGACTCCACTTGGGGAAAGTCGAGCGGGTACTTGAGGTCCGCGACAACGAGTGATGTACCGTTCACCGCGAGGGCGAGTGGGACGTAGGCAAAACCCCAATACGACGCCTTGGCCGTCAGTCCGTCTCCCGGAGTGGTGAAACTCACCTGAAAAATCGCACTGTTCCACTGGTCCGCCACGAACAAGTCACCGGAGGTCGGGTCGTAGGTGATGGCGTCCAGTGACGCGTCCTTGTGGAATTGGCCACCCGCCACCGCGAGCACGGAGTTGATGTTGTGCAATCCGTCGAATGTCACTTCCCAGACGGCGGAGCTCACGCTGGCCGAACCGAGGTCGGCGACGAACACATTGCCCCCCGCGTCGACGGCGAGGTCTTGCGGGTCCGTCAAGAATGAACTGGTGAGATTCGTGATGTTCGAACCATCGAAATTGAAACGGTAGATGCCGCCAATGGTGCTCGAGCCATTACCCGCGTGCGCCACGTAGATGAATCCGCCACCGGCGACCGATGGGTCAACAAACTCGCTCATGCCGCCCAGCCCGGAGAGACCACTCACCCACGACTGTTGATCGGTGCCGTCGGGATTCATCTCGACCACCGAGCCGTCGCGACTGTTGTCGACAACCAACTTCCCATCCGGAAGAATCACCGAGTGCACCGACGCGTTGCCGACCGGTGGGTCGAATTTCAACGAGTCGATGGGGTGCAACGTGACCGCACCCGCACTCGTGGCACTGACCATGGGGGCGACCACGAGGGACGCGCCGATCAGAACGGTGGACAGAATCTTCCGCATGACGGACCTACCTTGACGTCGGGCACTCAGCCTCTCTCCTTACCTTAAACCCGAGGGGATAACTGGTCAGTAGAGGGAAAGGACTCCACGCCGGTCGCGTAATCACGTTCCCGCGCGACGGGTTTTCCCTGACCAGAGCGACCGCGGCGTCGCCGTCGGATGATCAGGCGACCTCACGTAGAAACTCGACGACGGCGTGAGCGACCGCTTCTGGTTGCTCCACGATCAATGCGTGCCCCGCACTTTCAATCTCCACGAGTCGCGCAACGTCGGGGTGATCATCCACGTATCGCCGGCCATTCTCAGGCACAGCCACCACGTCGTTAAGTCCCTGAACGACGAGCACACGAGGTGCCACCGCGTCCCACCACAGCGACACGTCCACTCGTTCGAGAGCCTCGCGCTGGTAACTCGCCACGGTGGCGCTCCATCCGTGTTCCCACACCCGCGCATCATTCCCCGGCGCAAAGAACGCGTGATCCACGCGTCGTAGGTGTTCGTCCGCACTGACCTGGTCATCGAAGACACCGAGCAAGGACGCGAGAACGTCGTTGTCCATCGGCACGTATCCACCCGCCGCCAACAACGTAAGACTGATCACTCGTTCGGGGGCGACGGTCGTGACCATGCGCGCCAGCCGGTTCCCGAAGGCGTGGCCCGCGATGTGAAAGGTGGTGAGACCACACGACGTGGCCCACGTCAGGACGTCGCTCGCCAGATCTACGAGCGAGCTGTGCGACGGCATCGTCGGCGGGGGTTCGTAGGCCCAAGGCGTGTAGCCGGCCGCCACCAACGAGCGACCGAGATCATCAAAGTCACTCGCTCCGCGTCCGAGCGACGGCAGAAGAACAACGTCGCGTGAGCTCACGACAGGGTGGTGCCGTAGCGCGAGTGCAACGAGTTGACGCACGCCTCGAATTCGCGCATGGTTTCTTCGATGATGGTGGCGACAGGAACGACGGACTCAATGCGCCCCATTACCTGACCACCGAGGGCAATGGAAGCCTCGAGGTCGCCACCGAAGTACAAGTCGCGCACGGTGCCGAACTCCATCATGGACACGACGTCCTCGTGCTCGAGTCGCGTCGTGCGCTCCGTGCGCAACGCACGCAAAGCCGGGGACGCGAATCGATTGAGGAACACGGTGTCGGTTTCCGCCGCGCTCACGATGGCGTTTTTCCAGTTCTCGTGAACGGGTGATTCCGCGGCGGCCACCATCCGAGTGCCCATCTGCACACCTTCAGCACCGAGGGCGAAGGCGGCGGCCATCGTGACGCCGTCGGTGATGCCACCCGCCGCGATCACGGGCACATCGACTTTCGAACACACGAGGGGCAAGAGCACCATCGTGGCGACGTCGCGAGGATTCTTGAAACCTCCACCCTCGCCACCTTCAACGACCAGTCCGTCCACCCCAGCGTCGACGGCCTTCAGCGCGGCCTTCAGGGTGGGCACGACGTGAAAGACCGTCAGTCCCGCGGCCTTCAAGGCACCGGTGTACTTCGTGGGGTCACCCGCAGACGTCGTAACGAAGCGCACGCCCTGCTCGACGACGAAATCAACAATGTGTGGGTCGCGCACGAACGCCTGGGCGATATTGACGCCAAAAGGTCGGTCCGTCAGTTCACGCATGGCGGCGATCTCGGCCTTCACGTTGTCGAGTTCGCCGGAGGACGTCTCGATGATGCCCATGGCGCCGGCGTTCGATACCGCGCTCGCCAACGCGCGTCGCGCAATCCATCCCATGGGGGCTTGCACGATGGGCACCTCGACGCCGAGTAGTTCCGTGACCCGATTCGTAATCGCCATGGCGTATCCCCCTTCGTGCACCCTCCCTTGGAGGGTAAAGAAATCATCGTGTCACAGGTCGCAATGTCACCGAGCCATCACGTGGGCCACACCTGCAGATGTCGTAGACCGAGTGTGGGGTCGCGTCCTATTACCATTCACCCCTAAGGAGCGTCCGTGAGCCAAGTACAACTTTCTTCTGTTAGTAAGCGCTTCAACAACACGACAGCCGTCGACTCGCTCAGCTTGCGAATCGAGGATGGAGAATTTCTCATCCTGCTCGGTCCATCGGGGTGCGGCAAGACCACTGCCCTGCGGATGGTGGCCGGGCTGGAGTCCGTGTCGGACGGAGAGATTTCCATTGACGGGGACGTCGTCAATGACGTGCCTCCGCGCTACCGCGACATTGCGATGGTGTTCCAGAGTTACGCGCTCTATCCCCACCTCAGCGTGCGCAAGAACGTCGAATTCCCCTTGCGCCAACAGAAGTTGAGCAAGGCGGAGCGTGACGAGAAGGTCAACGCCGCTCTCGAGCTACTGGTGTTGAGCGAACTCGCGGACAGAAAGCCCGGCCAGCTCTCCGGTGGGCAACGCCAGCGCGTGGCCCTGGCTCGCGCCCTCGTGCGTCAGCCTCGCGTCTTTCTCATGGACGAACCATTGTCGAACCTGGACGCCAAGTTGCGACTTCAGATGCGCGCCGACATTGTGGCGCTGCAACAGCGTTTGGGCGCCACGATTCTGTACGTGACGCACGACCAGGTCGAAGCGATGACCATGGGTCACCGCATCGCGGTGATGAACGAGGGCAAACTGCAGCAAATTGGTAAGCCGGCTGACCTGTACAACAAGCCCGCCAATACATTTGTCGCTCGATTCCTGGGATCGCCGGGCATGAACATCATCGCGGCGTCGCTTTCCGGTGGTTCCGTCCTGGCCGGAGGCGCCCACATCGCGACGACGGAGCACCCCGACGCTGCCGCCATCAACGTCGGCATCCGAGCCGAGGACCTCGTCGTATCTCCCGATGGTCTCCCGTGCACCGTCGTGCTCGTGGAGGACCTCGGATCAGAAGTCCAGATCATTAGTGACACCCAACAAGGTGAGCGCGTCACCGTGAAGTGTGCGCCGGACAGCGAGCGACCCGTGACGGGCGACACGATCCACCTGCGGGCCAAAGCCGAGAAGATTCACTACTTCGACGCGGTCACCGGGGAGCGGCTCTACGACCTACTGCCGCAGGACGACGCCACTGATCCAGTCGCCACCGACGAGACGAGCGAGACGGCGTGAGCATCACGACACCCGACGCTCCGGCATCTCCGACGACGCCACGCGATAATCGCCTCGCGCTGCCCGCGAAGAGCGATCACGTGCGCGGAGGAAGTTACAAGCGGCGCGAGAGCGCCCTCGGACTCGCGCTCGTGTTGCCGGCCACGATCTTCTTCGCGGTCTTCTCGTTCTACCCGTTCTTCAAGAACTTCTACGAGATCCTCTACGTCCCGTCGATCAATATCAACAACCCGGCCAAGTTCGTTGGTCTCACGCAGTTCTGGAACACCATCTCCAGTTCCTCGTTTCTCGACTCGCTTCGTTCCACGGCAATCTTCGTGTTGTGCTCTGTGCCGCTCGGTGTCCTCGGCGGCATCTTCCTCGCGGTCTTGGCCCACCAGAAGTTGCGCGGCATCGCCATCTTTCGCACCGCGTTTTCGTCGACCATCGTTAGTTCCGCCGCCGTCGCGGGTGCCGTCTTCGGTATCTTGCTGAATCCCGCCGACGGCTTTCTGCCGTGGATGGGCATTCACTTCTCGCCGAACATCCTCGAGAGCCCGACATTGGCTCTTCCGGCCGTCGCCTTGATTTCCTCGTGGCAGTTCGTCGGGCTGTCCTTCATCATCATGATTGCCGGCATGCAGTCCCTGCCCGAAGAAGTCCTCGAAGCCGCCTCCATGGACGGGGCGAGTTCGTGGACCAAGACGTGGCGTGTGACGATGCCGCTGCTGTCGCCGTCGATCTTCTTCGCCTCGGTGGTGGGTGTCATCTTCTCGCTGCAGAGCCTCGGTGTCATCGACGTCACCATTGGTCCCTACGGAGCGCCCTACACGCACACCAACGTGTTGATCTACGCCATCTACAACCAGTTCGTGCAGTACAACAATCCCGGCAGCGCCGCGTGTTACGCCTTCGTGCTCTTCGTGATCACGCTGATCGTCACACTCGTGCAGTTCCGCTTGGTGGAAAAGCGAGTGCACTATGGCCAGTAAGCACGTTCGCCGCGCGCGGGTCAACACCGTTGTTCGCTACCTGGTCCTCGCGGTCTTCGCGATCATCATCGTCTTCCCGCTCTACATCGTCTTCCTCGACGCGGTGCTGTCGAATTCCCAGATCGCGACCACTCCACCGACGCTGTTCACCTTCCACCCGCACTGGAACAATTTCGCCGTCGCGTGGCGTGTCGGCGGGGTGAGCCACTATCTGTTCAACTCGATTCTGCAAACGAGCATCATCGTGATCGCGCAGCTCGTGACCTCGATCCTCGCGGCCTTCGCGTTCGCGTTCTTGGACTTCCCCTTTAAGCGGACGTTGTTCGTGATCATGATCAGCACCCTCATGATCCCCTTTGAGGTCACCCTCGTCACCAACGTGCAGACCGTCTCGAGCCTCCACCTCTTCGGCAGCACGGTGGGACTGGTGATCCCCTTCCTCGCGACCGGCACCGGCATCTTCCTGCTCCGCCAGGCTTTCTTGCAGATTCCCAAAGAAATGCGTGAAGCGGCGGTCATTGACGGTTACTCGAATATGCAGTTCCTGCGCCGGGTCGCCGTCCCTCTGGCCCGACCGGGCATTGCCGCCTTGGCCGTGTTTTCCTTCCTCGGGGCGTGGAATCAGTACCTCTGGCCCCTCATCCTCACGGATAACAACGTGTCGATCCGTACCCTGCAGATCGGGATCAAGTCGATCGGCGGGGGCGTGGACTCGGCGAATGTCCAAATTGCGGCCTCCGCGATTGCCGTCTTTCCGCTGCTGATCATCCTCGTTTTCTTCCAGAAGCACCTGGTGCGAAGTCTGACCGCGGGTGCCGTCAAGTAGTCACCAGAAATTCGTCTGGTGCCGTAATACCGACACACACGATGTGCTTAGAGTTAGGGATATGAGAACCCTAAAAATCAAGTTGCTGGTGAGCGGCGCCCTCGTGGCGTCGTCCCTCGCCGCGGTGAGCACGGTGGGCATTGCAGCCTCCTCCGCCACCACCCCCACATGCACACCGTCACTGGCGGCGAAGCCGTCATCAGTGATCAACATCAACTTCTGGGAATCAATGTCCAAGGGACTGACGAACGCCGGTAACGAAGGCGCATTGACCAGTCTCGTTGCGGCCTTCAACAAGGCCTACGCCGGCAAGATCCACGTGAACGACATCAACCAGACCGGTGGCTACACCGACACCTGGACGCAGTACCAGGCGGCGATCAAGAACAAGACCGCCCCGCAGGTCGTCATGTTCGACCAGTACAACACCCAAAGCGCGTACGACACCGGCACCATCCTGCCGATCTCGGCGTGCTTGACCGCCGCCAAGGCCACCACCAAGGCGTTCTTAAAGCAGGCGATCAACTCGTACTCCGTCGGAAACACGCTGGAAGGAATGCCGTTCTCCGCGTCGATCCCGGTCATGTACTACAACCAGAACGCCTTGACCGCGGCGAAGATCAAGTCGGCGCCGACCACGTTGGCCGAGATGGCTGCCGACCAGAAGATCCTGCAGAACACGTCAGTGACCTACAAGGGCACGACCTCCAAGCCGTTCACGCAGGGTGTGGCGATCCCCGAGGACCCGTGGTTGTTGATGACCTGGATGGGCATGAGCAACTCGTTGTTCGCGAACAACAACAACGGCCACACCGGTCGTGTCACCTCGGTGAGCTTCAACAACACCACCGCGCAGAACTACTGGACGGCGTTGCAGGGCATGGCCAAGGCCGGTGCGGAAGTGAACTTGGCGAGCTCGCCGAACTTCAACATCGCCTACGGCAACCTGCTGGCCCTCGCCGGTAGCACCAACGCGTACGGCAAGGCCGCTATCACCTTCTCGACGACCGCGGCTCTCGCCTCGATCCAGTCCGAGCTTGGTCTGTTCCCGACGGTGAAGTTGGGTGTCGCCCCGCTGCCGACCCTGACGGGTAAGGCCGCCGGTGCGGAACCGACCGGTGGTAATGGTCTGTTCATTTCGACCTCGAACTCCACGGCCGCTCAGGAAGCCGCGTCCTACGTGTTCACCCAGTACCTCACGAGCGCGAGCTCGATGGCGACCTGGGCCGCACACACCGGCTACCTGCCGATCCGCAGCGACTCGGTCGCCTCGTGGAAGAAGCAGTTGGGCGCGAGCTACCCGTACTACGCGGTGGGCTACAACGTGATCTCCAAGGGATCGGCGAACTACATCACCGCCGGACCGGAAATCGGTGCCTACGACAGTGTCTCGACGGCGCTGACCACGGGCCTCGAGAACCTGCTCGCCACGCCCTACCCGGCCTCGTCGCTGGAACTGGGTATCGCGCAGAGTCAGGCCAACGCGGCGATTTCGAACTACAACTCGCGTCTCTAGTCGCAGTTCACAAAACCCCCCGGCTCGTACGAGCCGGGGGGTTTTGTGTTGGATGCACTACGCGATCGCGAGGACGCTCACCCCACCGGCCACGACAACGGCAGCGGCGAACACGCGCCAACCGCCACGTTCTTTGAAGAACACCACGCCGAAAACCGCGGCCCACACGACCCCGGTCTCCCGCAGCGCGCTCACCACGCCGATCGGGGCACGAGCCTGCGCCCACAGGACGATGCCGTAGGCCACCATCGAGATCACGCCGCCGCCCACGCCGAGGGCCACGTGCGCAGCGTCGGGACGCTTCATGGGCGTGCGACGAACACATGCACCCACGAGGAAGACGGCCGACTGCACGGCGAACAGAACAAACGCGTAGCGGGCGGGACTGCCGCTCGCGCGCACGCCCAGTCCGTCGACCAATGTGTAGGCCGCGATCGTGACTCCGGTCAGTAGGGCCCACACCACCGCGCCACGCGACGCTTCGTCGCGGTGGAGCATCGACAGCGACACGATGCCCCCGACAATGATCGCCACACCCACCAATGTCGAGGCCCCGAGCCGCTCGTTCGCGAACGCAATGCCCCCCATTGTTGCGAGCAGGGGCGCGACGCCGCGGGCGACCGGGTAGGACAGCGAGAGGGCGCCGCGGCGATAGGCAGCCATGAGGGCTAGTTGGTAGAGGATGTGGCAGAGCACGGACAACGCGATGTAGCGGTAACAGGCCGAACGAGGCAGGCCGGTCAGCGGAAAGCCGATCACGCTGACGACGAAGGTGCCGATATTGAGCAGCGTGAAACTCAACCACTGGTCGTGGAAGCTCTTGGCAATCGCGTTCCACGCGGCGTGGAGAAGTCCGGCGAACAGAACGAGGAGTGTGACGCCCAGGGTGATCGAACTGATTACCAACAATGCCGACCGCCGCCGAAGATCAGCCTCGACTCGCGGTGGTTCCGGGCGGGGTACTGCACGACTACGACGGTAGCAATCGTGCTCGGGGACCCGGCCCACCGACCACCCCTCCGCTTCGGTGTAGAGTTATTCGTCGCGCCGACGGGACACCACTCTCGTTAGCGCGTCACACGGACCTGTGGTGCAGCTCGGAGTGCACGCCGCCCTGTCAAG
>Ga0208872_1000763_pt1 | contig 21841 bp, 32 predicted proteins | sample CryBogCBH12Aug08_FD_185508 | JGI IMG/M metagenome (GOLD analysis project Ga0208872, IMG submission 185508) | Freshwater microbial communities from Crystal Bog, Wisconsin, USA - CBH12Aug08 (SPAdes) | ecosystem: Environmental > Aquatic > Freshwater > Lake | place: Crystal Bog, Wisconsin, USA...
TTTTGATGGGTTCACTGCAAAAAGCTGACAACGGTAAGGGCGATTGGCGGCTTGCCACAGACGAAGGGGAATTCTCCGGGAAGATCAAACCGGATGGCCCCAGCTTGGAGGGTTTGAAGATTGGAGGCCGGTATCAGTTCACCTGCCTTGAGGAAATCGAAGAAAGCCAAAGCGGGCGCGAACAACGAACGCTGTACTTGGTTGAGCGTGAACCGGCTTGAATGGAAAATCGGATTAGGAAGGTTCGACAGGCAAGCGCTAGGGAGGAGAGTTGGCTAATGGCCGACTGTGGGTAGCAATAGTGTATTGGGCAAGGCTCCACGATCTGGAAACCGTCTAGGCCACGGGAATCCTGCCCTTGGCGGTCTGGTTGGGGGGTCTCCGTTGGCTTGCGCTGAACAACAAAAAGACCATCTTCATTGGCTTTTTTGGTGGGATAGAAAATGCCCAAAGTAGGCCAGAAAAACTTTCCGATTTTCTCCAAAGGTCTACCATACGTCTACCACGAAAAAAGGCTTGCCAGTTTATCACTCGCAAGCCTTTGATATTTATGGTGGGCCATGTAGGGGTCGAACCTACGACAAACGGATTAAGAGTCCGCTGCTCTACCAACTGAGCTAATGGCCCGAAGATGGGGTGACCGATGGGGCTCGAACCCACGACAACAGGAATCACAATCCTGGACTCTACCAACTGAGCTACGGTCACCATAATATGGTTATTGGCGCGCTTGGCAGGACTCGAACCTGCGACCCTCGGCTTAGAAGGCCGATGCTCTATCCGGCTGAGCTACAAGCGCTTCTAAAAGGTTGGTCGGGGTAGAGAGATTCGAACTCCCGACATTCTGCTCCCAAAGCAGACGCGCTACCAGACTGCGCTATACCCCGCTAATCGACTTATTGCATCAACTATTTATAGGTGCATTATAACGGAGATTTTTTCCTTGGTCAAACTTCATGAAAGAAAGAGCGCTCAAAGTGAGAATTGTTGGATACATTGCCTTATACTAAGCCATAACATTTAACTTTCCGCCCCAGCCGATGCGCAAAAGAAAACATAGGGCAAAGACCGCCTTAACCTCGCCACCAACTAAACAGCACTCCGTAAGCCAAATCGTAGGAATTGCGTCAATCAGCCTAGGCTGGATTTTATGGGGGGGTCTGCATTGGTATGGTGATTCATTCCCTATTTTACACGAACAACCGTTGATCATCGGCTTGGGGGTGGGGATTTTCGTCTTGATGTTGGGTTGTGTACTCTCCGTGGTCCGTAACGCCGACCATTTGGCCGAATTGTTGCCAGAACCTTATGGAACCTTGGTATTGACGCTGGCTGCGACCATCATCGAAGTCAGCTTGATGTTGCAAATGATGTTCAATGGAAAAAATAATCCCGGCCTGTTGCGCGATACCGTCTTTGCCATATTGATGATCACAATGAATGGCATGGTTGGAGCGGCGATAACTAGCGGTGGCTGGCGACACCGGGAACAAGGGTTTAACTTGCGTGGCGCACTATCTTTTGTGCAATTGATCGCACCGCTGTCTATGATGCTGCTGATCATGCCGAACTACACTGTTTCCTCTAAAGGGCCTACCCTGGATCTGCGCCAAGAAATCTACCTAGGCACACTTTCCGTGGTCGTCTATCTGCTTTTTCTGATGATCCAGACCGGTCGACACCGCTCCTATTTCGACCATTTGGAGGCATCCACTAATCCACATTCCACCGAACTGCATTCCCCCAATATTCAAGACAGAAATTGGGGGACTCTCCTTAAGCTAGGTTCCGGGTTGGTGATTTCGTTAATTCCGGTGGTTTTGCTGTCAGAATATTTAGGGGAGGCGGTCAATTACGGTATCATCGAACTCAAAGCCCCAACCGCCTTGGGAGGATTGATTATCGCTAGCCTAGGCTTAACCCCCGAAGGCTTAGGCGCGATCCGCTCTGCCCTAGCTAACCGGATGCAACGGGCAGTCAACATTTGCCTAGGAACGACACTCTCGACCATCGGACTTACCGTACCCATCATTCTGATTGCAGCGTCATCTCAGGGCGTGGAGTTGACATTGGGACTGGATGGCACTAATTCGACATTGTTGATGGCAACTTTATTAATTACCCTCATTACCTTTGTCAGCGGGGGGGCAAATATCTTACAAGGCATAATCCATTTGATGCTGTTCATTGGTTATTTTATATTTATCTTGTTTCCGTAAATTTAACCCCCTTCTTACCGGCAATCCTCAATCGCAGAGCATTCAGCTTAATGAACCCCTCGGCATCTTTTTGGTTGTAAGCCCCTTTGTCGTCCTCGAAGGTGGCAATGTTCATGTCGAAAAGACTGTTGGTTTCCGATTTTCGACCGACGACGCTGACTGAACCTTTATACAGCTTTAACCTTACTTGGCCGTTAACATTGACTTGGGATGCATCAATCATCTGTTGCAGCATCAATCGCTCTGGACTCCACCAGTAACCGTTGTAGATCAAACTAGCGTAGCGAGGCATTAAATCATCTTTGAGGTGGGCTACTTCTCTATCTAGCGTCAGTGATTCAATCGCACGATGAGCCTTTAGCATGATTGTGCCACCAGGGGTTTCATAGCAACCACGGGATTTCATACCAACATAGCGGTTTTCCACGATGTCCAAACGACCCACACCGTTGGCACCACCTACATAATTGAGCTTAGCCAAAACCTTCGCCGGACTTAATTGCTCTCCATCAATGGCAACAATATCGCCCTGATAGTAAGTCAACTCCAAGTAAAGAGGGTGATCTGGAGCGGATTCGGGTGAGACCGTCCAGCGCCACATGTCTTCTTCGGGTTCTGCCCAAGGGTCTTCGAGAATGACACCTTCGTAGGAGATATGCAGCAGGTTTGCATCCATAGAATAGGGTGAAGACTTTCCCCTTTTCATTTCGATAGGGATATTGTGCTTCTCGGCGTAGGCCAACAAGGTTTCACGGGAAGTTAAATCCCATTCACGCCAGGGAGCGATAACTTTAATGTCAGGTTTTAGGGCGTAAGCGCCCAATTCAAAGCGTACTTGATCATTTCCCTTGCCAGTCGCACCGTGACAAATAGCATCACAACCCGTTTCGTTGACAATCTCAATCAAACGTTTCGCTATTAGTGGACGGGCAATCGATGTTCCGAGCAAGTATTCACCTTCATAAACGGTGTTGGCGCGGAACATTGGATATACGAAATCGCGGACAAATTCCTCTTGAAGATCGTCGATATAGATTTCTTTGATCCCCATGGCTTTAGCCTTAGAACGAGCCGGCTCTACTTCTTCGCCCTGGCCGATATCGGCTGTAAAAGTAACGACTTCGCAATCATAGGTTTCTTCTAACCATTTTAGGATTACAGAGGTATCGAGACCACCTGAATAGGCTAAGGCTACTTTCTTGATAGTTTGATTAGACATGGATTACCCTAGTAAGATACACATTTCAGCATTAGTAGCTTAACCACTCACTGTGGTCGACTCTACGACCATGCACATAGTCGAAATAAATGGATTGGATTTGTGTAGTAATTGGCCCTCGACTTCCACTTCCAATCTCACGACCATCCAAAATTCTAACTGGAGTGACCTCAGCCGCAGTGCCAGTAAAGAAAACCTCATCAGCCACATAAACTTCATCGCGAGTTATTCTCTTCTCAACAACTTCAATACCAAGTTCAGATGCTATCGTCATGACCGTTTCGCGTGTGATGCCTTCAAGAGCCGAAGTTAAGTCAGGGGTAAAAAGCTTACCGCGGCGGACAATAAATATATTCTCACCGCTACCTTCTGCAACATATCCCTCATGGTCCAACAACAAAGCCTCATCACAGCCACATGAAACCGCTTCCTGAACGGCTAGAATAGAATTTAAATAGTTTCCATTAGCTTTGGCCTTACACATTAAACTATTAATATGGTTACGAGCGTAGGATGATGTGCGAACCTTTATACCCTTCTCAATACCATCATTCCCGAGGTAACTTCCCCATTCCCAAGCCGCTACCATAACATGAGTGCTTAGATTTGAGGCGTGTAAACCCATCCCCTCTGCACCTAAGAAACACATTGGGCGAAGATATGCACTAGAAAGATTATTCCTTTTCACGGCTTCAATCTGGACCTGATCTAATAAATCCTTATCGAAGGGAATTTTAATATTCAGAATTTTTGCTGATCGAAATAAACGATCAGTATGGTCACGCAACCGGAAAATTGCAGTACCCTTTGCTGTTTGATATGCTCTTAAACCTTCAAAAACTCCACATCCATAATGAAGAGTGTGAGTCAGTACATGTGTCTTGGCTTCCCTCCAAGGCAACCATTCGCCATCCAGCCAGATGACGCCATCTCTGTCGTCCATCGTCATCGATTTTTCTCCGATAGATTTGTTAGTAAAAGATTATAGATATTATGTTCGGTTAATTTTGTCATGCCAAACAGTTGCAACCCTAGAACGAATCGAAACAAAATCGTTCTCAGAAGCGGTAGCTGATTGCTCAAGCAAAGCAGCATGATGAGACTGTTCGCGAAATTGACAATAAGCATCGCTCAATAGTTCAGTCTCTTCCACAGAAAAAAAACCAATTTCTTGTAAGCAGGCCAATAAGCGTAAAACATCTGTCCATCGAATGAGCTTATGATGTTCGTACGAAAATGCTAACACTGCGAATTGTACTATAAACTCGATATCTGCAATACAACCAATTGCTTGCTTTAGGTCAAATCGTCCAGCAATTTTAACCTCCAAATTTTTTCGCATTTTACTACGCATATCCAGAACCTCTTTTTTTAACAAAATTGGATCGCGTTTTCTACATAATGAGCGCTGTCGTATGATATTGAAACTGTCTGCTATAATTGCATCACCAGTAATGAATCTTGCGCGCACCAGAGCTTGTTGCTCCCATGTCCAAGAATTTTCTAATTGATAAGTTTCATAGGCTTCAAGACTACTGACTAGGAGACCCGAGTTACCGCTAGGACGAAGCCTCAAATCAATTTCATAAAGTGTACCTGAATGAACATGAGTAGTCAGAATCACGACCATTCGCTTGACTACTTTAGCGTAAAATTGGGCACAGGGAATAGGGTTTTCACCAACTGTAAGGGTAGTGTCACTCACGCCACCGTAGAGAAAAACCAAATCCAAATCTGAAGAGTAACTTAATTCAAGTCCTCCTAGTTTTCCATAGGCAATGATGCCAAATCCTTTAATTTGATCTAGTTTTGTATGGGGTGGTGTACCATGACGTAAAACTGTCAAACGCCATGCATGTTGTAAAACATATTCCAGAATAACTTCTGCCAATAACGATAAATAATCACTAATAACCCTAATAGATATAATTCCATATAAATCGGCGGCCGCAATTCTAAGAATATTTGAATTTTTAAATTGCCGTAGTGCATTTAGTAACTCATCCATATCATCTACATTGATTTGTTGCAAAATATAATGTAGTTCATCATTAAGTTTTTGCCTTGTTAAAGGAGAATATAATGACTGTGAATCAAGAAGTTCATCTAACAATAAAGGATAATTAGAAATCAGGTTTACTATCCAAGAGCTTTTAGATGCAAGATTTATCAATTGTGATAAAGCTAATTTATTCTCATTTAAGAGCGTATAGTAAACATTTCGACCAGCTAAAGCATTAAATAAATTGAATAAACGAGACAAAATATCAATGTTATTATCATAATAAACGATATACTCAAGAATTTTAGAAATCAAACAGTTAAGTTCATTGACACCCCTAGCAGTGATTTTCCGTACAGAATAAGATTGCTTAAATTGAATAATCAAAGATATAATAGATTCTGGATTATTGTATCCAAGTGTTTTGAGATGAGTAGAAATAAAAGAATTATCGGCATCTAACCAATCAATTATATTACATTCATCAGATAGAGAATTTCTATTTGCTATAATTTGATTAAAAATATCATGTACAACTAAACGGACAGATTGTATTTTATTGCTAAGAGATTCCCAGTCGGTGTAATTTAGTCCACATGCTAGAATATTTTGTTGAGTAATATTTGTTGGGATATCGTGTGTTTGTTTATCTTCATATTGTTGCAATCGATTTTCAACCGCTCGTAAAAAAAGATAGGACTCCTTAAGTGTGGAGATAATCTCGATAGGAAGTAAATTTAGTTCGTATATTATATCGAAAACTTTTAAAATACTTCGTTCACGTAATATTTTATCTCGACCGCCGCGAATCAGCTGAAAAGCTTGTCCAATAAATTCTATTTCACGTATCCCTCCTAATCCCAATTTAATATTATTGAATTTATCTTTAGATTGGAGTTCAATATTAATTTTTTTCTTTAATTGACGAAGTTCGCTGATGGCGCGATAATCCAAATAACGTCTATATGTAAATTGTGTAAGTATAGTCTGTAATCTTTCACCTGCGTTTACATCGCCATAAATCACCCTTGATTTGACCATAGCATATCGTTCCCATTCCCTAGCTTGCCCTTGATAATAAATTTCCAACCCATCATAGTTCATAACAAGAGGTCCACTCTCCCCAAAAGGACGAAGTCTTGTATCCACACGGAATACGAATCCATTTTCCGTATTAGAATCAATTGCTTTAATGAAAGATTGTACTAATTTAGTGTAAAATTCAAAATAAGAAGTTGATTTCTTATCATTTAAAAAACCATCATTTTCGTAAAAAAAAATAAGATCTATATCTGAAGAAAAGTTTAATTCCCATGCGCCAAGCTTTCCCATTCCAACAACTACTATCTTCTGAATTTGTCCTAATTTGTTCATTGGATATCCTTTTTCAATGCATAATTTAGCAAAAAGATAATCTAATGTTTCGCTAATAAATGCCTCAGCTAAACAGGTTATTTCTAACATAGTGTCTTCGATATTCGACCATCCAGCTATATCTCGCCAAGCTATCCTAACCATTTCTCGATTTCTGTAATAACGGAGGATTTTATATAAATCAAAATCATTATATGATAAAGACAATAGATTGTGTATATCTGATTTAAAGCGATATAGCGAACTTTCTTCAAACAAATAACCTGACTCAACTAAATCAGGGATAATATTTGAATTATTTGTCATGTTAAGTAGAACAAAGGGGCTAACCTTTACAACTTTGTTGAGTACCTCATTAAATAACAATTCATGATCTTTATTAATGAAATTAGTATCGACCAATATATCCGCCAATTTCGCATTACTATAAAGGCTTGTAGAAAAGGTTGTGGTCATATTTTACAATAGTTCAATTAAATATGTTAATTGACAAAAAAAAAGGTCCGGCATTTAACCGGACCTTTTATTAAAAAAAGAATAATGCTTAACCAGAAACTTCTGGTCGATCAACTAATTCAACATAGGCCATTGGAGCTGAATCTCCTGCACGCGGTGCGCATTTTAAAATACGTAAATAACCACCCTGTCTATTTGCATAACGCGGACCAATTTCATTGAATAACTTAAGGACTATAGCTCTGTCTCTCAGGCGATTAAAAACGAGCCTTTTACCAGCTAATGTATCAACCTTAGAAATTGTGATTATAGGTTCAGCAAATCTTCTAATTTCTTTGGCTTTAGGTAATGTAGTTTTGATTATTTCATTACCTAATAAAGCATTTATTAAATTGCGGAACATAGCTTTTCGATGGCTACTATTTTTGTTGAATTTTCTACCGGCTTTTGAATGACGCATTGTTCTTACCTAATTATCATTGATGTTATTTGCATTAGTCTTTCTTTAATCCATCAGGAGGCCAATTATCAAGTCTCATACCTAGGGACAAACTCTTAGTGGCTAAAACATCTTTTATTTCTGTAAGCGACTTTTTTCCAAGATTTGGGGTTTTTAAAAGATCAACCTCAGTTCGTTGTATAAGATCACCAATATAAAAAATATTTTCTGCTTTTAAACAATTTGCAGACCTTACAGTTAATTCCAAGTCATCAACAGGACGTAGTAATAAAGGATCATATGTTTGTTTGACTGGTAATATTGGGAAAGTACTATGCTCACCTTTGAAGTCGAAAAATACGGACAGGTGATCTTTTAAAATGGAAGCAGAAAGGCTTACTGCCTCTTGTGGATCAATTGTGCCATTTGTCTCTAATTCGATAACTAATTTATCCAAGTCGGTTCGCTGTTCTACTCGGGCAGATTCAACTATATATGAAACCTTGCGCACCGGACTAAATGAAGCATCTATATGGAGCGTACCTACGGGTGAATCAGAACCGTTTATCAACCTTTGGGCAACTGGTTGATACCCGCGACCTTTTTCAATTGTTAAACTCATTTCTAATTTACCACTAGAAGTAAGATTCGCAATTATTAGATTGGGATTAATAATCTCAACATCATGTGTGAGTTGAATATCCGCAGCCGTTACCGAACCAGGCCCGACCTTACTTAGGGTCAACACAACAAGTTGACCCTTATTAATTTTGATTGCTAAGTTTTTTAAGTTAAGAAGAATGTCAATAACATCTTCTTGCACACCCTCAATTGAAGAATACTCATGCACCACACCATCAATCAAAACATTTGTGACTGCACTTCCGGGGACAGCGGATAATAATACACGCCTCAAGGCGTTACCAAGTGTGTGACCAAATCCTCTTTCTAAGGGCTCAATAACAATTCGTGAAGTATTTTTGTCGATAGATGATACATCAACCAAATTGGGCTTTATTAATTCAGCAAGGTAACTTGACATCAAAAAAACCTATTTATTTACTTAGAATACAATTCAACAACCAACTGCTCGTTAAGATCGCTACCTAACTCACTTCGTTCTGGTACGGATTTAAAAACACCACGCATCTGAATTACATCGACTTCTAGCCAAGAAGGTATACCGTATTGTTCAGTAACTTGAAGAGAATCTTTAATACGTTGTTGTGCTTTAGCTTTTTCAGTAACACTTATCACATCACCCGAGTTAACATGATAAGATGGAATATTAAGTAGCTTTCCGTTTACCTTAATAGATTTATGACTGACGAGTTGACGACCTTCTGCTCTGGTACATGAGAAACCCATTCGATAGACAACATTATCAAGTCTAGACTCCAATAAGGATAGAAGATTACCTCCAGTTGAACCTTTCTTTGCTGCTGCTTTAAAATAGTAGTTTCTGAATTGCTTTTCAAGTACGCCATAGATTCGGCGCATTTTTTGCTTTTCTCTTAATTGAATAGCATAATCCGATAATCTACCTCGTTTAGAACCATGCTGACCGGGCTGCTGATCGAGTTTGCATTTTGATTCTAAGGATTTTCCACGCGATTTTAGGAAAAGATCGGTGCCTTCCCTTCTACTTAATTTACATGTTGGGCCGATATATCTTGCCATTTAAATAATCTCCAAAATCAAACTCTACGTCTTTTAGGTGGGCGGCATCCATTATGAGGAATAGGAGTGCCATCAATGATATTAGTTATCTTAAAACCAAGATTATTCAAAGACCTAACCGCTGATTCTCTACCTGGACCAGGTCCAGTAATACGTACATCAAGATTCTTTATTCCATACTCCTTCGCGATAAGACCTGCCTTTTCTGCTGCAACCTGAGCTGCAAAGGGTGTGCTTTTTCTAGAACCTTTAAAACCTGCGGCACCAGCTGTGGACCAAGATAAAGCATTACCTTTACGATCAGTTATTGTAATTATTGTATTATTAAATGATGCACTTATATAAGCAATGCCATCAGAAATATCTCTTTTGATCTTCTTACTAGAACGCGTTGAAACTGCCATTTACTTTCCTCAAATACAAAATATATTGTTTATTTACGGATTGGACGTCTCGGGCCCTTACGTGTACGTGCATTGGTTCTTGTTCTTTGTCCACGTACTGGCAATCCTCTTCTATGACGTAATCCTCTATAACACCCTAAATCCATTAATCTTTTAATATTCATAGATATTTCACGTCTTAAATCACCTTCAACAACAAATTTACCAACTACTTCACGTATGTTGTCAATCTGATCTTCAGTTAAGGTTTTTACTTTAATAGTAGGTAAAATTCCAACTTGTTCACAAATAAGTCTTGCTCTAGAATTACCTATACCATAAATAGATGTTAAAGAAATTACCAAGTGTTTATTTTCGGGTATATTGATCCCAGAAATACGAGCCATTTGCTTTAAAACTCCTCAATCGATTGATTTAGATCACGCTGTACTTTCTAATACTCTAATATTAGCCCTGTCTTTGTTTATGTCGCGCATCCTTACATATGATGCGAACAACACCTTTCCTTTTTAGAATCTTACAATTTCTACAAATTTTTTTAACTGAAGCGCGTACTTTCATTTAATTCACCTTGTACTCAATTTAAAAATGAATAGTTAAAATTAGTTTTAATTTTTATTCATTCGTAGGTTAGCCTTCTTCATTAGTCCTTCGTATTGATGAGATATGACGTAGGTCTGAATTTGTGACATAAAATCCATCACAACAACAACAATAATCAACAGCGATGTACCGCCAAAATAGAAAGGAACGTTCCAATATACAATTAAAAATTCAGGCAACAAACAAACTATAGTAATATAAATGGCACCAGCCATAGTTAACCTTGTCATTACACCATCTACATAGCTAGCGGTATTTTGCCCTGGACGAACGCCAGGAATGAATGCTCCTGATTTCTTCAGATTTTCCGCAGTCTCATTAGAATTAAATACCATTGCTGAGTAGAAAAAACAAAAGAAAACAATTGCGGTGGCATAGAGTAGCACGTATATAGGTTGCCCAGGTGAAATTGCGGTAGCAACATCCTGTAGCCAATTAAGACTTTCATTATTTCCAAACCAACTTGCGATAGTAGCGGGAAATAAAATAATACTTGAGGCAAAAATAGGAGGTATAACACCCGACATATTAAGTTTTAAAGGGAGAAAACTTTTATGAGCAGCATACATCTTTCTACCTTCTTGTCTTTTTGCATAATTTATGGTTATCCTCCGTTGACCTCTTTCAACAAATACAACAAAGCCCGTAACGGCAATTGCAATTGCGAAAAGGCTAATTATACTTAAGGTATTCATCTCACCAGTTCTGGCTAATTCTAACGTACCACCAATAGCTGAGGGCAAACCAACAACAATACCAGAGAATATTATAATAGATATTCCGTTTCCTATACCTCTTTCAGTTACTTGCTCACCTAACCACATTAGAAAAACAGTACCGGAAACTAAAGACACTGCTGTTATAAAAATGAAATGTATACCAGGATTTGTAACTACTGGTACTCCAGATGCTGTTTGATTTTGTAAAGCAATGGCAACGCCAATGGCTTGAAAACTTGCAAGAACTACAGTAGCATAGCGTGTATATTGGTTAATTTTTTTTCTACCAGATTCCCCCTCTTTCTTAATTTGTTCAAGTGTTGGAATTACAACAGCCATTAATTGAAGAATGATAGATGCAGAAATATACGGCATGATACCGAGAGCAAATATACTAAGTCTTTTTAATGCTCCACCGCTGAACATATTCACCATATCTAATATATTATGGCCATCCTGTTGGAATAGACTTTGTATTGCTCGCGGATCAACACCTGGTATTGGTATATGCGCTCCTATACGATAAACAATAAGAGCACCTAATACAAATAAAAGCCGTTGACGAAGTTCAGTCAAACGACCATATTTATTTGATATACCAGTATTCGGGATATTCACTTAGACCTCAACTCTACCACCAGCGTTTGCGATTTTTTCTGAAGCACCTTTAGTTGCTTTCAAGCCTTTTACTATAATTGGTTTATCGATTATACCTGAATCGATAATTTTTACTTTTTTACAAAGTTTCGGAATTATATTTTTATATCTTAAAATATCGATATCAACTAAATCTATATTCAGTGAATTAATATCGGAAAGATTCAACTCCTTTGTTAACTTTCCTAGCAAAGATTTAAAACCAACTTTCGGAAGCCTTCTTTGCAGTGGCATTTGACCCCCTTCAAATCCTACTTTATGAAATCCCCCTGATCTCGCATGTTGACCCTTATGTCCTCTTCCACAAGTTTTGCCGAGGGTTGATCCTATACCACGACCAACTCTTTTTCCTTTTTTTTTGCTACCATCAGCAAAAGTAATAGTATTTAGGTACATATTAGACTTCCTCAACTTTAAGCATATAATTGATTTTATTGATCATTCCACGATTTTCAGGCGTGTCTTTGACAACAACACTTTGATTTAATCTTCTTATACCTAAGCCTAACAAACAAAACTTATGATTGCTAAGTCTGCCGAATTTACTCTTAATTTGGGTTATCTTTAATTGCTTAGTATTCATGGATATCACTCTATCAAATCAGAAAGAGATTTACCTCTCTTCGCTGCAATGTACTTCGGATCGTTAATTTCTGTTAACCCTTTAATTGTAGCTCTTACAACATTTATCGGATTATTACTTCCTATACATTTAGCCAAAACATTATGAACCCCAACAACTTCAAAGACAGCACGCATTGCACCACCCGCAATGATACCAGTACCTTCTGATGCAGGTTGCATGAAAACCTTCGCAGCTCCTGTACTTGAAGTTATTGCATAATGTAAAGTATCACCGTTCAAAAAAACCTGTTTTAAATTCTTCCTAGCCTGTTCCATTGATTTTTGAATTGCTACTGGTACTTCACGTGCTTTACATAATCCATAACCAACTTTTCCATTTCCATCACCAACGACTGTAAGTGCTGTGAAACCAAATTGCCTACCGCCTTTAACAACCTTAGCTACTCTTCTTACTGCAACTAGCTTTTCTTGTAGCCCGTCTGTGTTACTGTTTTGATTCGCAATATTTGCCATAGATACACCTTTAAAAATTTAGGCCAGCTTCACGCGCAGAATCTGCTAATGCTTTAATTCGTCCATGAAATTTGAAACCCGAACGATCAAATGCAACCTTTTCAACACCAATTAGTTTTGCTCGTTCTGCAATAATCCTTCCAATTTCTTTTGCAGCTTGTATATTACCTGTATACTCAAGATCATTAGTGAGGTTTTTTTGTAATGTATTAGCACTGGCCAAAACTTTTCCACCATCTTGCGTTATGATTTGTGCATAAATGTGTTTAGGTGTTCTATGAACAGTCAGTCTTATTGCACCATGGGACTTTATCACATGTCTCGTCTTTGATGCTCTTTTTAATCTAGATTTTTTTTTATCCATTAATGCACCTTATTTCTTCTTCGCTTCTTTACGAACAATAACTTCATCTGAATATCTTATCCCCTTACCTTTGTATGGCTCTGGAGGGCGATAAGATCTTATATTTGCAGCTACTTGTCCTACAATTTGCTTATCACAACCCTTAATGACAATCTCAGTTTGGGTTGGTGTTTCTATAACGATTCCATTTGGAATTTCGTACTCAATTGGGTGAGAAAAACCAAGTGCAAGATTAAGTAGTTTATCCTTTGATTGAGCCCTATAACCAACTCCAACTAGAACTAGTTTTTTTTCGAAACCAATATTAACACCTTGGACCATATTATTAATTATTGCTCTCGTAGTGCCGGATAGTGCATTTACTAATTTGTCATTTCTGTCGTATTCTACATTAATTACGCCAGAATTTAAGTTGATTTGAACCTTTTTATGTAACCTTGAAATAAGCGTTCCTTTTTTGCCTTTTACTGTTATTTGCTGACCATCCAAATTGATTTCAACATCTTTTGGTATTGTAATAGGATTTTTTGCTATTCTCGACATTATTTTAACCCTTCAGTTAATTCTTTATTCGACCCTACACAAAACTTCACCACCATAACCTAGTTTTCGAGCTTTATTATCTGTCATAACGCCAGCTGATGTTGTTATAATTGAAATTCCTAGCCCAGCTAAAACTTTTGGTAGTTCATTTTTTTGTTTATAGATTCGCTTACCTGGTTTGCTTACTCTTTGCAACTTCCTTATTACTGGAACACCATTGAAGTATTTTAGTTTTATATTGATGACTGATTTACTGTCTAATTCATAGACATTAATATCAGCTAAATAACCTTCATCTTTAAGAACTTTACCAACAGCTAATTTAATTTTCGAAATTGGAACCGAAACTTCTGTTTTACCAGCAGCTTGTCCATTAACTATTCTTGTAAGCATATCTGCAAGTGGATCGGTTACAGTCATTTTTTATATTCTCACTTCTTTCGTATTAATGTAAATTTACTACCAGCTTGCTTTTGTAACGCCAGGTACATCACCACGCATTACAGCTTCTCTTAATTTATTTCTAGAAAGACCAAACTTTCTATAGTAACCATGTGGTCTACCTGTAATATTACACCGATTTCTAACTCTAACTCCACAAGAATCTCTGGGTAGCTTTTGTAATTTTTCACCAGCTAATCTTCTTTCTTCTTCGTTTAGAGATTCGTTTTTCACAATTTCTCTTAATTCAATCCGTTTATCCTTATATTTACTAACAAGTAATTTTCGCTTTACTTCCCTAGCTTTCATTGATTTTTTAGCCATTGCTATAACCTTATGTTCTAAATGGAAACTTGAATTGAACTAATAGACCCTTAGCTTCTTCATCTGATTGTGCAGATGTAGTTATTGTGATATCCATACCACGTAACACATCTATTTTATCATAATCAACCTCTGGGAATATAATTTGTTCCTTAATCCCCATAGAATAGCTCCCCCTTCCGTCAAACGATTTTGGATTTAAGCCCCTAAAATCTCTTATTCTAGGTATCGCAATACTTATTAACCTATCGAGAAATTCATACATTTTTTCACGCCTAAGAGTAACTTTGCACCCAATTGGCATACCTTCGCGTATTTTGAACCCTGCAATCGATTTCCTAGCAAAAGTTATAACAGGTTTTTGTCCTGATATTTTTTGCATATCATCAGCAGCGTTTTGTAGAATTTTTTTATCCGTAATCGCCTCGCCTACACCCATATTTAGGGTAATTTTTTTAATGCGTGGAACTTGCATAACCGAGGTATATCCGAATTCGCGGATCAATTCAGGTATGATTTGTTCTTTGTAAATTTGTTGTAATCTTGACATAGCTTTTGTATGTATAAATGTTTATATATCTACTACTTCATTAGTAGTTTTATAGTATCGAATTTTCCTACCGTCAGCTAGAAGACGAAATCCTATACGATCTCCTTTACCTGTCACTGGATTATACAGTGCAACGTTTGAACTATGAATAGGCATTGCTTTTTCGATAATACCACCATCAATACCACGATTTGGATTTGGTTTCTGATGCTTTCGTACTAAATTTATTCCTTCTACCAACAATTTATCATCATCATGATAAGACAATATAGTTCCTTTTTTACCCTTGTCTCTTCCGGCAATTACGACAACATGATCACCTTTTTTTAATTTACGCATTATTATTTACCGTCAATCATATTACTTCAGGGGCCAATGAGATTATTTTCATGAACTTTTCAGTTCTCAATTCTCGAGTGACAGGTCCAAAAATTCGAGTGCCAATTGGTTGATGTTGATTATTTAACATAACCGCTGCATTTCCATCAAATCTAATAGCAGAACCATCATTTCTTCTAACGCCCTTCCTAGTACGAACTACTACAGCATTATACACTTCACCTTTTTTTACTCTACCTCTTGGTATCGCTTCCTTTACGCTTACCTTTATTATGTCACCAATATTGGCGTAGCGTCTATGTGAACCACCTAATACTTTGATACACATGACTTTTCTAGCACCACTATTATCAGCTACATCTAGACACGTTTGCATTTGAATCATTTTGCTTACTCACTACTAAATGATAACTGTAAATTCTATTACTTCGCGGTTACTAAAACTTTATTGAGCAACCAAACCTTATTTTTTGACATTGGCCTAGATGGTTTAATTTCAACAATATCTCCTTCATTACATACATTTAACTCATCATGAGCCATTAGTTTGGTTGTACGTTTAATGTATTTCCCATAAACTGGATGTGGTACAAGCCTTTCAACTTCAACTGAAATGCTTTTGTTCATTTTATTACTAACAACTTTACCTGTTATTAGTCTTTCATTAGTATTTTTACTATTCACTATTCTTTACCCTTTTCACCGATTATAGTATATATTCTCGCAATATCCTTACTCACTTTTTTTATCTGATCTGTATTGTTCAATTGACCAGTTGCTTTCTGCATATGGAGATTAAAACTTTCTCGATGCAAATCTTGTTCTAATTTAAGTAATTCTGGCACTGTTTTCAGCCTTAATTCAGATGCTTTCATTACATTACCACTCTATGTGAAAAAGTTGTTTTTAAAGGAAGCTTTGCTGCAGCCAATCTAAATGCTTCACGGGCTAACTCTTCACTTACACCTTCAAGCTCGTATAACATTGTACCTGGCTTTATTTGAGCTATCCAATATTCGACGCTGCCTTTACCACTACCCATTCTAACTTCTAGTGGCTTTTTTGAAATTGGCTTATCTGGAAAAATTCGTATCCATAACTTACCACCACGTTTTACATGTCGAGATATAGTCCTTCTCGCTGCTTCAATTTGTCTGGCAGTCAATCTTCCCCGCTCTAATGATTTTAATCCATACTCACCGAAGCTCACCTTAGACCCTTTGTGGGCTAGACCTCGGTTATCCATTTTCATTTGCTTTCTATATCTTGTTCTCTTTGGCTGCAACATAAATATATTTCCTTCAAATTATACTTCTACAGTGTTTGTTGCTTTATTATCTAAAGCATGAGTAGGATACACTTCACCTTTAAATATCCAGACTTTCACACCAATAATTCCATAAGTAGTTTTTGCTTCTGCGAATCCATAATCTATATCAGCTCTAAATGTATGTAATGGTACTCTTCCTTCCCTATACCACTCGCTTCTTGCTATTTCTGCTCCATTTAATCGTCCGCCAACATTGATTTTTATTCCCTCAGCACCCAATCTCATTGTGTTCTGAACTGCTCTTTTCATAGCTCTTCTGAACATAATCCGCTTTTCAAGTTGTTGCGCAACTCCTTCAGCTACAAGTTGAGCATCTAATTCTGGCTTTCTTATTTCTTCAACATTTAGTTGAACAGGTACCCCTATCATTTCCGATATGTCCCTGCGCAATGCGTCAATATCCTCACCTTTTTTTCCAATTACTAAACCTGGACGTGCTGTATGAATTGTAATATGTGCATTGTTAGCGGGTCTATTGATTTGTATCCTACTTATAGATGCATGTCCTAACCTTTTTTTAAGATATTCACGAACTTTAAGGTCGTTATATAGGAAGATAGGATAATTCTGAGTATTTGCATACCATCTTGAAGTCCAATCTTTTATGTATCCTAACCTTATACCAGTTGGATGTACTTTTTGACCCATAATATAGACCCTTAGCTATTTTTCGGAAACTTTAATTGTTATATGAGAAGTCCTTTTGAGAATTCTGTTTGCCCGTCCTTTTGCCCTTGCTTTTATCCTTTTCAAGGCTGGCCCTTCATTGACCTGTATCATTGATACTAGGAGCTCATCTACATCAGCTCCATCATTATGTTCTGCATTCGCAATTGCAGACTCTAACAATTTTTTTAAAATTCCAGCTGACTTTTTATCACTAAAAGTAAGCAGGTCAATAGCTTTGGCCACATTTAGCCCTCTAATTTGGTCTGCCACTAATCTGCATTTTTGAGCTGATATTCTTGCGTTACTTAATTTTGCTGATGTTTCCATAAGTTTACCGGAATGCCCAACTATTTTGATTTTTTATCTGCCTGATGACCTCTATAGGTCCTTGTCGGCGCAAATTCACCCAATTTATGGCCTACCATATTATCGGTTACAAGTACTGGTACATGTTGTTTTCCATTATGAATAGCTATTGTTATGCCTATCATGTCTGGTAACACCATAGATCTCCTTGACCAAGTTTTAATTGGTTTTTTTGTTCCTGCAGCAATTGCTTCTGAAATTTTTTTCAGTAGATGATGATCTACAAATGGCCCTTTTTTAATTGATCGTGGCACAATATTTACCTCTTATTTTTGTTTACGACTGCGAACGATCATACTATCGGTTTTTTTGTTGTTTCTTGTTTTATAACCTTTAGTTGGTGTTCCCCATGGTGAAACTGGATGTCTTCCACCTGAAGTTCTACCTTCACCACCACCATGCGGATGATCTACAGGATTCATTGCTACACCTCTGACCGTAGGTCTTATCCCTCGCCATCTCGTTGCTCCAGCTTTTCCTAACGACGACAAATTGTGTTCAACATTTGAAACTTCACCAATAACAGCTTTACATTCGATCAAGACTTTTCTCATTTCACTCGATCTTAGGCGTAAGGTCGCATAACTTCCTTCTTTGGCTACCAACTGGGCCGACACTCCGGCACTGCGTGCAATTTGCGCTCCTTTCCCTGGCTTTAATTCAACACAATGAATTTGAGAGCCAACAGGAATATTTCTTATCGGCAGACAATTTCCTGATTTTATAGGTGCAAATTCCGAAGACATTATTTCCTGCCCAATTTGTAACCCTTTGGGTGCAACAATGTATCTACGCTCACCGTCTTTATATAAGACTAATGCAATATGTGCAGTTCTATTTGGATCATATTCGATCCGCTCAATTTTACCAGTTATATCTATCTTGTCACGCTTGAAATCAATAATTCGATAATGCTGTTTATGCCCACCTCCTTTATGCCTAGTGGTAATTCTACCCTGATTATTCCGTCCAGAGTGTTTCTTCTTTTTTTCAAGCAAACCAACAAACGGGTCACCTTTATGTAAACCTATTGTCTTTACTCTTACTACGAACCTTCTACCTGCGGATGTAGGTTTAGATTTAATTAAAGCCATTTTAGTTTGTTCCTTTTAGCTCTCTTTGTATTTTATGTCTTAGCAGTTTACGCAACGACAAGATCAATATTATGACCAGCTTTAAGCTTTACATATGCTTTTTTCCAATCTGACCGAGACCCTATGAATCGACCATATCTTTTTGTTTTTCCTTTTACATTTAACACATGTATAGAATCTACTTCTACACTGAACATTAATTCAACTGCTTGCTTTATTGTTTTTTTGTTGGCAGTCTTTCTAACCTTAAAAACATACTTGTTTTGCTCTGCTAACATTGTACTTTTTTCAGAAACAACTGGGGCAATAATTAATTTAGTTAGTTCTTGCTGTTTCATCCAAGTCTTTCCTCAATTAGCTTAATTGCTTGGGTCGTTGTAATAATTTTATCACTATTTACAAGTTCAACCGGACTCAAAGAATTGAAAATGCAAACTTGAACATTCGGCAGATTTCTGGCTGCTAATATCATGTCACTATTGAATGATTCCATTATTATTAACACTTTATTTTCCCCATATTCCTTTATTTTACTTACTAATTCTTTAGTACGCGGTGTTAATGGGTAAATGTCATCCTTAACAATCAGTCGATTTTGCCTTAACAGTTCAGAAAAAATTGATCTCATGCCAACCCGATACATCTTTTTATTTAATTTCTGTTTATAACTCCTGTTTTTAGCAGCAAACGTAACACCACCTGTCCTCCATAAAGGGCTTCTAGAAGAACCAGCTCTAGCTCGACCGCTTCCTTTTTGCTTCCAAGGTTTTGCTCCGCCACCGCTAACCTCTGATCGTGTTTTTTGACCTTTAGTCCCTGATCTGCCAGCGGCTAAATATGCAACTACCAATTGATGTATAAGCGGCTCATTATATTCCTGTCCGAAAACATTTACAGAAACTTCCACACCAATATTATCTATGCTATTAGTTGTAGGTATTTGTAGGTTCATATTATTTAGCCTTATCTTTTTTTCTCAGCAGGTTTAACGATTACATCGCCACCTTTTGCCCCTGGTATTGCTCCCTTAATTAGTAATAGCGATTTTTCCTTATTTATTCCAAATATTTTAAGATTTTGAACTGTCACATTATTATCTCCCATATGACCTGCCATTTTCTTCCCTTTAACTACCCTGCCTGGTGTCTGATTTTGCCCTATCGAGCCAGGTGCCCGATGTGAAAGTGAATTTCCATGAGTGGCATCTTGTGTGCGAAAATTATATTTCTTAATAACACCTTGAAACCCTTTACCTATGGATACACCCCTGACATCTACGTATTGACCTTCTGAAAATATATCTACATTTAGTTCAGAACCTACAGAATAATCATTTTTTTCGGTGTCACTTAACGTGAATTCCCACAGCCCTCTCCCTGCTTCCACACTTGCCTTAGCATAATGTCCAGCTATAGGTTTGGATAATCGTGAACGTTTTTTATACCCAGTAGTAACCTGTATAGCTATATACCCATCAGTCTCTTTTGCTTTCAATTGAACAATTGTATTTGTATCAACATGAACAACCGAAACGGGTATGGATAATCCGTCCTCAGTAAAAATTCGGGTCATTCCACATTTTTTACCTACAACACCTATTGACATATCATTACTCCAAGTGCTTTATTAATTTAGCTTGATTTGTACATCTACACCAGCAGCCAGATCAAGCTTCATCAACGCATCAACGGTCTTATCCGTAGGGTCAATAATATCCATCAAGCGCTTATGGGTACGTAACTCGTATTGATCTCTTGCATCTTTATTCACATGAGGTGAAATCAATATTGTAAATCGTTCTTTTTTTGTAGGCAGTGGAATTGGTCCTAAAACTTGTGCACCTGTACGTTTTGCAGTTTCAACTATTTCACTTGCTGATTGGTCAATAAGCCTATGATCGAAAGCTTTTAGCCTAATTCTGATTCTTTGTTTGGACATTTTATTTACTCTATAACCTTTGAAATTACGCCTAAGCCTACGGTGCGAACACCTTCACGTATGGAAATGCGCAAACCTTCTTCCATGGCTATCGCCACTGCCAGCTTCACTTTTATCTTTTTAACTTACCGCTACTTTTTTTATCACGGCATCCGCTATATTTGTCGGGGCTTCTTGGTATTTCTTAAACTCCATGGAATAGGTAGCACGCCCTTGACTTAAAGATCGAAGCGTCGTCGAATAACCAAACATTTCTGCCAATGGCACTTCGGCCTTCAATACTTTAATTCCGGCGTTATCATCCATTCCTAGAACTACACCTCTTCTTCTATTCAAGTCCCCAACTACATCACCCATATAATCTTCAGGTGTTTCCACTTCAACGTTCATGATAGGCTCAAGTAATACTGGGCTTGCCTTTCTTGCGCCTTCTTTAAATCCCATTGACCCGGCTATTTTGAATGCCATTTCATTTGAATCAACGTCGTGGTACGAACCGTCAAATAATGTAACCTTTACATCTACAACTGGATAGCCAGCTAGTATACCATTTTTTAGTTGCTCTTGAATACCTTTATCGACTGCAGGTATATATTCTTTCGGCACAACACCACCAACAATCCCATTTACAAATTCATAACCTCCCTCTGTTTTTGGTTCGATGCGTAACCATACATGACCATACTGTCCACGACCGCCGCTTTGCCTTACAAATTTTCCCTCTTGCTCCACTAGCTTGCGTATCGTTTCACGGTAAGCTACCTGTGGGGCACCGACACTTGCATCTACCTTGAATTCGCGCTTCATTCGATCAACGATAATCTCTAGATGTAATTCACCCATTCCAGAGATAATTGTCTGACCGGATTCTTCGTCTGTATGCACTCTGAAAGAAGGATCTTCCATCGCTAGCCGCTGAAGGGCAATGCCCATTCTTTCTTGATCGCTTTTAGTTTTAGGCTCAACTGCAACGGAAATAACTGGCTCAGGAAATTCCATTCGCTCCAGTACTA
>Ga0208872_1000764_pt1 | contig 21840 bp, 15 predicted proteins | sample CryBogCBH12Aug08_FD_185508 | JGI IMG/M metagenome (GOLD analysis project Ga0208872, IMG submission 185508) | Freshwater microbial communities from Crystal Bog, Wisconsin, USA - CBH12Aug08 (SPAdes) | ecosystem: Environmental > Aquatic > Freshwater > Lake | place: Crystal Bog, Wisconsin, USA...
CATTTTTGAAATCCACCAGAAGGCACTCGGCGGAATCCCCCGATTTGTCTTCCAAAAATGGGGTGCGCCCGACATAGCATGGGCCAGCCAGTATATCGGCCATCATTTCAGCATAGGCGTGGCTGGCGACTCAAATGGTCCAGAAGACAAGCCCTTCGCCCTCAATCTTGCTGGTCCGGCCGGCCCTCAAACCGTCATGGTCAATTTTTTCATGGATGGCCGCGGGGATCCCTATGGGAACAAGAAGGTTCCCACCGGTGGCAGTGGTATAAAAAAATCCCATCACCTCGTTCCACTATTTCGGGCGGTTCAGTCGGGAGCAGAAGTCCTCTTCGTTTCCTCGTGGCCACCGAAAAACCATCCCACCTACAAAAAAGAGGCGCACCCCTTGTGTCTTCTTTCCCATCTCGATATTCCTATTGAGGCCGTTGCTTGGACTGCTGACAAAGCCCTTGAGGTGAGCCAGCAACCGATCTCACTACCAGGGAATATCTGCTTTTTTCGCATGGGGGATGTCGCCGTAGGAGTACGATTCCTTCTCGCCATCGACACGGCTGGTCACCCAGTTCCGGCCCAACTTCTCAACGACGGGACTGCTTGGAATGCAAAAAGACTGACTGTTACACACAGTCAGGGAGCGGCGGGAGAAAGCCGAGGTATTGTAGCCGTAGCGATACGGGTGCAGGAGGGACTGGACGATGCCGGCTTTACCGCTTTTCGCAGCAACTTTCTCTCATCCAAAACAACTGCTATATATGAAGGGAATGTTGTGCGACTGAGCACGGAAGGGCTCAAGGGACCACTGGCTTTGAATGTCGATCTCTCCACTGGTCAGGTACTCAGCAGCGAGGGGGCCGACCGCTCAATGCAAATTGCTCCCATGTCAGTCAACGGCGCGGAATACTGCAAGGGACTGCTGAATGGACAGCCCGTGGTTGGCTTCTGACGGCAGAATACTGGAACAAACTCCTTAAATTTCTACCCACGTTAGCCCATCCAACGCCGTTAAGCATTACATCCATTTCATGAGAAGGCTGTGGTTCATTTTCCCATTTGCGGCATTCATTATCCCTCAGGTTTTGGGCGAGGACGTTTTTCATGATGCGGGCTTGAAGGAACGTGCTGAAACCATCCGTGCCCTGACCAGGATCGCCAATCCGGTACTTGAAAATCTGGCAGAGAATCGATTGAAGGAAAAAATCCCCAAGGGGGCTCAGAGTCGGCAGATCTTCGCCCCCCTGGAGGCCTTCGGAAGACTACTTTCGGGAATGGCACCCTGGCTGGAACTCGGTCCCGGTACGGATGTGGAGGGCAAACTTCGGGGGCACTACATCCGGTTGAGCTTGCGCGGAATCGGAAATGCAGTGAACCCTGCAGCACCTGATTACATGAACTTCAGCGAGGGCTCTCAGCCCTTAGTGGATACGGCATTCCTTGCCCTAGCCATGCTTCGTGCTCCCGTACAACTGTGGGGAAACCTGCCGGAAGGGGATCGTAAGAAACTAATCCAGACTTTCAAGACTGTCCGAAAGATTAGGCCCGGGGAGAATAATTGGGTCTGTTTCAGTGCGATCGTGGAATGCGCCCTCTGGAAATTTTCCGGAGAGTGTGAAATGCCCGTGATCGAGCGTGCCGTCAACTCGCACCTGAAATGGTATGTGGGCGATGGTACTTACGGGGATGGGCCCCGTTACCGCTGGGACTATTACAACAGTTATGTCATCCAGCCGATGCTGCTTCAAATCCTGCAAACCTGTTCGGAAAAGGGAAGCCCCCTCGCAGCCGAGTATCCCCGTTTCCTAACTAGGGCTCAACGATATGCACAGGTCCAGGAACGCATGATATCACCGGCGGGGACTTACCCCGTCATCGGACGTTCCAGCGTCTACCGCTTTGCAGCCTTTCAGACGCTCTCCCTACTAGCCCTCATGCACAAACTGCCCCAGGGGCTTGAAGATGGTGCCGTTCGCGCAGCCTTGACCGCCGTCATCAACAGAAGCCTATCGGCACCCGGAACATTCGATGCTCAAGGTTGGCTTCGTCCTGGCGTGTCGGGATTCCAACCATCCCTGTGCGATCCCTACATTTCCCCTGGAAGTCTATACATTTGTTCCAACGGAATGCTCCAACTCGGACTGCCTCGGGAAGATCAGTTCTGGCAATGTCCGGACCTCCCCTGGACCCAGAAGATGATTTGGTCGGGCCAAGATCTCCCGAGCGATCATGCCATCAAGGACTAAGTCGTGAATATCGCTCAATGGAGCTCAATCATCCTTCCAAAAAACGGGGTGTCTGGGCCATTTTCTTGTGAAATGTCATGAGAGAAAGAAGGAAGCGTCTATGTGCCGTGCAATAATCAAAGCTCACGCATCCCGCCTTCCCAGTTCGTCACCTTGCAAAGGGTGCGCTGGCTAGATGTAAGGAGTTTGGTCTCCGGAGAATTCCAAGAGGCTCCTTAGGATGACTAACTTTTTCTCGTACGCCCCCAGTCCAGCACCTTTTTTTCGATCTCTTCGGCAACATTAAAAATAAGAAAGACAAGGCTCGAAACCAGGACTCCCAACCACATGGAGCCTATCATGGGAAGGAGCGCCGTCACATTAGGGAGAGGCCTAAAGAGGGTGGTATTGGGGAGTAGAGATCCTATGATAAAAAGCCCCTGCGCCGGTTTCAGCTTTGGAAATCGAGTCCCAAGATATGCAGCGATACCGACGAACGTCGAAATCATGGCGATATAAACCGCCAGATTGTTCGAAGATGCAGAAAAAATGGTCAATTCTACGATCGCCACACAGGTTCCCAGCGCAAGCCCGCCAAGCTGCAGGCGATTCACCGCCCAACTCTGAGTCGGAAGTCCTAGTGCCCAAGCCAGTCCCAGCATCACCACAAAAGTGTCATATTTCTTAACGACTGCAGCCCCAACGCAAAGCAGGGCAGCTCCAGCAACTGCAAGGAAAAGAAGATCCCTCCGATCAAAGCTCACCGGATCGGAATGGTGAAATATTTTTCCCTTTTTCACGGGAAAAATCTGAAAAGCGATAATCGCAATAATGACTCCGAGAGAAACGCCTATGGTGCGTTGGAATCCTGAGACGACGGGATCAGCTCCAAAAAGGTCGCTCGTAGGAACTGATCCGCTGTAGCCAAAGACCAGAATCATCAGCGTGGCGGCATCACGACTCCGTGAGGCCAACTGCATCGTCGTGTAAATCAGCAGCATGAAGGCACATAGGTAAAGCCATGGAGCCTCTCGGAACATGCTGTCGATGGCCATTCCCATCAACCCGGAGATCCAGATGAGGATCATCCTCTGCTTCATCAATCCGCTACGGAAAATCGGGATGCTGCAGAGCAGAGCTGCAGTGTTCAGCGCCCTGAAGGAGTTGGGAATATGAAGGAGGAAGAAGCAGAACAGCGTCAGGGCAATGGCAGTCGCCATCCGCCAGGCAATCCTCCCCGCATCACTCATGAACAGTTACTTGTCCAGTGGCCCCAAGAGCGGCATCTCTCGAATGTTGCGTCATAGATCCTGCAAGAGGTGCTGCAAATGAAACATCCTCACTTTTCTGCAGTTGATTCAAGCGACTAATACCTGCGTCCACATCGCTTTGCGTGTGGACGATCACAGAAGCAGTGCCTCCCATCCGGAAGGAATGCTCTTCCGGTTCATCCAGCACAATGCGCACAGGATAACGTTGAGCTAGAAGTATGAAGTCGATGGTCGGTGAAACCTGCGAGAGAATCCCCTGCCCTCCGGGAGTCTTGTCCGAAGGAGAACCGAGTTCCGCAACCGCCTTCGGAATCCCTTGGACAATCCCATGGTACAACTTTCCCGATTCGGCCATGAAGTGAACATCCGCCGCCATTCCTGGTCTCATGCGGCGAAGGTCCGTCTCACGGAAGTAGGCTAGAACATACCAAATTCCACGATCCACTAGAGAAAAGATCTGCTCACCCACGGATGCATAGACTCCTGGAGTGATCTGAAGATTGGTCACATAACCCGCACACGGCGCATACACCTTACAGTAGGAAAGTTTCAACTCGGCATCACGGAGGGAAGCTTCGGCAGCAACTAGCCGCATATTCTCCTGTCCGGAGTCACCGAGCAAATTCCGCGCACGGGATAAAGCGGCCTTGTCCTGATCCACCTTGGATGCTGTTGTCTGTGCCTGCGTCAGTGCCTGCTCATTCTTATCGGTCGTCACATAGTTCCCCGCGACCAAAGCGGAAATCCTTTTCGCATAGTTGGCGGCATAGAGCGCATTGGCCTCACTCTCCCTAAGTGCTGCTTCACAGGCAGTGATCTGATCCTTGTATGCCTGGATCTCTAATTTCGTCAAAGCAAGCTGGGCTTTTGCCTTGTCCTCCTCCGCCTGATAAGGCCTCGCATCCAACTCAAAAAGCAGATCCCCTTTCTTCACAAGCTGGTTGTCCTTCACATGGATCGCCACAATGGCACCACCGACCTGTGTGGAAATCCCCACCACATTCGCCCTCACCTGCGCATCCTCCGTGCGTGGGTTGACTCTGAGATTATTGTAAACAAGAGAAGCGCTTATTACCGCCCCTACGATGATCATCAGGGAGATCAGAATGCCTGCAATCCTACGGAGGATCTGTGGCCGAGTCTGCAACCCTGTAGTGGGAAGCGAGGGTTGCTCACTCATCGGGATGCAAAGAAAAGAAGCCACAACAGGCAGGTAAGGCCAGATATCAGCGCGCCATAAACCAGCACCAGCGGCTTAAGGAATGGAACAAGCCCCAATTTCAAAAAAATCACGTGGCAAATCCAGAATCCAACGAGACCGCCCAACAGACATCCCAGCCATCCCGGAATATAGGCGCCAGCAAGATTGAGTTGCGGATCACAACCAGTCATCGTCAGCATGACAAACAGAGCCAAAAGGGCGAGCCAACGTGACATCCCATCAATTTAGAAGAGCCTCCCGAGAAGCGGCAACGCTATTTGCGCTGATAGTTCCATTTCTGATGGCTCCCATGACACTTCCAGCGAGGGAGAATGCCAATATCTCAGTCACCAATGGTACAAAGGAATCCTTATCACTGGACGACCACGCCGCTAGTTTCGATGCAGAACGGGTCTATGATATTCCTTCACTGATCGAACTTTCACTGGCCAACAACCCCTATACACGCTCCGCATGGTTCAATGCCATTGCTGCAAAAGCCTCTGCCGGACAGGCCAAGGCGCCCTTCTACCCCACGCTGAAATTCGATGCGACTGGCGGATACAGCCAGATGCCTTATCCCACGCAAACTGGCCCCCTCAAAGTCAACTCGACCTCCATCAGTCCTGGCTTGCAGTTGGAATATGTTCTGATGGATTTTGGACGCAGGGCGGCCGATGTGAGGCGCACTGTGGCGCTTCTCGAAGCGGCAAATCTGAACTTCAACCGTAGAATGCAGACGACGGTCTTTGCCGTTCAGCAAAGCTACTTCGCACACTCAGCCGCACTCGCCCAACAACAGGCGGCGACTTCCAACCTGGAGCTTTCTAGGACAATCATCGAAATGGTCGAGGCACAGAAACTCTCCGGTCTGGCTACTGAACCGGAACTTCTTGTGGCAAAAAAAACCCTCTCCCAAGCTGAATATGATCTCGCCACGGCAAGCCGTAATGTCGAGGTCACACTCGGCAATCTGCGGATAGCCGCAGGGCTTCCGGCAAATGCTCCTCTGAAAGTCGGCACACAGCCCGCATCCCTCCCTGTTGAGTCACTCTCCACGCAGGTCGATCAGCTTATCAGGAAAGCAATCGCCAACCGGCCCGACCTAGCGGCGATGGAAGCCGAGGTCAAGGCAAGCACCGCAGCAACTGAAAGGGCCAAGGCCGAGTTCCTGCCCAAGCTCTCCCTTGAGGGAAACTACAACAGCTACTCATTCGGCTACGATGCAAAACAAGGCCCGACGGCCGGAACCTATTATGGGAATTATAATCAGGTGGGTGGATTTGCCGTCCTGAGTTGGGATCTCTTCGATGGATTCGAACGCGTGGAAAAAGTCAAAAGGCGGAAGGCTGAGGAGTCCGCAGCCCGGGCCAATGCCGAGGTCACCCAGCTGGAAACCACCCGCGATGTCTGGACAGCATATCAGGATTCCCTCAAGGCCAGAAAACAGTTGGAGTATGCAGCGACCCTCCTAACCGCTACCAAAGAGACATTTGATTCCGTGGATGCCGCCTTCAAGAACGGCCTGGCAAACATCACAGATCTCGTCTCCTCACAAAGCGCCTTGGCCAATGCGCGCTTCGAACAGACGGGAGCGCAGGCCGACTACCTCACAAGCATTGCCACCCTTTCCCTAGCTATGGGGCAGTTTGCACCGGACCACAACAACCGCTAAGAGGGAAGCTTCGGAAGACCATTCAAACTGTGGACGGGTGCAGCTGAACAGGGCTCAGCCCCAAGGGCCCTGCAGCGCAGATGAGCATCTCTATCGACTCACGATTCCGGTGCGCCGGGCGTCTGGAACACTGTTCTCAGACTTCCTTGTCTAGCAATTCAGCAATCAGTGCCGTCCAACCTGTCTGATGGGAAGATCCGAGGCCCTTTCCGCTGTCACCATGGAAGTATTCGTAAAATTGAATCAGATCCTTCCAGAGAGGATCCTGTGTATACCGTTTGTCATCACCATTCAGTGGTCGGCTGCCCTCCTCATCCGTCATAAAAAGGGATGCAACGCGTCGGGCAAGCAGTTGTGCTGCCCGGCCAAGGGTAACCATATTTGAAGAACCGGTCGGAAATTCAACCAACAAGCTCCCCCCATAGAAACGGTGATAGGTCTTAAGTGCCTGAATGATCATGTAGTTGACCGGCATCCAGACGGGACCGCGCCAGTTGGAGTTGCCTCCGAACATCGCAGTTCTCCCTTCACCTGGTTCGTAATCAACTGAATAAACCGTTTCCCCGACCGTGTAGGTGTAGGGATGTTTCTCGTGAAATTTCGAAACGGATCGGATGCCATGTGGGGAGAGAAACTCGTTCTCGTCGAACAAGTAGCTAAGCATTCGCTCAAGGCGGCTGCGCGGAGTAACGGTGATCAGATAGTCAAGGTCGGGATTGGAAGCGTCACCATTGATTTCAAGAAGATGAGCGGCAATTAGGGGCCGGTTCTTTATATACCAAGCAATGCGCGCGGAGAACTGAGGGCTCATACGGCGCTGTTCCGCCGTGACATAACTGGTGGCAAGCATGGGAATGAATCCCTCGATCGAGCGAATCTTGATCGGCACATGCCGGTCCTCGAGTTCCAGCATGTCGTAGTAGAACCCATCCTCTTCGTTCCAGAGCCCCGAGCCTCCGAATTCGTTGATGGCAGAAATCATCCTCGTAAGGTGGATGATGAACTTCGTTCCCATGTCCTGATACACGGGATTGCTTTCGGCAAGTGTGAGCGCAATCTGAAGCATGGTCATGCAGTAGAAGGCCATCCATGATGATCCATCGGCCTGTTTTAGTCTTCCTCCCGTGGGAAGAGGTTTGGAACGGTCAAAAGCCGAGATGTTGTCAAAGCCGAGAAAGCCACCCTCGAAGAGGTTGTTCCCGTCACTGTCCTTGCGATTCACCCACCAAGTGAAGTTGATCAGGAGTTTTTGGAAGATACTCTCGAGAAAATCATTGTCCGCGCGCCCGGCCTTCTTCTCCGCACGGTAGAGCCGCAGTGCAGCCCATGCGTGGACGGGGGGATTGACATCAGAAAAATTCCACTCATAGGCAGGAATCTGCCCGTTGGGGTGGGTGTACCACTCGCGCAGAAGCAGAATCAGCTGATCCTTTGAGAATTGCGGATCGATTCGTGAAAACGCCGCCGTATGGAAGGCCAGATCCCAAGTGCAGTAGTAGGGATACTCCCAAGTGTCCGGCATTGAAAGCACATCACGGTTGAAGATGTTCTTCCATTCGGCGTTGCGCAGGGCGTGGCCATCCGGGGGCGCCGGACCGGCCGGATCGCCGCTCATCCACTCCGTCTGCACCAGATTGTAGAACTGCTTGCTCCAGAGCAGGCCTGCGTAGGCTTGGCGGGAAAGCATCTTTTCCTCCTCATTGAGCGAAGGTCTCAGCGTGGCATCATAAAACTCATTGGCCTCTCGGAGTCGATTCCTGAAAATATCCCCAAATCCGTCATCGAATGGCTCCCCCGCCAGATCTCCCTTCCGTGTTAGACGCAGCCGCAGTTCGACCGATCCGCCAGCGGGGATGCTGAGGTCATAGCGCACGCCTGCCTTGGTTCCGCGGTTGCCAGGATTCACCGCCTCCTGTTTCCCGTTGATCACCGCGTCATGGAATGCATCCTTCGTGTATTTATGTGGCGAGGGATTTCCGTAGAGAAGCTGGGTATTGGTCTCATTATTCGTGAAAAGGAACTCCGGCAATTTCCCGTCGGGACCCCTGTCGCAGGATAATTCATACTCTCCCATTACCGCATGCCTCGCCGAAAGAAGCCCAGGCTTGGAAAGGAAGATCTCTGGCTCCACAAGGCATTCCTCGCTAATCTGCCCCCAAGACCATGTGTTTCGGTACCAGAGCGTGGGGAGAAGGATCAACGGAGCTGTCTCCGCCCCACGGTTCGAGACGGTAATCCTGATAAGGACGTCCATGATTGATTCCTTTGCATATTCGACCTGAACGTCGAAATAGCGGTTCTGGTTGAAGATCCCCGTATCAGTCAGCTCATATTCGGGCTGATTACGGTCGCGGCGTGCATTTTCGGCGATCAGATCCGCATAGGGGAATTCCATCTGAGGGTACTTATAGAGTCCCTTGACGTAGGAGTGGGTCGGCGTGGCTTCCAGATAATAGTAGAGCTCTTTGACATCCTCTCCGTGATTACCCTGAGGCCCGGAAAGACCGAAAAGGCGTTCCTTAAGGATCGGATCTTTTCCATTCCAAAGAGCTAGTGCGAAGCAAAGGCGTCCAAATCGGTCACTCAGACCAAGCAATCCATCTTCTCCCCATCGGTAGGCTCGGCTGCGGGCATGATCAAAGGGGAACGAATCCCATGGGTTTCCTTCAGCAGAGTAATCCTCACGGACGGTTCCCCACTGGCGTTCTGAAAGATAGGTTCCCCAAAGCTTCCAGAAACGCTCACGACGAGAGTCTTCTCCAAGGCGGATCTCTTCTGCAGTCATCATCTTGGGCTCCGGGAACATGGATACATGCTTGTAGCTCCTGGCACGCACCAACCACAAGGAAAGGCTGAGTGGAAAGCACGGCCTCTTTCTTCGACTGTCTCATCGGCCTAGATTTGCTGGTGAAGAATGTTCCAATAATCACAGAGTTTGGACTGCGTACCCTCCTCCGCTAGCCTTTGGCAAGTTTCTGGCAGGATGAACCATGTCATGATGGATCAGGCTATTCCCATTTTTTTGATGTCAGTAGCAGTCGGAGATGACAGGCTTCCTTACTTCACCCCCATGAAGCTCTCCATCTTCCTCCTTGCCGCTCTACCGCTGACGCTCCAGTCGATTTCAGCCCAATCAACGAACTTTTCAATTTCCACTTCGGCGGTACCCGCGCCAGTTGCACTTCAACTGAAATCCCCCAACGGTAAACTGGTAGTCGATTTTGAGCTCAAGCAGATCGGTAAGAATACCGGCTTTCCTGTCTACCGTGTGACTTATGAAGGCAAGCAGGTGATCACCGAATCACGCCTCGGCCTGGAACAGAGGGATGTCTCCATGATGAATAACTTCCGTTTCTTGGAACAGAAGACAACCAACGCGGACATATCATGGAAGCCTGTGAATGGTGAACGTTCCCTCATTCGCGACCACTACAATGAGATGACGGTTAAACTGCAGCAGTCTGGACCAGCATGGAAAGCCCGCCGGATGGATGTCGTCTTTCGAGCCTATGACGAGGGGGTGGCCTTCCGCTACATCCTACCAGAGGAGAACAACCCACCGGTTGTCGATATTCTCTCAGAAGCAACTCAGTTTGCCTTTGCAGCCGATTGCCCCGCTTGGGCCGTATATTCTGCTCAAGCCGATTACACTCACAGCAAGATTCCCTTGAGCAAGATATCGCCAGGAGCAGAGCGCCCTCTGACAGTCCAGATCGACGATCATCTCTTTGCCGCAATTTCGGAGGCCAATATTGCCAACTACGCACGAATGAAGCTACGTCTGAGTCCTGGAGTTCCACATGCCCTAGAAGCCTTTCTGGATGCTGAGCGGAACCGTGAGGGTGAGGTAATAGGAAGGGTTCCATTCAGCACCCCGTGGCGAGTGGTGATGGTCGCAGAGACTCCTGGCAAGCTGCTTGAGCAGAATTACTTAATCCTAAACCTAAATGAGCCTTGCGCTCTGGCCGACACCTCATGGATCAAGCCAGGGAATGTCATCCGCGAGCTATCCTTCACCACAGAAGGAGGCAAGGCATGTGTCGATTTTGCGGTAAAACACGGGCTGAAGTTTCTCCTCTACGATGCCGGATGGTATGGCACTGAAGCTGATCCCCGTTCTGATGCCAGTGCGGTTGCCCCAAACCTCCAAAAGTCACTCAATCTTCAGGAGGTCATCGACTATGGCAATTCCAAGGGCATAGGAATCATCCTCTATGTGAATCACATGCACATGGATAAGCAACTCGATCAAATCCTCCCCATCTATGAAAAGTGGGGGATCAAGGGTGTCAAATACGGCTTCGTTTCCGTTGGTAGCCAGTATTGGGAGGCGTTTGATCACGAGGCAATACGCAAGGCAGCCGCCCATCACCTGATGGTTGATATTCATGACGAGCTTCGCAACTGCGGCTACGAGCGCACCTACCCGAACCTGATGGAAGTGGAGGGAATCGGCGGTGATGAGACCATGCCAACGGCTGTGCACAATGCCATACTCCCATTTACCCGCTTCCTGACAGGTCCAGCTGATCACACCTACTGCTGGAACGAGAAACGCCTGAAGAACACCAAGGCCCACCAACTAGCCATCACAACCATCTACTACAACCCCTGGTCTTGCATGTACTGGTATGGGTCTCCCAAAGCTATCCCAGATGAGCCTGCACTCGACTATTGGGATCATCTTCCTTCGACTTGGGACGAGACTCGTGTGCTTCAGGGGGATATCGGAAAGAGAGTCGTCGTAGCCCGCCGGAAAGGCGAGGACTGGTTCGTAGGAGCTATCGCCCCCGAGAACGGGAAATTCCCGATCACACTCGATTTCCTACAAGAGGGGAGAAGATACACCGCCAGGGTTTTTGAGGATGATCCGGCCGATCTCGCCGACACCTCCAAGCCTCCCACCCAGCACACAGTGAAGGTGAGTGATCAGCGTGTGGACAGACACACAGTTTTTCAAACCGAAATTCCAAGCAACGGCGGCTTGGCAATACGCATTACGCCGGTCATAAAGTAGCTTTACCGAGGCAGTCTGCCTGAAGTCGGTGATGCGAGCCTCTCGTTTGGAAGAGTCGGGAAAAGAGCCCTTCATGGGGATTCATATTTTTGATGTCAGGAGAAAGCCAAGAATGACAGGCTTTTCGCTTCTTCCCATGAACGTCCCCTCAATAAAATGATGAGTGTTTCCCTACGGCTGTTATTTGCACTCCTCATTGGTTTGTGGCGGATGGAGCCCGCCATGGCCAGCACTGAGGCGCAGGACGTGAAACCGCGTATGAAGATCGGGGCTTATTACTTCGCAGGCTGGGGTGGCAAATGCCGTCAAGACGATGGCCAGCCAGAACACGCATGGGCCAAGGGTATGCCTTCACATATCAGCCAAAAGCTGCTCACCGAGTTTGCCGGGCGAACCCCGGCATGGGGTTGGCGCGAAGATTTGCCGGGAGTAATGGAGCGTCAGATCAATCTGGCAGCAGATAACGGCGTGGCGTTTTTTGCGTTCGACTGGTACTGGACGCACAAAAGTGGTGAACCGTTCAAACTCAACGCCGTCGAACCTGGTCGTGATGCGCTGAATCAACCGTTTCTCCAGTTCATGCAAGCCCCGAACAACAAGCGGATGGAATTCTGTCTGCTGGTGGTCAATGAACGGGGGGATGCGATTGAAGGCCCCGAGGCTTGGAAGCAGGCAACCGATTATTGGGTGACCATCTTCAAGCATCCATCTTACTTACGGGTGGACGGCAAACCGCTGTTGTTGATCTATAAACCAAAAGACATCAACGCCGAGGAGATAGCCTATCTTCAGAAGGCAGCTCAAGCGGCGGGATTTTCCGGTGTCACCGTTGCGGGTTGCGGCAGTTGCAAGCCAGAGGACGGCTATTCGTTACGAACTCGTTATAATGTAACACCACCGAACTCATGGAAGCTTCATAAGTCCGAGGAACACTCGTATCAGGAGGTGGTTGAGGCGAATGTGAATGCATGGAACGGTGGGACGCCGGGGCAACCGATTATTCCGTTGGTGACTGCGGGATGGGATAGACGTCCATGGGAAGGTGTTGGCGGCTACGGTGAACATGGAGTAGATGTCTCATGGTATTTTACGCAAAGAACACCGGAGGCATTCGGCAACTTGCTGGAACGTTTGGCCAGTTGGATGGATGCAAACCCTACTCAGGTAACTAAAGATCGGCTCGCTCTGTGCTACGCGTGGAATGAGATTGGTGAAGGAGGTTGGCTGGTTCCATGCAAAGACGATCCAGCAGGGGCTTATTTGAAGGCTATTCGGCGCGTGGTGGTTGGGTCACCTTAAACAAGTCCAATGGGTCGGAGGTTGGAGCTCTGGTCCTGCATGCCGGATCGGTCGCACGATTCTCGGGCATGTAGCTGACGCTGCAACCAAAAGGATTGTCCGGTGTTATTACAGGTGTTCCGAAAATCCACCGGAACATCACTCCAAAACAAAACACACAATGAAAAGAATCATCCCCACCACGATCTTGTCCATGGCGCTTCTGGCCTCATTGGCAATGATGCCCTCACTGAAAGCCCAAACCGCGAGCACGGAATCACCTGAGAATGCCACGCTGATTCAGGCCGCCTACACCGACCTGACTACTGCTGACCATGATTATGACGGCCACCGCGCAAAGGCGGCGAAAGCACTCCATAAATTCGCCAAGAAACAAGGGATTGATCTCCCGAAAGCCGCAAAGGTACACGGAGAGAAGAAACATATGGAGTCCCATGCAGATTCGGATGCCAAGCTTCAGGATGCACTGGCAAAACTCCAGCAAGTGAAGGGTGGCAAGCACCTAAAGGCTGCGATCGAGGAGATCCAAACGGCATTGAAAATAAAATAAGCCAGCTCCCGGCGACTCGTTCTAGGGATCTGGTTTCCCAGCCCCGCTTTCCCTTAATGGTTTGGGGGAGGCGGGGTTTCTGGCGTCAGGGGGTGATGAGAGTCCGTCCGTTACAGACGGGCGGAATAGAGGTTACTCAACCACATTTTTAGATGTCAGGGGAGTTCTGAAAGACTACCGATGAGGCAGTTCAAGGACGATATAGTCAATCCCTTGACTCCTATCCTGCAAGGCTCCTTAATAACTAATACTTGTCCCCTAACCACACTCCCTTGCAGGGTCGATGCAGAAGGCACGCAGCCCGCCTGCATGGAGTTATCAGTGGATTGGTGCTTTTTTGCTCCGGCTGCGCTCACCTGCCGTTTTGCACTGATTCAAAGCAGAAAATCACCAGAGATGCGTATCTCTACGGTTACCCCTTGGTCACGATGGATCTGACGCGCCTCCAAGAAACCAACGTTCGCAAGCCGGACAGCGCCCACGCCCCCATGGGACAGCTCATCAAGCTGCGGAGCTACCCCGCCGTGGACAATCACGGTGCGGCCGCCCCGAATGCGGACACACTCTATACCATGGACTGGCTGGATGTCTCCGCCGAGCCTTGGGTTTTCAGTATTCCGGACATGGGAAACCGCTACTTCATCATGCCGATGGTGAGCGGATACAATGAGGTGTTCTTCGTCGCCGGTCCACGCACAACAGGCAGCAAGGCGCAAAAGTATGCAATCACGGGACCGAGTTGGTCGGGTGTACTGCCCAAGGGTGTGACGCGGGTCAAGTCCCCAACCGCCCTTGTCTGGATTCTCGGGCGCATCTACTGCACCGGTACGCCCAAGGATTACGAGGCCGTCCATGCTTTGCAGGATCAGTTTGCATCCGTTCCACTGAGCGCCTACGGCAAACCCTATACTCCGCCCCTTGGTGTCGCAGACGAAAAGTTCGACATGAAGACCGCGGTTCGCAAACAGGTTGACTCCATGTCCAGGGAGAAATTCTTTAGCCGCCTCGCCATCCTACTCAAAACCAACCCGCCAAAGCCGGAAGACGCCCCCCTCGTTGCGCGGATGGCGAAGATCGGCATTGTTTCTGGAAGAGAACTCGACCGCAGCAAACTGCCCGTACTTGGCAGCCGACTTGACCCCAAGATCGGTCTGCTCAGCATGGTCGAAACGATGAAGGCGAAGAAACCGGTCAACGGCTGGCTCTACTGGACGAGCAATGCCGGCAGCTACGGGACCGACTACAAGCAGCGGGCATTGGTTACGCTGATCGGTCCCGGCCTTAACTATCCACAGGACGCTGTCTATCCGTTCTCGGAAAAAGACGCGCACGGTGACAACTACGACGGGGCCTCACACAAATACATCATGCACTTCGACAAGGGGCAGATGCCGCCGGTCAAGGCCTTCTGGTCTCTGACGATGTATGATCCGCAGTTCTTCTTCGTGCCTAATCCGATCAACCGCTACAACCTGAGCCAGCGCAACACATTCGTGACCAATCCGGACGGCTCGGTGGATTTGTATCTTCAGGCTGAGTCACCCGGTCCTAATAAGGAAGCCAACTGGCTGCCGGCTCCCAAGGGTAAGTTTGTACCGATGCTACGCCTGTATTGGCCAAAGGATACGCCACCCACCATTCTCGACGGCAGTTGGAAACCCCCTGCAATCAAGACAGCTCATTAGCTTGCAGGCTCTGATGCGACCTAAACTGAAACTCTCCAAACAACCCAAACCCAAAAACAGCCCATAAATGAAAACCATCAGCACAACGGCAAGACCCTACATGGTGCTCCTACGCTTCGCCCTCATTGCGTTCCTGACGGGATGCTCCAGCCTTCCCAAGGACAACGAGAACGCCAAAATCGCACACCTTAAGAACCAGAACTCCTCGCGTTATGCCGAGGTCTTCCTAGTCGGAGGCAACGCTCTCACGGGCAACTTGAAGGCCAACGTCTACAATACGCTTCTCCTGAACGGTTGCACTGATTCCAACAGGGATTCCGCCCCCCAAGCCCTTGCGGAGGCTTTCGATCCTAAGCAGATTAAAAATGAATATCATGTTCTCGGCACCAAACTTAATGGACCCAAGCGCTGGCAACTCGACTGGATTGAAGTCCCGGTCGGAGCAGAGCGGGATTTCAGCGGGTTGAAGGCTTGCTGGGTTGCTGAGCTGAGCCTCAAAGGAATGAATCTCAAAAATGAGAGCAAGATGTCTTATCACCCCACTACGGTTCAACGGCATACTCAGTTCGGATACAACAAAGGCACGATCGCTCATCTGATTGATGACGCGGATGGCAATACATGGGTCATGAAGGGCTTTAATGAAGGACTCAAACCAAGCATGAGCTATAAGAAAGCCTTAGCCACGTTGGGGAAACGACTGACACTCCCTACGGGGTGGAAGTTCCGGGACAAGGTGCTCGACAAGAATCTGGTCCTTATTCCTGCAAACGGCACTGCCAGAATCATGCCCGACAACCTATTCAACGTGTACGACATAACAGGACCAGGCTACTCCAACTACAAGCCATAACCAATTACTCCACCTCCATTCTGATACAGAGATTTGTTCCGAGTGTTCAGTTGAATCGACAGTGGAAAACACGGGCTGTCTCCAACATGAGGTGGTCCGTGGTTTGCCATACGATCAAATCTTCGTCTCCTGACAACCGAGCCCAAGCATGAGATACAACCACCTCCGGAAACACCTTCCCCGGCTGGCGCGCTCGGTGATCATCACCCTGTCAGTTGCTTCCATATCGGAGATCCGGGCCGGCGATGGAACCAACTCCACAGTTTCCTTCGACTCCTCGGTTCCTGCAGCCAGCCCTCAGCATCACTTCTCCTTTGAGCAGTCCATCGAATCCCTCGGTCAGGAGATCGTCCATCCCAAGGATCCCTATCAGGTCATTCCCGGCAGGGATCCCAACGATTGGTGCGTGATCATTGAACCTGAACTCTGTCTGCCCACCATCTCTGGCACCGCCAGTGCAAAGGGTCTGCCTCCAGTGGATATTCAAAAGAAGGTCAACCTCAGCGACCTGCAAAAGGCACTGAGTCATCTCGACACCTTTATCATGGGCAAGGTGGAGCTGCGTAAGGGGAGATGGGGGCTTCTGGGCGAAGGTTTCTTTGCGCAACTTTCGGATTCCGGCAACCCGCCGGGACCGCTCTTCAACAGCGCAACGGTCGTCACCAAAGAGGGATTGGCTTCCCTCGCGCTCACCTACAGAATCATCGATGATCGTCGCGGGTTTTTTGATGTCTATGCGGGAGCCCGCTATAATTATCTGGGCCTTGGCATCAACACGAGCGTCAACTCCACCTCCATACAGGATGTCAGCGACGAGGCGGTTTCGCGGATCGCACAGCAAATTGCCACAACTGCCGATGCCTCTATTGCAAGCCAAGTTGCCGCAACCCAGCAGGCCGTCTCCGCGGCCGTCCAGCAGAGTCTCGGCCAAACTGCACTGCTGCAAGCCGTTCAGAATCCGTCGCTACAGTCTCCGGATGTGCAGAGTCATCTGCTTGACACCGCAGTGATCCGCCGAGGTCTGGAGGCGAGCTCTGATGACTTTGGCAGATACGTGGAAGGCAAGGTTATCCGTGATGCCCTGAGCCAAGTGGGAGATCAGATCCAGCAGCTTGCGGCAGCAGCGGCGCAGGCGCGGCTGGCGGCTGCCAAAAACGCACTTACCCCTGACATCCGCAACCAACTTAACCAAGCTGAACAAAATCTTGCCAACGCACTCGCCCAGAAGATCGAAAGCGGACTTCCCACCTCGGCCTCAAACTCCCTGTCATGGGTCGACCCGTTGGTGGGCATGAGGGGGCAGATCAACCTCACGAGGGTTCTTTTCCTTGCCTCCTCAGCTGACGTTGGTGGCTTCGGGGTCGGTTCCCAGATCACTTGGAATGTCGCTGCCTCCGTTGGGGTCAACTTCACCCGCCAGGTTTACGGCGAACTCGGATACCGGTATTTCTACACGGACTATTCCAACAACAGCGGGGCCCTCTTCAAGACCGCCATGTATGGGGTCTATGCGGGAATTGGCATCAAACTTTGATCCTCCAACAAGTCCACCGGATGTCTCCTAGTGGAGACACTGGGGCTAGGTTCTGAAAAGGATCGTCTTATCCACGATCTTTGGTTCCGGCGTCAGTACGTTGCTGATTAGATTGGAAGTCTACTTGTCTGTAAGCAGAGGTCGATGACAGGATCAACGATCTCTAACCCATGAAACTCCCCCTCCTTGCCTCCCTGCTGCTGTCACCACTATTGGCATTGGCCCAGTCAAATAATTCCCTCGTAACGCCGACGACACTATCTCCCACCAAGAACGCTGCGTTGCCTGATGCGCCCCCACCAGCAGGAATCAGCGTCCTGCATGACGTGGTTATTGGAAAGGGCGGCGACCGAGATCTGCACGCCGAAATCGCTTATCCCACCAAGGTGGATGGCCTGCTTCCAGCCGTGATTTATATTCATGGAGGGGGATGGTGGGCTGGCAGTCATAAACAGTCGCCCATACTGAAGCTTGCCAGAGAAGGCTTCTTTGCCGCATCCATCGAATACCGCCTGAGCAAGGAAGCCAAGTGGCCCGCCCAAATACAAGATTGCAAGCTTGGAGTCCGCTGGCTCCGCGCCAATGCCGACCAATATCATGTCGATCCCAATCACATCGGGGCTTGGGGAGGGAGCGCGGGCGGTCATCTTGTCGCTTGTCTTGGCACCATGGCCGACATGAGGGAATACGAAGGTGAGGGTGGTTTTCCCGGAGTCAGCAGTGCCGTCCAAGCAGTCGTTGATTTCTATGGGCGAACTGATTTTACCGGCAGCACCAACCCCAATCCCACAAGGTCTGTCATGGTGCTTGAAACACTTCTCGGCGTGCCCTACGCACAAAATCCACCTCTTTGGAAAAGTGCAAGCCCGCTCTTTTACGTCAAAGCCAGCGATCCTCCCATGCTTCTGGTCCATGGTGATTCCGACATGACTGTTCCGGTGTTACAATCCATTGCACTTGATGCCGCGCTAACCAAGGTCGGCGTGCCACATCAACTCATCATCGTTAAAAATGCTGGCCACGGCTTTAAACCCTGTCCCGGCACAATCATCGATCCGAGTAATGCGGAAATCGACGGGGCGGTCTTCGCCTTTTGCTCTAAATACCTGAAGGGCCATTGACAGTAACCTCTCCCCGATAGGATGGCTCAGGTTCTGAAAAGTACCGTGTTATCCACGGCCTTGGGCTCCGGCGCCCAGTAACGTCGCTGATTAGGTCGGAGGTCTTCTTGGCTGGAGGACGTGGAGGCGGTATGAACATGGCATCATACTGAGCTGATCTTCCGGGCAGTAGCCTCTCGATGCGGGAATTCTGAAATAGGCTCCCAGAGTGAAAATGGTTTCATATCACAAGGATTGCGATGGAAGTCATCTGAGGATAGAAGGGCATGCTTTATACTCCATGAGCATCAATAAGTCCCTTCCCATGATTGCATCGTGGCTTGTAGCTTCCTCATTATTGAATCTTGTTTGTCCGTCGCGAACCGAAGCGACTGAGGAGCCCCCAAAATTGATTAGCAATGTTTTGGTGGATGTCGCCCGCATCCATCACGATTCAATGTCCTGTGGGGATACGTGGGATTACATCTGGGCGGATGACGACAACCTTTACACTTTCGGTTGCGACGGCAGGGGATATGGAAAAAACTCCCGGAACTTGAATTTCAATCGCCTGACGGGAAACGCATGGAATGCCTTGGTCGGATCATTGGTAAATTCGATGGACGAGTATGGAGGAAACGGCGCTTACCTTGAGAACCATTTAGGTAAAATGATCGATCGTGATTTCAAAAAGTTTTTTATTCCCCGAGCTCCAAACTGGAAGGTCACCGGAGCCGATTGTATTGACGGAGTGATTTACGCGTTTGTGGCGGAGAACTGGTATGGAAATCAAAACGCCTACGGTGGCGATTCTTTGGATCCGAAGATCCGTCAAACCGTCAATAATATGAGCCTCATCAAATCCACGGACAAGGGGCTTACCTGGTCGCGCTCCATGAGGGAGAACGCTCTTCATCCCATGTGGACGGATAAGAGGTTCAGCACGGCCTTTTTCTTCAAGTTCGGCCGAAATGGAGGAACAACGAAACAGGATGATCAGGACAAGTTCGTCTATGCGATTTCCAACGACGGCTACTGGAATTGCGGTTCCTCGTTCCGACTGGGCAGGGTGCCTCGCGAAAAAATCGGAGATCTCAATGCCGCCGACTGGGAATACTTTTCCGACGGAAGCTGGACGCATGATCTGGGCAAGGCCAGACCGATTCCAGGATTTCCCAACGGGGAGATGAAATGTACCGTCGGCAGTCCCGTCTGGCTCCCAAGTCTTAGGCGCTATGTAGCCGTCACTTGGTTCGACCCCGGCACCACGACCAAATGGCATTACCCCGAGGACGTGACATTTGACTTCTACCAAGCAGCCCATCCATGGGGGCCATGGACTCGCATCGGCGGAAAGTCGGCGATGGAATTCATCGGGGAACCGGGTTCCAAGCGTATCCACCGCTGGTACGGCCCCTCGCTTAGTCCGAAGTTCATCCAAGAAAATCCCGACGGCAGTGTCACCGTGCCACTTCTTTTCTCTGGCCAGACTTGGGAGGACAAGCCAGATAGCCTCTACAAAAACAACATTTGCCCCGTCACCTTCTACACCAGCCCCCTTCCACCCCTCCGGGAAACCGTCAATGACGACACCGCCACCTATTCTGATGGATGGAAGCAGGAGACCGGTCGCGGCGTGGGCGACCTGCGGGACGATGCTCACGTGACTAGGGTTCCCGGCGTCTGGTGCGAATTCGTCTTCGACGGTGAGGGCATAGAGATTCTCTCCGAGAAGTTTCGCGATATGGGTGAGGTCGAGGTTCTGCTCGACGGAAAGACGCAGGGCCGCTTCAACCTTCACCAGAATCCGATGCCCCGCCTCTACCAAGTCCCTTTCTATAGGAATCTCGCTCTCGCCAAAGGGCACCATACCGTGCGCATCGTCAACCGAGCTCCCGACGGAACTCCCTGCATCGTCGACGGCTTCCGAGTCTACGGTGACCGTTGATGTATCGACATCACAAACGAATGTCCCCACTACGCCATGCAGGTGGCCTTATGGAGGCAGCGCACCCGAGAGGGTGATGCGAGTCCGTCTTTTACAGACGGGCGGAAAAAGGGGTTGCTCAACCCCTTTTTTTAGATGTCAGGGGGAGTGACGGCAATTTGACTGGAGAAAGGCAAAAGAGAAGGAGAGTCCGCGCGACCCTGCCGGAACGTTAGCGAAGGCAAAGGTCTGTATTATGGGTTATTGTCACTGTCTTATTGAATATTATCACGATAAGTATTGTCGTTAATAAAGATGATCAACGTTGGATATTTATAGCCCCTTCAGTAGCTTTTACTAGGTCGCAAATTTTTCTATTTACTATTTTTTAAATAATATATAACGATCTTTCTTGTCGTCTATGAATCCGCTCCGCTTCCCTTCCTCTGGCATCTCCCTTCTCGCGGGAACAGCACTGCCTACTCCTACCTCAAGGGAATGAACGCATCATCATACAGGGAAACCGACGAGCCCCCTGTTACCTACTGGCTTGACCGTATCAGGGAGGCAGTACGCACCACCGACTACGGCAGCATCTACATAAAGATCCACGACGGGCAGGTTGTCGAAATTGAGACATCCACAAAAACCCGGTTTCACCCCTCCGCCTCAACACAACGCCATCGCAATTTTCCGACCACACATGTGGAGGCATCGCACAAAACCGACAAACCGATCCCAGCAGTCTACTCAGCAGATCGGACCAATGAATAAACCATCATGAAATCATTTAAGTTCTTCCGGGCAGTATTCTCGGCGCTGACCCTGCTCACATCGCAGCTCGTTCTGGCAGGATCAGACGCCGGCTCCACCAACAAGGCGGTTGTAACCCCAGCGGTTCCAGCCGACAAACCAGCCCCCCTCCCACTCCATGACATCGAGGGAACAGGCGGCGTACTGACGACAAAATCAGCCTACCTCGTCAATCAACCTCGTGACGGCCAAGCAGTAGGTCTCCCAGCCATCGGGCAAGGCTTCATAAGCTTGGGCAACGGAAGGTATCTTACCCCCACAACCTTGACCTGGAGTCCCGTGAGCAGGGTAGAACTAGGGTACGGCTTTGATTGGTTTGACCTTGGCAACCTTCCAGGACAGGTAAAGTCGGCCACCGGAATCTCCATCCCCAATTCAGTTTTTCTTAACAACTTCAACTTGAGACTCCAGTTGATCAAGGAGAACGACTTCGGCACAAAGTGGCTTCCCGCCATCACCTTCGGGACCGACTACAAAGTCAACAGCGGGATCAGCACGATCAACAATGACCTCCATGGAGCCCTGACACACATTGGTATCTCCGGAAATCAGGGAGTGGACTTCACCCTTTACGCCACAAAACTTCTGACATTCATTCCAAACCACCCTGTGCTCATTGATGTTGGAGGCAGAGAAACACGCGGCCAGGAGATCGGACTTCTGGGCTTCTCAAGCAAATACAACCTTCTCTTTGAG
>Ga0208872_1000766_pt1 | contig 21793 bp, 24 predicted proteins | sample CryBogCBH12Aug08_FD_185508 | JGI IMG/M metagenome (GOLD analysis project Ga0208872, IMG submission 185508) | Freshwater microbial communities from Crystal Bog, Wisconsin, USA - CBH12Aug08 (SPAdes) | ecosystem: Environmental > Aquatic > Freshwater > Lake | place: Crystal Bog, Wisconsin, USA...
AAGCGCACAAAGCCAAAACCAAAACGCGGCGGATTGTGCCGATTAAAGCCAACTTGAAAGCGTTCCTGCTGCCGTTGGAAAAGAAAACTGGGAAAGTAGTCACGATCAAGAACACCAGTAAAGAACTTGGGATAACTGCGGCAAATACGGCTGATGAAGCCAACGACGTCAAGGCGATGGAATGGAAACACAATGCGCTTCGTCATACCTACATATCAGCCCGTGTGGCCGAATGTGGTAACGTGGCGCTCGTGGCCGACGAGGCCGGCAACAGCCCGCAGGTCATCCGCACAAATTATTTGAAGCGAATGCGACCGGCGGCGGCGGCGGAGTGGTTTGGGATTATGCCGGAGACGAAGGGCGGTAAATAACAGGAATTTAGAATGAAAAAAACTACCACTCGAAACAGACTGCCGAAGGCAATCAATAAAATTGCTCAAAGCGACGATGCTGAATCTCGAAGCCATGCTATCGAAATTGCCGAGTGTGGCAAACCGTTTACGGCAATAGAAAAACAGTTGGATGAATACTATGGTTTTAGAGCAAAACTAGATCGTTCATCGAAGCACCACTGGGGCGACAAACCTAGTAAATTTATGACAACTGAACCCGACGGGAGTCAGCGCAGGTTGACGTATCATGAGGTCGCAGGGATTTGCGCCAATAAAATTAGTGATAGCCTTTGCGAACAATACATGGAGGCGATAAACAACAATGACTTTGCAAAAATCCATGAGTTTGCAGATGCCGTTCGTTTCCTAAAAACTCGCAAATTCCCTTTCTCTCCAGCCGCTGAACCAGAGCGTGCGGCCTTGCTTCACCTTAAACACGGCCTCATTGACTCACATCAAAGAATGACAGTTCGAGAGGTGGCTGAACATCTCGCATGGGAGAATGCCTTCAAGGCCAATCCATCCTTGACCTGCCAAAAGCCTAAACTTAAAACTCCTGACGATGGCTTTTCAGCCTTACGCAGATTGTGCAAAGAAATCAATTTTCCTCTAGCACCATCAAGAAAAATAAGCCGTAAATAGGTCTTATCATTCTTAAATAAATTCGGAGTCATGGTGCATTTTCTGCACCATGTTAAATGAAACTGCATCGCAGAAAGAACCACAAGGTCAGCTAGCGACACGCTACGTTGACGCCAACAAACTTCTCGAACTTCTATTCGATGAAGCCAGTCGTCCCAGCCTCCGATGGATTCGCGATCAAACCAAAGCTAGAAGGTTGCCGTTCGCAAAAATCGGCCGGTTAGTTTTTTTTGATCCCGTAGCGTGCAAGTCGGCGCTCGACGCTAAAGCCATGAAAGGGATGGTGGCTGTATGACCACCCTCTCCCTCGACGAGAAAATCGCTCAAAAACGAGCCGGAAGGCTGGCGACAACCCCAGAGTCCTGCCGCAAGCTGTTCGTCGCTGCTTGGTCGGGAAAAGCCTCGCCTCGGCAGGCCATTAAGGCGCAATGCTTGGAGTGTAACGGCTTTGATCGCCAAGCAATCGCTGAATGCACCTGCTGGGCGTGTCCGCTCTGGAATTTTAGGCCATTTATGAAAGGCGAAGGAGACGAACTATGAAATCTGCCATTCGCCATTCAGTCGAATCAGGCTCCACTCATCGCCGGATCGACGCCATCATCGCCAGCCGACAGAAGGGTAGCTTGTTATGAGTAAAATTGTTGATGTATATGACTATCGAGACGAATCTGACAAACTGCTATTCCAGGTGGTCAGATACGACCCGAAAATGTTTAAGCAACGAACGCCAAATGGAAAAGGTGACTGGGATTGGAAGCTTAATGGTGTTCGCCGAGTTCTGTTCAAGTTGCCCGAAATGGTAAAAGCTATAGGTAGCGGCCACCCGATTTTTGTCTGTGAAGGCGAGAAGGATGTTCTGGCGATGATGGACCGAAAGTTGTCAGCAACTTGCAACTCCGGCGGCGCGGAGAAGTGGCTTCCTGAATACAACGAATCGTTGCGTGGGGCGGTTGTCGGTATCGTTGCGGACAAGGATATAGCCGGCCACATGCACGCCCAACTTGTGGCTAAAAACCTGCACGGCATTGCTGCCAGTATCCGTGTCATTGAGCTGCCAGATGTGGACGGCACGCCCGTAAAAGATGCGGCAGATTATTTTGCTGCGGGTGGCGACGCGAAAAATCTTGGGGTGATCTATGACGAAACACCTGAATGGAAACCAGAGTCATCTGAATTACCTATAATTGATAACTCTGAAACGAACGGAATACCCACTCGTCTAAATTCTACATCCTGCATTCCTGCATCCTGTATATCTACATCTCTACATCACACCTCGGTATTACAGAAGATTACCGCTAGGAAAGTGGCTGAAAAACAATTTAAGGAACATGCCCCAGAACTTGTGGAGTTTTACTACAAAGTAGTTGAGCCACGTTTCCAGTCGGTCGCTCAAGGTCGAAACACCTTCATCAAGGATGCTATTCCATTTCTTTACCGCGCTGTTGGTGTCAGTCAGCTTATTAAGCTGGTTGGATTCTTCTACGACACCAATGCCGGACTGTTCAAGGACCCAAGAGATCAACACATGAAACAAGCCGAAGCCCACCTCAAAGTCGTTGCAACTACCTACGTCCAGGAATTAAAGCCCGAAGAATTGTCGATCTATAATGCTCTGGACGGCAACCTGCAACAGGAGACATTTCGCATTTGCCGTGACTTGGCGCGGCTTCCTGACCCGGATTTTCCGCCACCGAAGTTTTTCATTTCCTTTGGGCAGCTTGGCATCCGATTGGGAATCCATCCAATGCAAGCCCAACGGATTATGCGGCGATTTGCCACAGATGGTTTATTGCTCCCGCTAGTAAAGGGGACGAGGCGGTCGGCTGGTAAAACTGCCAAAGCTGGCACCTATGAATGGCTGCTATGAACTTGAACCGGCCTCCGTCGCCTTCGCCGCATCCAGTCTCGGCGGTGGTGTGGCAAACAGGTCCAGCTTTTGGAGAATCTGCCACGACTTTTCACGCTCTGCCAACTGCTCCGGTGTCCAGTCCTTCAAATCTTCCGGCAACCCGCGCGCCCGCCGGCTGGCTTTGATGGTTTCCATGATTGATTCATAGAATGCCTTCTTGCGTAATTTGTCTAACGGATCGTTATGTGGATTGGTTTTCATGGTATGTCGTTTTTGGCCGCCGCAGCGACCAGCTTTGCGTGTTCGTCAGCATAACTTTGAGCCTTGGCGAGAAACTGTGTTCTGACCTGTTCCGGCGCTTTGGCTAAATCGAGCAACCATTCGAGGCTGCTAACGTCGCCGACTTCTATGCAATAGCCCAGCTCTTCGGCAGTTGGCCTAGCGTCCAACCCCAGCGAAACATATTTTTTAAGGTGGTCGAGACGGTCTGCCCGCCCCAGCATCGCCGTTAGGTGGGTGTGACTCATTCCATACATCCAATCAAATGGTGTAGCGCATTGTGGCTTGGTGGAAATGGGTTCAAAGTGCAATTCCTGACCGACGATTTGGCGAACCCAAGCCACCGTTTCATCTTTCGGTTGAAAGACTCCAAAATGATCTGATTTGCTGCCAGTAAAACGCGCGCCCTGTTGCAGGAGCAAATCCGCGATGGCCCAGTGACCACCATGCAGCGCAAAGAGCAAAGGCTGGCCGCGACCGGAAAACTTGTTGCCGTTCGGGTCGGCCCCGGCATTCAAGAGCAAGGGAACGCAGGGGAGCAAATCGCTTTTTATCGCATACGAAAGAGCGCAATAGCGGTGGCTACAAGAACTAAAAACCTGCCAGAGGCCGATGTCAGGACTAGCACCCCGGTTCAGCAGGTCGCCAATCGCTTCGGTTTTTCCCAGCCGGAGCGCAGCCTCCAGTAAAATATCAATCACCCGGTAGGAAAGTGCGTCAAAGACTTTATATTTACGGTTGAGAATTTTGCCACGAAAGGCCACGAACCGCTCAATCTCCCCGGCGAGAGTCGCGGGATTGTCCAGCAAACCAATCACGGTCTGCCACCGGCCTTGAGCCAGCCGGTTGACCGCCAGCTCGCACAACGCGGTGGGCGAAAAGTCAGCTTCGGCGGCGGTGAAGGCTGTGTCGGCATCCCCGCTCATGTGGTTACTGATGCCCGCCAAATAGTTCCCCCGCGCCGAGGGGGATAGTCCCGGCCAAATCCGTTCGGCCAAGGGTGACAACCCTAGCCGGCCGATCAACCAAGCATGTTTTTCAATGAGCGGAATGAGTTGGTGATCTGATTCGGAGGGGGATTCAAAACGACGGTAAAGTTCATACCAATCCTCATCATCATATTGTTCGTTGCGAACGGGATCATTCAACTCGACCAATCCCCAAGAATACATGCCGGGCAGGCAGTTGAACCAGCCGATGGGCGACAGAGCTTCCTGTTCAATCAGAAAGGTCAGCAATTCTGTTGTGGTTATGTTGGAATCTTTCATGGTGGTTATATTCTTTGGCTGGGCGCGAATCTATTCCTGCGGGCCAACTGATTTCCACGATTCCTTCAACTTGAGGATGTCCCGGATGGCGTGGGCATCTTCGTCCATGACCTGCTCATGGCTGTCAAACTCCCACTCACAGACGCCCTGAATCTCAAATGCCTGCTCGATCTGAACCTTGGACGGCATTTTTCGATTCATGTTATTACCGTTGCGAACCATGAACACCGTGCCATTGCCCCGGTCAATCCGACCGCGAGGAAAGGCGTAGTAAAGTTCATGCAACTGCCCCTCCAACCGCGCCGCAAACGACTTTATGAAATCGGGCTTGGCATAGGCTCTCGCCCAGACATGAGCCAGATGTGGCGCAACCTGCCCTTTCCAGAACTCAACGTGATGAATCTCTGGCTGACCGGTGATATACGGGTAGGTGAACAACTCCCATGCCTTTGGGGTGCGGATGATGTAGTAAATCCCCTCGCTGGCGGCGCGAACTTTTGGCGGCACAATGCCGTTCTCAAGGCAGCGCAGCGCATTTACTGGGTCTGTTGGCGTGCCGCTCCCGGCGCTGGGGCAAGATCGCTTGGCGACCAATGTTCCGCCCTGCTGGTAAACGAACAGCGGGCCGGGGCGGTCGGTTGGTTTGGTTTGGTTGCGGGTGTTTTTCATAAATGGTTCAAGCCGCCACCGCCAACAGTTCGTCCGCCTCCACCTCGGTCAACTCCTCCACCGGCACAAACCGCGTTGCCGTGTAGTAAAAGTTCTCCGAATTGTTTAGCTCCTCAAGGTGGAGGCCAAGCCCCGGCTCCTGGGTGAACGCGTCTCCGCAAACAATGGCTTTTTTCACCGTATAAACCGTGCCTTTAACTGGGAAGTCGTCAGCCCACTCCACGAAGTAGCGTGAATACCTATCGTTGATACAGACGACGCGCTGACCGGCATAGAATTGTTCGCTCATAAAGGTCTCTCTACCCTAGTGGGTGAATAGTGTCCCAAATTTCGCTTGGCGCGATTTACTGCGATTTCACCCCCGTTATTGAATAGTGTCCCGCTGCAATTCCCCTGTATTTGATGGGCCAGAATCGTCTCATGGGTGATAGCACTATTGCCGAGAAGCACTGGTTTGACGGGCAATAAGACGCCACTTGCGGAAGGTGCGCCATTATGGCACAGTGAGGGTATGAATGAATCACCCCCCACTGAAAAGCCGAATAAAAAGCCGTCGTTGCGTTGCAGCTTCCCGCCTTACTACGTTGGCGTGTTGGAGAGTGGCGCGGCCTTCGCCTGCCTGCCGGGGGACACGTATGAAATGCTGGAACGCGCGCTGGCACCGACAACTGCGGAGGTGCGGGCCATGTTGATTAATATGCGGACGAAATTGATGTGGTCGCGGCCCATGCTGGCGGCCTACATGGGGATCAGCAAGGATGTGGTGCGACGCTGGGAGGACGGCTCACGTAATCCCAACGGTGCGGCCCGGCGCTTGATCTGGATGCTCTACCAACTGGCTTTCCACCCCCAAAAGCTCAAGAGCGCGGTGGATGTGATCTTGTGGGGCCGCAGCGAGGAGATGCGTCAGTGCAATCCTGGGGTGAGGAAGAGGAAGAATCCTTCAACCTCTTAATCATTTCTCCACAAAAATTGCCTGCCCTGACAACTGTATGCCGGACGAAGATGTGGCGATAGTGGAACCAAATACTGTATGGCTCCCGCTGAAAGCAGTGCCGCTACCTACGCCGATGGACTCGCTGCCGGGGTTGACACCGCCAAGCAGAATCCCGTTTGCACCAATTTCTGCGGCTTGCTCCTTCAGCGCGTTGACGGCATCGTCCATGTTGCGCTGCCTCATGCCGGGGGTGGTCGAGTTCACAATGCCGACGATTTCAAATTTGGCGGGTGCAACTTGATAAATCGTGACTTGTTCCGGTTTGATTTTAGGGCGGATGGTTCCGGTGACAATGTGGGTTCCGGTAGCACAGCCGGCCAGAGCAATGGCAATTAACAGTGTGGCCAGCCTGATTGGGAGTTTTGTTTTCATTTAATTAACATCTTGCGCCAGCTTGGTGGAGCATGGCAATGATTTTAGACCGCACGAAAAGCTTGGTTAATCCTGTTCCAATTTTTGCAGCCCTTAAAGCAGTCAATCCGTCTGCGGTTATTATATTAACATTCACATTGTTATCTAACAGTAGCTTGACGATTTCGATATGATTATTATGCACGGCAAACATCAGGGCTGTTAGGCCGTCGATGTTTTGAGCGTCGATGTTGGCGCCCATGCCTATCAAAAGTTTGGAGGCTTCCGTGTGTCCAATTCTGGAAGTTATCATCAGCGGTGTGTCGCCGTTCTCGTCATGTGAGTTAACTCCGGCACAAATCTCTTGATATTTTGTCGGGTCAGATTTTACAACCTGGACGCTCTCAACAAAAGAATCCCAAAATGAAGTTGTTTTCATAAATTAACAAGTGGTTGCGTTTTTTGCTTAATGTTGAGAAGTGCCTCTTTTTTATTATTTGCCCAAGTAGTTCCGACTACCGTGAAGCCGTTTTTCATAAAATACGTCTCCACCCATTTATTGCCTCGAATGCCGAAAATGCTGGAAACGATAATGCCAACCACAAACACTATTATTCTTAATTGTAACAGCCAGCGGTCAGCCTGATCAGGGTATTGTTTGCAAAGCTCGATTGCCCTAGTGTGGGCAGCATTGGATTGCATAGCGGCATCCAACTTGGCTTGAGCATCGGCCGCCTCGGCGACGGTAAGAACAGCATATTGATTGGATTTGGTATGGGTGGTGCGGTAGGCGTTAACGGCATTAACAAACTGCACGATGGCACCTTGAGCTGGTGCAGATGGCGGCGGTAGCCCTCTCAACAACTCCTCAACAGAATTGTTAGTCAGTGGGTAAAGCTTGTCAAATTGTGCCTCCGCGTCTTTGTTCCCAGAACTGGCCGCATTGGCTAAAATAGTCTGGTCATCCTGCTTGTCGTTAGGATTGGCGGCACGATATTGTGAGAGAAAACTGCCTCCAGTCGTAGCAACTTCGGCGGTAGGGTTGGCAGCGATATAGGATTTTGCAGCAGCATAGGCCGCGATTGCACTGTTTTCCTTTTCTATTTTGGTAGAAGCGACATCTCTAACCAACTGGTTGCATGTGGAATTAATGGTGCCAATCCAATATGTCAGCGCGCAAAAACAACCAATTAAAACCACGAATGAAGCAACGCAAGGCATCACAAGCTTCTTCCACATTGCCCAAAATGGAGGAAACAGAAAGGCCAACAAAGAGAAGCCCTGCGGCACTGATACTCTAGCATTGCCGTTTTCTAAAACTGTGTATTTTTTCAATTTAATGCCTTTGATTGAACCCGTGACCTGACGTGACCGATGACGAGATAAAGGGGTGGGAAAAGAAAGGGGCGCGAACCCGTCACGCCCAGCTAGAGGCACCGCGAAGCGCCTTGTCCAGAAACGTTCCGAGCCGCGCCCGATTGGGGCGCGGTCAGACAAGTTCTGGACACAGGGGAAAATTCGCGGTTTTCTAGCTGTCCAATCCGACTACGTTAAAATGTCAGTCCGCATGAGACACCTCGCCGGGGATTCCGTCAACGTGATTCTGTGGACGGTCCTGCCGGATGCACATAGCGACGACTTGTGACAGCACTGGAATGCCCCAGCAGTTGCTTGATCTGCGTCATCGAGAGGGTTTCGGCCAGCTTCTTTGCCAAATCGTCCTTATCAATCGCGCGGTATCTCTCGCTGGCAGCGGCGTGACGGCAGCAATGCTGCGACTTGCCAAAGATGCCGATGCGCTCGCACATGCGCTTGAATTGCACGGACAGCAATGCCCGGCGCTTCACGTCAGAGATGATCGCGTGCTGGGCCGGGAACAAGTGCGTCGGGCTGGTCAGCGGGATTCCGCTGACCATCGTTTCCAGTTCCGCCGGTAACGGATGTTCAATGCGCCGATTGGTTTTATCCATCCAGACGACGAGCTTACCCGGCTCGCCGAAGCATCGCCATTCAAGGCCGGCGATGTCCGAGAGGCGCAGGCCGGTGGTGGAAGAGCAGCGCACGGCGAACAGCCAGAAGAACAACTCGGAATGTTTCCCGCCGAGTTTGCCCAGCTTTACCGCCCGGCCATTGGCGGTGTAACTGGTGTCGGCCTCGACGCGCGCCATGTCCTGCCCGATGGTCTGCAACTCGGATTCTAGATGAGTCGTGAGCCGGGCGAGTTCGTCCGGCGTGAATGGCTGACGTTCGGCTGGCTCCTTCTGCTCGTGCGACAACACGCTGTAATCAATGCCGATGGCTGATGACGGGTCGGCTGACACCCAGCCGTTCGAGCAGCAGAACGCAAAAAACGTATGAAGATGACCGAGCGCAACCTTGCGTGAACTTTGACCGCGCGCCTTATCGGCGTCGTTGATCCAGTCGGCGATGTGCTTCCCGGTGATGGTAGTGGGCGGGTGGGATTCAAGTTTCATCTCCCGCATCCACGCGTTGAGGGTAATGGTGTTCTCCGCGATGGTCTTGGGCGAACGCCCGCGCGATTTCATCCATTCCCGAAACGGCTCGACCGCTTTTCCCACGGTCATGCGCTTGCCCGTCAGGATTCGCCCGACCACTTCGCGCGACAGCTTGCCGGCCTGCCCGGCCCGCTCCATCTCGGCGATGCCCGCTTGTTTAACGACGGCGAGAGCTTGCTCCCGGTCGGTCTGTTTGGTGGAGATCATGCGCCGCGCACCGGTGGCCGTGCGGAACTGGGCGTGATACACCCCGGCGATTTTCTTGAGTTTCATAATAGTTGGTTCTGGAGTTCGGTGGAGGCTTGTTGATCGGCGGCGCGCTCGGCGATTTCTCTGGCCACACGGTCGCCATCAATGGATTGCCCCACGATCAGGGCGAAGGATTCTGGCTCGGCCCATTGCACCTCAAGCTGGGCCGGCTTGGGCTTGCGAGATTTGAGCTTGTTCATACTGGAACCTCCGTCGTCCAGTTGTCGGCAATGGACATGGCCACGGTCTCGGCGGCGCGCACGTTGCCGTTGGATTGAATTGCGATGGAGCCAGCCAGTTCCGCACCGAGACGCGGGAACTTGATTTGCAGCCAGTCGGCGATGGTTTCGAGTGGGACGGGTTCAAAAAACATTATTTTGAATCGGCTTTGCAGTTGCTCCGGCAATTCCTCGATGGTGCGATTCGTCGTGCCGATGAACACGGTCTTGCTCGGCAACCTATCGAGGTAGGTGCGAATCTCGCAAAGCGCGGCGGAGGACATGGATTCGATCTCGTCCACGATCTGCACTCGCATCCCGAACATGGGTGCGAACTGACCGTGGAAGTGCCACTCGCGGACTAGGTCAACCGAGCAGCTTTGGCCGTTCACCGTTTCAATGCCCAGCGCGTGGGTTGCCAGCGCCCGGCCCAGCATTTCAGCGATAGCACTTTTGCCCAGTCCCGGCTTGCCAGTAAACAGGTAGCGCCGATCCATGATGGAACAGCCCGGCGCTTGCAGCTTGGGGATTTGATTGAACAGGAGCGCGGCGATCCGGCCGCTTTTGCCAATGTAATCGGATGGTTTCATTTTGGTGGGGTCAGGCGAATAACAGAGACGCCTCGGCCAACTCGGTGGAGCTGAACGGGACGGCGTCATCGCCTGAATTATTGGTTGTGGTTGGTTGGCTGGCGGATTTGCCCCGGCGTTTGAAGGGAATCGGTTTGGTGCAACTGTGCGACCAGAACGAGACTTGGCCGCTGGGCAGCGTGTGGCCGCGCTTGGCAAAGCGGAATCCGTATTCGCCGATGGAATCCCGCACGGCTTGCTGGTGGTCGCCGCGCAGATCGCAGCAGAGCCACAGCCAATCGCGTTCGACTTCAACGGCAGCGTGCAACGTGGGGTGGTTCGCGTGGAGCCACGCCAAGACTTCGGACATGGGGAGTTTTTCTTTCATGGTAAATTCTTGAAAAATTGGGTGGTGACATTTGCAGGTGGCGAGGGTGGTGCTATTTTTTGGTGACGACAGTGCTTGTGGTGTGAGCTGGACAAAAAACAACGGCGGACTGGCAAAATGACTTGCATATTCAGAGAGCAGGCAGAAAATCACGAAATCCACCCACGCCGTTCGTGGGTTATAAACCAAATGGGAAATCCCAGTTAAAACTGAAATCCGACACAAACCAAAACCATGAATAAATACCTATTCCGATCGCTCCTGACCTTCGTATTGCTGTCTTGTTGGTCCTCACTTCCTGCCCAAGGTCAAAACGCTGCCAGCGTTGAGAAAAGCGCCAGCAACGCCAGCGCCGGCATTAGCGTCTCCACCTCGAACGGCAAGACCACCATTACCTATCAAGGAAAGAAGGTCTGGTCCGGCAAGACCACCGGCAAAGTCACCGGCAAGGCAAAATCAGTGGATGGAGTCGATTACGCGGCCGCGTTCGATGGGGATAAGGTTATCTGGGAAAACGTGGCAGGAGCCTCAAGGCACTTGAAGTAGGTTTTTCCGAGACACTGCGGGAGCAAGGCCGGGAGCCTGATACCAAGGATTCCGGTTAATCCTCATCCACCATCATCACGGTGATCGCTGGCTGCGCGTCGTCCATGTCGAGCGGGCCGCATTGCGCGATGATCTTCACCAGCTTGGCAGCGCGGTCATCGTTGCGGACGTAGAGCGCCACTGGGATGCGTTCAACACCGGGCCGGGTGCGGAGGATGCCGAACCGAGTCATCCACACGACATCCCACAATCGGCCAGCTTCGTCTTGCCCAGTCACACCCGGCGGCACGGCGACGTAGGCATCGAACACGGCGCGCGTCAGGAACATCGGGAACTTGATGCCGGCTTCCTTTGCGGTGGTGGTCACGTCCACTTGCACGCCGTCAGCGAGGGCTTGTTTGCGGGTGTAGGCGAAGATGACTTCGCCAAAGTCCGTGCCGGACGGGCCATCATGGTTGGTCTGGAGGTGGTTTGGTGTTTTCATAAAGATTTAGGATTCGTTGGCCGTGTATTGATTGATGATTTTCTGCACCCAGCCCACGGGGTCGCTGGTGATTTGAGTGAAATCGCTGGATGATGGCGGGATGACCAGATCATCTTCACTTGCGTCCAGCAGCCGGCGGCACGCCGCGGTGCAATCCGCTTCGTTGCCGAGATTATCCCGCACGCCTCTGGCGTATTTGCCGTCGTAACTGTCGTTGGCGTAGCCCCACGCCATGCACAAGTTGCGGTCATAGCCGACTGAACACAGTGCCACGCACGCTTCCGACAGACACAGCGGCGACGCGTTGATGCGAACCAGCACGTTGCATTCGCCGTGATCGCCGTCTCCCTTCAAGGCGGTGAATGTCCAGAGTTCCACCGGGCGCGACTGACACAGCGCCATCGTTGCGGCAAGAATCGCCACCCCGCGCTGCTTCAAGTGTTCCCACGTCATCGACATCGTGGAACTGGTGCAGACGAACACACGCAACGGGGCGGTGTCGCTGCTGGTGGCGTCGAGCTGCCGCATGGATTCAGGATGGCCGATGAGATAGTCCGGCACGCACGGGAACGCACCGGCCACCGCGCTGCCCCACTGCCGGGTCTTGACCTCAATGCTGGTCTGGAGCCGGTCGAGTAGCTGCTCGGCTTCGGCCACCCGGTCGGTATTGCCCTTGATGGCGGAAGCAATGGACTCCTGAAAGGTCTCCCCCGTCCATTCCTTGAGGTTCAGGCCGGAGTTGCCAGAGACACCGCCGATCCGTTTGGTGCGCGCTTCATCCTTGATGGCGTCCACCGCCCGGCCCAGCGCGGCCACAGATTCAAATTTGTGGATAGCCATATCATTTGTCGGGGTTGATCTGTTTCCATTGATCGTCCGTCATGCCTTTCTTCACGCACGACTTGACGACTTCCTCGCGTTCGATGCCCGCCGCCAGCAGCTTCTCGCCGTTGAACGTGGCGCGCGGTGAGACGATGACTTTCAAACCGTGCCGCACGATGTTGGCGCGGACAGCCTGCACGAACTTGACCCAGTCCTGATTGCCGCACAGGGCGCGTTCCAACTTCTCGTCAATGCCCCAGTAGAGCGTGGCGAAGCGGTCGGAGAACGCGGCGTCCTGCTTCATGCGGCCCACATAGTCGAACGTCGCGCCGCCGAGCCAAGTGTTGGCCGTGGCCAAGATGATACAATCCGGGTGGCGTTGAACCATGCCATCCGGGAAATCGCAGAGGTGATTCGACAACGCGCCGTTGAACGACAGCACCGCCGGAGGCAGCGAAGCATCAACTTCATCGAAGCAATACACGCCGCCAGTCTGCCACGCCTTGCGGAAGGCCGGGCTGATGAGCTTGCCGCCGGCATCAATGAAGCCCTTGAGCTTGTATTCGGTATCAATCGCGCCGTTGTAGTAGAACGGCAAATCGAGCGCCTTGGCCACTGTCTCCGCCGCGTGGGTCTTGCCCGATCCAGTCGGCCCGGTGATGAGCAGATTGACGCGCGCTGCCGCCATCTTGAGCAACAGCGGGAACTGTTCGTGCGCCAGTCCTTTGATCGCTCGCACCTCGCCACTGGGCAGGATGAGGCTGACGGACTTCACATTGTCGCGCATGGCTTCGGCAATGAGCGCCTGCACCCGGTCGGTCGGGAACGAACCGTTGCCCAAGTGATGCTTGAGCTTATCCTCAAACTCGTTGTCGGCGTTCAATAACGCTTCGCTGACGGCGGAACGGGCGCAGCGGTCGGCAATCGTCTCGACGGTCGCCTCGTCCAGAGTGACTGGCGGGGCATTTTCGGGGGCCAAACGGCCCTTGAGCAGCTTGGCGAGCAAGTCCGCTACTTCGCTATCACCGCCGACCGGCGACGCAATGGCGGGCGTCAAAGTGCGTGGCTCGACGACTTTGACCGGCTCCACGGCCACGACCGCCGGACGGCTGGGCGGCAAAACCACCGGCTGAACATCCAGCGGGTCAACCCGCTTGCTGCCGTTCCCGGCCTGCCCTTGCAGCATTGCCCAGTTGGGCGTGCGCCCATTGCCGGCACAGGCCCGAAAGACGTGCTTGTAGAGCGCCGACTTGGTTTCCACCGGGATGAGTTCGTCGGCATGGTAGTTCGGCAGCAGCCGGTGCCGGCCGTTGGTGACGGCGTAGAGGTGATTAGCCACCCGCAGGTTTGCCTCGCTGCCGATCTTCAACATGGCCGAGGTGAGCCAGTTGAACTGCCTGACCATTACGGCGGCAGGGTCTTTGGTTGGAATTTGCATGATTGTTTAGGAGTAAAAGAAGCCGAGTTCGCGGAGGCTCGCCCACGCCTTCGGTCGTTCCGGCGTGGCTTGACCGAGAATCACATGGTCGAGAACTTCAATCTTCAAGAGTTGGCCAGCCCGTGCCAGATCTCGCGTCACCTTGATGTCGGCTTCCGATGGGGACGGCTCGCCGCTGGGGTGATTATGCGCCAGTGCAATGGCCGCAGCGTTGGTCACGATGGCGGATTTGAACACCTCACGAGCATGGACGAGCAAGGTGTCCAGCGTGCCGGTGCTGATGATTTCAAAGCCGATGGCATTGCGCCGGGTGTTAAGATGCACGACGATGAAGTTCTCCACGTCGGGCCGGTAGATCACGCTTGCCGCCAGATTGAGCCGCAAGTAATCCACCAGCCGTTCGGGATTATCCAGCGAACTGCCCGTAGGCAGCGCATCATTAAAGCGCGTCACCTTGAACTCGGAGCCGCGCAGTTTGGTTCGCCATATTGTCATTGTGGTTCCTTTGCCGAACGCAGTGGTTGAACTCTGCGGTCGGGAAAAAAGCCGCGTTGGTGAGATAAACCGGCAGCACACGCGGCCAATGCGTGCCGGTGGGGAGACTATTTCGTGAGGGCAATCATGCCGCGCAAGTCCTCGACCTTCATGCCGAGCTTCACCGCCAGCGCCGCTTCCAATTCTTCCTGACTGGCCGGGAGTTGTTTCGCCGCCGTAGCCGCTTTGACTTCGCCCACCTTGTAAGTGCGAAGGCCGGACACGCCGACGCTGATCTCCTTCGCCACCTTGCCCATTGCGACTTGCGCCGCGAAGTCCGCCGAGATCGCCGCCGTGAACTTCTGGAGGTGCGCCCCGTAAAGGCGCTTCGCCTCGGCGTTGCCGTAGCCGTGCTGCTTGCGGAACTCCGAGCGCGGCATCGGTTTCATCACTTGCCGGCCCGTCGTGCCGGTCTTGGTGACGAGAAAGCCCACCGGGAGTGCGGCGATGCTGGATTGGACTTGCGGATTATTTTGGACGAGTTGCATGGAAGAACCTTTCGTTGATGCAGACAGAATTATCTGCTGTGAACCGTCAGGGACTCCTTTTGCAGAACAAAGATCACGGCCCCTGACGGCTCGAAAGCAAACAACTCGAACGCAGAACATTCGAGGGTAATGGCGCTTTTACAGTAGGTGCGCCTTTCACCTATCCGGCTGTGGAGATTTCCACTTGAACGGGGCATTAGCCGCCGGATTTGCAACGGGGTTTTACCTTGTTCCTACTCACGCACGCCGCCATCGAATTGCAGGGATGACTTCTAGCTGCCACGTTTTCCAACAATTTCCACCCTTCGTTTTATTGAGGCGGGTTATCATCAGCGAGTTTTCGCCGTCTTACCGCTTGCCAACCACCGGTGGGAACCCGCAACCGATCGCGCTGCTTTGTTTTCAGTCGGGCTTGCGCCGGACTTGTCAAAGTTTCAGACCTTGCGATGGATTGCGAACGCCGCCCGTTCGTTAGCCAACCGGAGTTTTTCTGCCCCGGACAGTATGGTTTTCAGAGAACCGATGCGGTGCGAACCGCCGAACACCCTGTGTTTGAATAGTGTTCGTGGTTTTCTGATACCCTTTGCTAAAAGGGTGACATTCTTTATTGGTCGGGCGCGCGGCCAGAGACGCGGGTGCCGGGGGGTGGGTGGGGACGCGAATTTTTGCCCAAGGAGCTACATATATTCCCGTTCTCTACTTTCTGGGAATTGGGTGGGGAAAATGATGCAAGTCGTGTTCGCTGTTCACACGCAAGATTGCTAACCAGCACGCATTTCCATATTCTCGCGCCGTGGCCAATCATCACGAGCTTGCCAATTTTATTTGGAGCATCTGCAATTTGCTCCGGGGACCTTACAAGCGGAATGAATATCGTAAAGTCATTCTGCCGCTGACCGTATTGCGCCGGTTCGATTGCTTGCTTGCGCCGACCAAGGAAAAAACACTCACGGAATTTTCCAAAATCAAGGGCAAGCCGGAAACCGTCGTGCGCGGCATATTGGAGCGCGTCACGGGGCGTCCATTTTACAATCTTTCCAAGCTCGATTTGCCGAAGTTGCTCGACGACCCCAATCAGCTTGCGCCCAATCTTAACAGCTACCTCAACGCCTTTTCGCCCAACGTCCGCGCCATCATGGAGAAATTTGCCTTCGACCAGCAGATTTCCAAGATGGCGGAGAAAAATCTCCTCTACGAGGTGGTCAAGGCATTTACCCGCGTGGATTTGTCGTTTCCCGAACTGACTGCCGATGCGGCGAATGTGCAGATGGGCTACGTCTTTGAGGAACTCATCCGCATCGGCGCGGAACAATCCAACGAGGAAGCGGGAGAACATTTCACTCCGCGCGAGGTGATCAAGCTCATGGTCAACTTGCTGCTCTCGCCGGAAAAAGACCTAGCCCGCAGCCACGTCGTCAAAACCATTTACGATCCTGCTTGCGGCACCGGCGGCATGTTGTCTGTCTCGGAAAAATATATCCGCGACCTGAACACACAGGCCCGCCCACTCCTGTTTGGTCAGGACTGGAATGACGAGGCTTGGGCGGTTTGCAAATCCGACATGCTCATCAAGGGCGAGGATGCCGACAACATCGTGCTGGGCGACACCTTCACCCGTGACGGCTTTGCGCGTGACCGCGACAACCAGAAAATAACGTTCGATTACATGCTCGCCAATCCGCCCTTCGGCGTGGAATGGAAACAGCAGCAACGCTACATCGAGCAGGAGCGCGACTCGCTGGGTTACGATGGCCGGTTTGGCGCGGGCACGCCGCGCGTCAACGACGGCGCGCTGCTCTTTCTCCAGCACATGATTGCCAAGATGCGCGCACCCAAGGCGGGCGGCAGCCGCATCGGCATTGTGTTCAACGGCTCGCCACTGTTCACCGGCGACGCCGGTAGCGGCGAATCTGAAATCCGCCGTTGGATCATTGAAAACGACTGGCTGGAGGCCGTCGTCGCCTTGCCCGATCAACTTTTTTACAACACCGGCATCTCCACCTATCTTTGGGTGCTCACCAACCGCAAAGAAAAGCCGCGCAAAGGCAAAATCCAACTCATTGACGCCCGCAACTTTTGGGTGCAGATGAAAAAGAGCCTCGGCAACAAGCGCCATAAAATCGGCGACAAGGACGAAGGCGACCCCGACCACATCGGCGACATCAGCCGCATCTACGGCAAATTTCAAGATGGCGAGACGCGCAAGTTCATCCTCGACGGGCAGGAAAAGACGCTGGTGGTCAGCAAAATTTTCGACAACGAAGATTTCGGCTTCAACAAGATCACCGTCGAGCGACCGTTACGGTTGAATTTTCTGGCCAGCGCCGAACGGCTCGCGCGGCTGGAGGAGGAACCCGGTTTCAAGAATCTCGCCACCAGCGTTAAAAAGAACGAGGAGCAGCGGCTTGCCGACATTGCAACCGGCAAGGCCCGGCAGGAAACCATCCGCGCCATGCTCCGCGCCTATGCCAAGGAAACGGGCGGAAAACTGATCAACGACCGTCGGCAATTTCTCGCCACTCTCAAAACCATTGACCGCGCGCAGGCAGTCCGGCTGGAAGCTGCTGAACTCAAGGCCGTGCTCAATGCGCTTGGCGAGCGCGACGAGACGGCGGAGATTTGCCGCGACCGCGACGGCCAACCCGAACCAGACGCCGAGTTGCGCGACACCGAAAACGTGCCGCTCAAGGAAAGCATCGAAGATTATTTCAAGCGGGAAGTATTGCCACATGTGCCGGATGCGTGGATTGACGCCAGCAAGACGAAAGTCGGCTACGAAATCCCGCTCAACCGCCATTTTTACCGCTATGAACCGCCTCGCCCATTGGCAGAAATCGAGGCGGACATCAAAAAATTAGAGGCTGAAATCCTCGACCTACTACCGGAGGTAGCGTCGTGAACCAAACACCACAATGGTTCGCTGTTTTTTCTTTTTTCCGCTTGACCCGCCAAGCCAATCTAACGATAGTCAATTTAACAATACCTCCCACGCCTCTCATAAGAACGGCGCACCAGGGGGGTTACTCGTTTTTAGGGTTACGCTGTGAGTAAGCCTGCCAACACTTATCGTCAGCAACTCGACATCCTCAAAGGGCGGGGATTGGTCGTGGCCGACGAAGCCTTTGCGCTCCATTGCCTAGAGCATCACAATTATTATCGGCTTTCTCCTTACCGTTTCCCCTTCACCGTGCCGGGCAATGCCGACCAGTTTCAGCCCGGCACCACCTTTCAGCAAATCTGGGATCTTTACCATTTCGACCGCACCTTGCGGCATCTGCTCTTGGAAGCCTGCAAGCGCGTAGAAATTTCTGTGCGCTCTCGATTGGCCTACGAAATCGGCCACCGGCTTGGCCCGCTCGCTTATCTCGAAAACCGCCACTTTCAAGACCCGCTCATCCATGCCCGCACGCTGACCAAGCTCCACACCGAGATGGAGCGCAGCAAGGAAATCTTCATCGAACATCATCGCGGCAAGTTGAAAATGCCGTGGCCGCCGGTGTGGGTCGCCGTCGAAGTCGCCTCGTTTGGCGTTGTCTCCAATTTGCTGGGCCAGCTCCAGCCGCCCGCGCTCCGGCAGGCCGTGGCGGACACCTACCAGATGGATGAAAAAACCTTTTGTTCCTTTTTCCACCATCTCACCGTGCTGCGCAACATCGCCGCCCACCACAGCCGGATTTGGGATCGCAAGCTCGTCATCACCTTTCAACTGCCGCACACGAAACCCCCGCAGCTCGCGCCCAATTTTTACCACGACCCCGCCGCGCCCAAGGGACGCGAAGGTAAAATCTATAATTCGTTTGTGCTGTTGCTGCATCTTCTGAAAATCATTGAACCGGCCAGCCATTGGCCGCAACGGCTGGCACAGCATCTCCGGACGCTTGATCCTCGGCTCATTCCGCACATGGGCTTCCCGCCGGACTGGCAGCAGCGTCCGCTCTGGAAACCGCTCATTCCCGCCAAATGAAATTTCCGGCCTACCCCAAATACAAACCCAGCGGCGTCGAATGGCTCGGCGACGTGCCGGAAAAATGGGACGTGAAACGTCTGAAATACATTGCCGAGCGAAGCGACGTTAAAATTGAAGCTGACCCCGAAGCGCCTGTGCCATACATCGGGCTTGAACACCTTGAATCGTGGACTGGTAAGGTGCTTCCGCTTGACCTTGAATTGGTGCCGAGCGGCATCGCGAATCGTTTCAAAAAAGGGAACGTGCTTTTCGGAAAACTCCGGCCTTACCTTGCTAAAGCTTGCACGCCTGATTTTACCGGCCTTTGTTCAACAGAACTTTTGGTGCTTGAAGCTTCAAAGCAGGATAGTCGTTTTTTGCGTTATGGCTTGCTCACGCGGGGATTCGTTTCGCTGGTTAATTCTGCAAGCTACGGCGTGAAGATGCCGCGTGCCAGTTGGGATTTTATCGGCGTTTGCAGTCTTCCCGTTCCAACAGTGCCGGAACAAGAATCCATTGCCGATTTTCTGGACGAGCAGACGGCGCGGCTGGATGCGCTGTTGACCAGACGGCGGGCGCTGATTGAAAAATTGCAGGAGAAGCGCAGCGCGCTCATCTCCCGCACCGTCACGCGCGGCTTGAATCCAAAGGCCAAACTCAAACCCAGTGGAGTCGAATGGCTCGGCGACGTGCCGCAGCATTGGGAGACGAAGCAACTGAAATGGGCCATAATGTTTCAGCGTGGTCACGATCTTCCCTCTGATGAACGAGAAGAAGGAAATGTTCCACTTGTCACTTCCGCAGGCACAACAACCTATATTTCAAAGGCCGCCGCCAAAGGCCCAGGGATAGTTACTGGTCGCTATGGAACGATTGGTGAATTCTATTTGATCGAGACGGATTATTGGCCGCTGAATACGAGTCTCTACAGTATCGAACTGCGTGGAAACCATCCCAGATTCTTGTGGTATATGCTCACACATCTATCGCCACTGTTTTTGATTAACGCAAATAAGTCAGCGGTTCCGGGTGTGGATCGGAACGACATTCATCCAACAACCACAGCCATTCCCCCGCTCGCCGAACAAGTTGCCATCGCCGAATATCTCGACCGCGAGACGGCCAAGATTGACGGCATGGTGGAAAAAGTGGAAGCGGCCATCAGCAAGTTACAGGAATACCGCACCGCCTTGATCACCGCCGCCGTCACCGGCAAAATAGATGTCCGCCAAACCTAAACTCTGCTTAAACCTATGAGCCAAGCCATCACTCCCTTTGAGCAAATCCGCCGGACGAATCCGGCGGGCAACGAGTTCTGGTCCAGCCGGGATTTTGCCCGCGTGCTGGGCTACACGGATTACCGGAACTTTGAGGCCGTCATCACCAAGGCCCGCACGGCCTGTTTCAACAGCGGGCAGCGGCTGGAAGATCATTTCGTTGAGATCACCGAAATGATCGGCATCGGCAAAGGCGGGCAGCGTCCGGTGAAGACGGTGATGATGTCGCGCTATGCCTGCTACCTCGTCATCCAGAACGCCGATCCCGCGAAGGAAATTGTGGCGGTCGGGCAAACCTATTTCGCCGTCCAAACCCGGCGGCAGGAATTGAGCGATCAGGAGATTGAAGCCCAGCGTCGGCTCACCATCAGATCGGAACTGCGGACGCACAACAGCCAACTGGCCGACGCCGCCAAGGATGCCGGAGTCATTGAGCCGCGCGACTACGCGATTTTCCAGAACCACGGTTACATGGGATTTTACGGCGGACTCGGCGCACAGGACATCCACGCCCGGAAAGGACTGAAAAAAGGCCAGCAAATCTTGGATCACATGGGCAGCACCGAACTGGCGGCAAATCTCTTCCGCGCCACGCAAGCGGAAGAAAAACTGCGCCGGGATAAAATTGTCGGCCGGGCGAAGGCGAACCAGGCCCACCGCGAAGTCGGGGCCAAAGTTCGCCAAACCATCAAGGAACTGGGCGGCACCATGCCCGAACATCTGCCCACCGCCGAGAGCATCAAGCGACTGGAAGCCAAGGCCAAAAAGATGCTCAAGGCGGGCAACTCCTGAAACTCCTGGTGTCGTGAAAATCTTATTTGACGGTTATTTGATGGATTCGGCACATGCCGCCGCCAAAAAACGAAAACCCGCTGTTTTGCTGGCGATTTCACGGATTTGTCAGCGGATTCTTATTTGATGGTTATTTGATGCCATGAGCCAGACCAACGAACGCGCGTTTGAGATTTACGTTGAGCAAATCCTGCTGACCAAAGCCGGTTGGCGTCCCGGCACCAACGCCGAATGGGACAAGGAGCGGGCTTTGTTTCCGGCGCGCGTGTTCACCTTTTTGCAGGACACCCAGCCGAAGCTCTGGCAGGAGATGCGGGATTTGCACGCGACGGGGCTGGAGGCCATGCTGCTCACTGCGCTGGTCAAGGAACTGGAGGTCAAAGGCTCGCTCCATATTCTGCGGCATGGATTTAAGTTTTACGGGAAGACATTCCGGCTCGCGTATTTCAAGCCCGCGCACGGTTTGAATTATGACGTGCTGGCGTTGTATAGCAAAAACCAGCTCACCGTCACGCGGCAGGTGCCTTGTCATCCGGGCGATCATTCCACGCTGGACATGCTGCTGGCGGTGAACGGCCTGCCGGTGGCTACGATTGAACTTAAAAATCCCGGCACCGGTCAGAGCTGGCGCAAGGCCGTCCAGCAATACCGCGATGACCGCGATCCAAACGCGCCGTTGTTCCAGTTCAAAAAACGCGCGCTGGTGCATTTCGCCGCCGACCCGGATGAAATCCACATGGTCACGCGGCTGCTCAAATCCAAGACGCGCTTTTTGCCGTTCAACCGGGGCAGTCATCCGGGTGAAATCCAGTGCGGCGCAGGCAATCCGCAGCATGAATCCGGTTATCGCACCGGCTATTTCTGGGGGGAGACGCTCCAGTTCGACAGCTTCCTCGACATCCTCGGCCATTTCATGTTCCTCGAAACCAAGGAGGAAAAAGTGGACGACGGCAAGGGCGGCAAGCAGCGGGTCGTCAAAGAGACGATGGTGTTCCCGCGCTATCATCAGTTGGATGCCGTGCGTGAATTAATTGCCGCCACGCGCGGCGACGGGCCGGGCGCAAATTATCTGGTGC
>Ga0208872_1000768_pt1 | contig 21777 bp, 17 predicted proteins | sample CryBogCBH12Aug08_FD_185508 | JGI IMG/M metagenome (GOLD analysis project Ga0208872, IMG submission 185508) | Freshwater microbial communities from Crystal Bog, Wisconsin, USA - CBH12Aug08 (SPAdes) | ecosystem: Environmental > Aquatic > Freshwater > Lake | place: Crystal Bog, Wisconsin, USA...
TTGACGGCATCAATGGAACGAACGGTGTTCAGGGTATTCAAGGCATCCAAGGCGTTGCTGGTCCGCAGGGCGAGACCGGACCGCAAGGCGCAGTCGGCCCAACTGGTCCACAGGGTCCGCAGGGCATTCAAGGCATAGCAGGTTTAAATGGCACCAACGGTGTTGACGGTATCAACGGCACGAATGGCGTTGACGGCATCAATGGAACGAACGGTGTTCAGGGTATTCAAGGCATCCAAGGCGTTGCTGGTCCGCAGGGCGAGACCGGACCGCAAGGCGCAGTCGGCCCAACTGGTCCACAGGGTCCGCAGGGCATCCAGGGCATTCAAGGCATAGCAGGTTTAAATGGCACCAACGGTGTTGACGGTATCAACGGCACGAATGGTGTCTTGGTCAGCAACTTCATTCACGCCTATGCCGTCGGTGCCCGAGAAGTATTGGCCAACGGCTCGATTCAATTCTCGAATTCAGTCGTGAACAGCGGGAATTCAACTATTTGGTCGGCGGATGGTATCAACTTTATCATTCCGGCCACCGGCGTTTATGAAATCAAATTCATGATCAACGCCGATGGCAGTGATCTGGGTGATCCGGCTCCGGCCAACATCGGCGTGGACATTTCGGATGCGACGACTCCCTTCGTCACCGCCGATGGCGTGGATCAGGGTTACTTCCAGTTCGGCGGCGGCAAGGCGGGTAGCGAGAGCGGACAGATCATTGAGCATTGCACGGCGGGCGATAGTATCAGCATCAAAAACGTCTCCACCGGAGCGTTCTCCATTGGTTCATTCGTGCCGACCAACGCGCCCAGCGCCACGATCAGCATCCTGCAGATTCAATAAGGCTAAAGCGGTTTAACTGAAAAATTCAAGCCCTGCGTCCTTGCCGGATGCAGGGCTTTTTATTGTTCACTGGGTTCAAACCACCTGCACCACCAGCGCCGTAAAGTTTCTTCACACATTTCCGCCGCTACGCACACCCGTGGCGGCGGTTTTGGTTTTACGTTCCGAACAGCCGATCGCCGGCGTCGCCGAGTCCGGGGAGAATGTAGCCGATGTCGTTCAATTGGCGGTCAATTGCGGCGGTGAAAATCGGGAGTGTTTTGAAACTTTTTCTCACGCGGGCAATTCCTTCCGGTGCAGCAACTAGGCTGACGAGGCGAAGATTTTTTGCGCCTTGGTCGCTCAAGTATTCCAATGCCGCCACCGCGCTGCCGCCGGTGGCAAGCATTGGGTCAATCAGGATAATTTCCACGTTGCGCAAATTTTTCGGCAAACTCTTTTGATAAAAATGCGCAGCCAGAGTCTTTTCATCCCGCTTTAAGCCAAGAAAACCGACGCGCGCGTGTGGAATCATTTTCAAAATGCCATCGAGCATCCCCAAGCCAGCGCGGAGAATTGGCACGAGGACGATTTCGTTTTGCAGTTGCGCGCCGATAGTTTTTTCGAGCGGCGTGCGGACGGAGATTTTTTTCAGCGCAAACGACCGTGTGGCTTCGTAAGTCATCAGGGCCGCGATTTCATTGAGCAATTGGCGGAATTCCTGAGGCTGTGTCCGCGCGTCGCGCAAGCGCGCTAGGTTGTGCTGCACGAGCGGATGATTGATGACGGTGACGTTTTTCACGTTTAGGGTTGGTAGAGAAAATACATCAGACCAGCATGTAATTTCGGAGCTTCGACACCGAGGTCGAGCTTGATGTCGTGCGCTTTGCTGCTCTGGCCGAACATCGAAAGAAAATTCGAGAGGTCGTAGCGTTCGCGGTATTCGATGAGATTTACGGACTTGAGATGAGCGATGTCCATTGCGCGATCCACGGCGTCGTCGAAATCCCCGAGTTCATCCACGAGGCCGAGGTCGAGCGCTTGCGAGCCGGAAACCACGCGGCCATCGGCGTAGTCTGCCCAGTCTTCTGCGAGTGCCGCGCCCTCTTTTTTATTCAGAGTGTGAGCTGTGCTGCGACCTTCGGCGACGACATTGGTGAATCTTCCGTATGTTTCTTCGATTAGATTTTGCACCATCGCGCGTTCTTCCGTCGGAATTTCGGATGGCTCGCGTTCACCGCTCAGCATGTCTTTGAACTTGCCGCTTTTAAAGGTCATTGGCGCGACGCCAACTTTATCCATCAGCCCGCGATAATTGTAGCCGTGCATGATGACGCCGATGCTGCCGGTAATGGTGAGTTCATTCGCAACAATCCAACGGCAGCCGGATGAAATATAATAACCGCCGCTCGCCGCGAGACTGCCCATCGAGCAAATCACCGGCTTGCCTTTGCGACCGGGCTTGCCGTTTTCGTTCGGTTCGTCGGTCTGAAAATCGCGGATGGCTTTGTAAATATCATCAGATGCGAGGACTTCGCCGCCGGGTGAATCCACTTTCAAGATGACGGCTTTGACGTGCCGGTCATCAGATGCGCGATCAAGTTGCGCCTTGATGACGTCTACTTGATTGTTGCCGTTGTCGTCATAATCGTGGCCGGAAATAACGCCATTTACCGTGATGACGGCGATTTTATTCTGCGAATCGTTGTCCTCCAAAATACATTCTTCCAACTTCGGACCGACTTCCCGCGCGCTGGCAGTTTTAAAATTGTGATTAAAACTGAGCGAGTGCGCCACGAATTGACCGATGATTATCAGACCCGCAAACCCCAACAAAATGATTAGTATGATCGACGTGACCATCCAGCCGGAGCCACGGTGCCGGTTGGGCGCGGACGGCGGCGGAGCAATGAGCGGCGGCGGTGTGGGCGGAAAAGGTGTGGCATCCATAATGCGCGCAAACTACCGCAAAGCGGGCAGGGCGGCAAGCGGCGCTTCACCAATAATGCTGCACGAGCGGCTTGATCTCACCGTCGTAAATTGCGCCAATCTTTTTCATCGTAGCCTTGGAAAGCGGCGGCAAATCGGATGCGGCAATGTTTTCCAAAACTTGCGCCGGACGTTTCGCGCCGGGGATCGCGCAGGTGACGGCGGGGAATTCCAGAATCCAGCGCAACGCCAGTTGCGCGAGCGAGGCATTGGTGGGAACGAGTTTCTTCAATTGGCCGACGGCGCGTAGGCCGGTTTGAAAATCCACACCGGAAAAAGTTTCGCCGCGATCGAAGGCTGCGCCGTGGCGGTTGAAATTCCGGTGGTCGTCCTTTGCAAATTTGCTTGCGGCAGAAATTTTTCCGGACAGCAAGCCGGATGCGAGCGGCACGCGTGCGAGAATGCCAACTTTGCGTTTCTGCGCCTCGGCGAAAAATAATTCCGCCGGACGTTGCCGGAAAATATTGAAGATGATCTGCACGGACTGGACGTTGGGAAACTCAATCGCCTTCAAAGCTTCCTCAACTTTTTCCACGCTGACGCCATAATGCCGTAATTTTCCTTCCTTCACCAGATCGTCGAGGATGCTGAAAACTTCCGGCCTATAAAAAACTTCGGTGGGCGGACAATGCAGTTGCAGCAGATCAATTGTCTCGGTGTTCAGGTTTTTGAGACTGCGATTGACCCACGCGGTCAGATTTTTGCGGCTATAACCTTCGACCGTTTGTTTTGGTAAACGGCGTCCGGCTTTGGTGGCGATGTAAAATTTTTCCTTCCGCTCTTTTTTTAATTTGGCGAACAGACGTTCGCTGCGGCCATCGCCGTAAACATCGGCGGTGTCGAAGAAGTTCACGCCGCCGTCGAGCGCGGCGTGCAGTGCAGCGAGCGATTCCTCGTCACTCACGTCACCCCACGAACCACCGATGGCCCACGCGCCAAAACTGATTTCAGAAATTTTCCAGCCGGTGCGGCCAAGCGGACGATAGTTCATGCAAACAAGTTAAAGGAATTATTCGCCGAATTACAGCGGCAATGAGGATTCGCTTGTTGAATTACTGCTTTCCTTTGACCAACGCCTCGACCACTTGCGGGTCGGCGAGGGTGGAGACGTCGCCGATCTGGTCGGTCTGGTTCTCAGCGATCTTGCGCAGGATGCGGCGCATGATTTTACCGGAGCGCGTCTTCGGCAGGCCGGGCGCGAACTGGATTTTATCCGGCACGGCAATCGCGCCGATTTCTTTGCGGACGTGTTGCGCGAGTTCTTTCTTCAGCTCTTCACTTTCGTGGATACCGTCTTTCAACGTCACGAACGCGTAGAGCGCCTGGCCTTTGATGTCGTGCGGCATGGGTGCGACGGCGGCTTCGGCAACCTTCGCGTGGCTCACGAGCGCGCTCTCCACTTCGGCAGTGCCGATGCGGTGGCCGGAGACATTGACGACATCGTCCACGCGGCCGAGCAACCAGTAGTCGCCATCGGCATCAATGCGGCAGCCGTCGCCGGTGAAATACATATCCTTGAACGTGGCGAAATAGGTGTTGATGAAACGGTCGTGATCGCCCCACGTCGTGCGCATGATGCCGGGCCACGGTTTCTTGATGCAAAGTTTGCCGCCTTCGTTCGGTTTGCATTCGGAGCCGTCATCGCGGAGAACGACGGGTTCGACGCCGAAGAAGGCGCGTCCGGCACTGCCGGGCTTGAGCGTGTGCGCCCCGGGCATCGGCGTGATGAGATGGCCGCCGGTCTCGGTCTGCCACCACGTGTCCACGATGGGGCAACGCTCGCCGCCGACGTGTTTGTAATACCACATCCACGCTTCGGGATTAATGGGCTCGCCGACGGAACCGAGCACACGGAGCGAAGACATGTTGTATTTCGCGGGAAATTCATCGCCAAGGCGTATGAGCGCGCGAATGGCCGTGGGCGCGGTGTAGAAGGAATTCACTTTGAACTTCTCGACAATTTTCCAGAGGCGTCCGGCGTCGGGATAAGTCGGCACGCCTTCGAACATGAGCGTGGTGCCGCCGTTGCAGAGCGGTCCGTAAACAACGTAGCTGTGGCCGGTCACCCAACCAATGTCAGCGGTGCAGAAATAAACGTCGTTCTCGTGGATATCAAAAACGTATTTGTGCGTGAGGGCGCTCCAGAGCAGATATCCAGCAGTGCTGTGGACGACGCCCTTAGGTTTGCCGGTGGAACCGCTAGTGTAGAGGATGAAGAGATAATCTTCGGCCTTCATCTTTTCTGCCGGGCATTCGGCGGAGGCTTTCGCCATCAATTCGTGATACCACACATCGCGTCCAGCCACGATGTTGCACGGCTCGTCGTTGCGTTTCACGACGACGACCTTCTGAATGCTCGGCGTGTGCGTGAGCGCGGCGTCGGCGAGTTGCTTGAGCGCGAGCGATTTTCCCGCGCGGAGCGAGACGTTCGCGGTGATGAGCAATTTACATTCGGAATCGTTGATGCGGCCTGCGAGAGAATCCGAACTGAACCCACCGAACACAATCGAGTGAATCGCACCGATGCGCGCGCACGCGAGCATGGCGACGGCGGCTTCGGGAATCATCGGCATGTAAATCGCGACGCGGTCGCCTTTGACGACGCCGAGCGATTTGAGGACGTTGGCGAACTTGCAGACATCCTTGTGAAGCTCGGCGTAGGTGATGTGCTTCACATCTTCCTCGGGTTCGCCCTGCCAGATGATGGCGGTCTTGTGGCCAATGGTCTTGAGATGGCGGTCGAGGCAGTTGACGGTGACATTCAGTTCGCCGTCCTCGAACCACGTATGTTTGATGATACGCTTGTCGGTGTTCCACTCAAACTTGCGGGCGTGCGTCGGTTTCTTGAACCAATCGAGTGTGGCGGATTGTTCCATCCAGAATTTTTCCGAGTCGTTGACCGAGCGCGCATACATCGCGTCGTATTGCGCGGAATTGATCAAGGCGTGCTTGATGACTTCCGGCGACGGCGGGAAGGTGCGGCCAGCTTGTTGCAAGGATTCGGTAGAAATGGCGTTGCTCATTTTGGTTTGGGTGAAATCAGTTGCAGAATTTCCGAAAATAAAAAGCCGCTGTCAATCGCAAGACAGCGGCTTGATTAAAAATGATTTCTCGCTTCAGGCGTTGATGTTTGTTTTTCCGGCGGCGAAATAGTCCAACAAGCGGATGAGTTTTTCTTTGGCTTCCTTGCGCGGAATAATGGTGTCAATCAAACCGTGGTCGAGCAGAAATTCCGCCGTCTGAAAGCCGGGCGGCAAATCCGCGTGCGTGGTGTCTTTGATGACGCGCGGTCCGGCGAAACCAATCATCGCGCCCGGTTCGGCGATATTCAAATCGCCCAGTGCTGCGTAGCTGGCCATCACGCCGCCGTAACTATTATTTGTCAAATAGCTGATGTAGGGCAAACGCTGCTGGCCGTGGACCGCTAGTGCGGCAGAAGTCTTCGCCATCTGCATCAAGCTAAACACACCTTCTTGCATGCGCGCGCCGCCGCTGGTGGAAATAATGATTACCGGCCAATGACCTTCCGTGCCGCGTTCGATGAGGCGTGTCAGTTTTTCACCGACGACCGCGCCCATGGAACCGCCCATGAAGCGAAAATCCATTACGCCGAGGGCGACCTGATGTGTGCCGATTTTGCCGATGCCGGTGACGACGGCGTCTTTGAGCATCGTGGCTTTTTTGTCGCGTTCGAGCTTGCTCTTGTAGCTGGCAAATTTCAAAACGTCCACGCTGACCATGTCCGCGTCCATCTCCTGAAAGGTGCAAGTCTCGACGAGCGAGTGGATGCGTTCGCGCGAAGCGATGGGGAAATGATAACCGCACTTCGAACAGACTTGGAGGTTTTCGTCCAGCTCCTTGTCGAAAATCATGCCGTCGCAGGACGGACATTTCTTCCACAGACCTTCTGGAATCTCGCGTTTCTTTGATTTACTGCTGCCGACCTTCGGTTTTTTGACAAAACTGGTTTGCTCGGCGCTGGCGGGCGGCGGCGTCAAAGCCGGTTCGACTTGCGACACGCCATCAATAGTTTTCTTCGTGAACGAAGTGGTATCCATGAACGCCGGATACTACAAAACTCAAAGCCCGCGCGCAACTGTCCAGACACAAACCTCCGCCGCGCCAGCCACTTGCAAAGCCTGCGCACAGGCATTCGTCGTCGCGCCCGTGGTGAAAACATCGTCCACGAGAATAATTCTTTTTCCGTCCAGCCGTGTATTTTTCCGGACGGCAAAAGCATTTTTCATATTTGCCGCGCGCTCATCGCGCGTGAGCAATGTTTGAGTGGAAGTCGGATTGACCCGATTTAATATTGTCGTTTTAAGCGGGATTTTTGTCGTGCGCGCGAGATGCGCGGCGAGCAGCGCAGCTTGGTTGAACTCGCGTTCCCGCAATTTGACCGGATGCAACGGCACCGGCACGATGTAATCCCACTTCGCCTGCGTCAACATCGGCGCGGCTTCGCGCACGAGCAAGTCCGCGAGAAAGTTTTCGAACCAAAGCGCGTTGGAATATTTAAAGTGATGAATCGCTTCCAGCACCACGGTTTTGGCGACGACCGCCGAGCGCGCAGAAGTAAAATACAATTCCAAATCATGGCAGTTGGTGCAGACGAAGTTTGTGGTCAAGTCGCCCTCGAATGGCAGGCCGCAGCGTTCGCAAAACGGTGCGCGGATGAAGCGGACGTGCGACCAGCATTGGCTGCACACGAAGCCTTCGCGTGCCTCCGCGCGGCGCTCGTGGCAAAGCTGGCAGACGGGCGGATACAGCAGATTCAAACTATCGGTCAGCGCACCGATCATGGTGGAGAATTTATTTTGTCTGCCGGCGACGGGAAGAAAAATCGGTGAAAATTTTCATTCGCAGCGATCCATTTCCTGTGCAATTATTTTTCCATGGCGCGAGGCTTGCCAAACAACGAAGTGGTCGGACCGGAGAAATTCGGTCGCTTTTATCTGCGTGAACTGCTGAACAGCGGTGGCATGGCGGATATCTGGCTCGTTTCCGATGAACGCCGGAAAACTTACGCGCTGCGCCGGTTGAAAAAAGAACTGCGTTTCAACTTCACCGCCCGCCGCCGCTTCACGCGTGGTAACGAAATTTTATCCCAACTGGCTGGCTGCGAAAACATCGTCGGCTACGTTGAGCACGGCAGTGATTACCTTTTGATGGATTACGTCGAGGCGGAAAATCTAAAGTCTTTATTTGCGCGGCAGGATCCGGTGTTAAGCGAAAATGTTGCCCAAATCCTTATTGATATGGCGGCCGGTCTGAATGCGGTCCACGAACTTGGCTACATGCACCTCGATTTCAAACCGGAAAATGTTTTGGTTTCGCGCAATGCGGCGGTGCGGCTGATTGACTTCGACATGGCGCAACCGCTGCCGGACAAGCCGGTGAAGTTCTCCAAAAATCCCGGCACGCCAGGCTACATGGCGCCGGAACAATTGCGACGCGAACCGATGGACGGCCGTGCGGATATTTTTGCCTTCGGAGTGGCGGCGTATGAATTGTTGACGAACAAAAAACCGTTTCCCGGCGAATCGCCCGGCGAAATTCTCGCGGCGCAGTTACAGCCGGAAGGACCGGTTCCGTTGCGCGAGTTGAATCCTGACGTGCCGCTCGCGCTGGAAACGGTGGTTTTGAAATGCCTCGAACGCGAGCCGGAACGGCGCCACGCGTTCACCGGTGTGATGTTGCGCGAATTGCAGAACGCGCTCTACGTTTGAGCGCGTGTCTGCTCAATGAATCTTCGGCCAGTTGGTCAGCGAATACGGCGTGAGCTGATAATCCGTGTGGAGAAAATGATTTGTCGAGAGCTGGTGCATGACACGGTTGATATCGCGAATCTGCGTAGCGTAGTTCGGTCCGCCGCCCGCAAAATAATTGTGCGACACCAGCACGAATTGGTTGCTGATGAGGAGCAGGGCGGGGTTGGAGGAATCGCCGCCGCGAATAGTGACGTTCCAATTCGTCGTCAGTCCGAACGGAACGGAGCTGTGGCTGTTCCAATTTACAAAGTTCCCGCTGGGAAAAGTCATTGGCTCGCCGAACAGCATCATGTCTTGATTCATCCCGATGCCTTGCACGAGACTGCCGCTGCTGGTCGGCAGGTAGTTCGTATAATTTTCCGGCAGCACAGGCAGGAAGCCGACGCTCGGTGGTAATTCATCATCGAGCAAGCCCACACTGGTATCGCTGCCCACATCCGCACGATCTAACGTTCTTCGCCAATACAAATTATTGTGCTTATCTAAAAACCCGATCAGGTGACTTTCCGGATGCATGTGCGTGGCTAACAAATAATGGCGGGGCGAAACCATGGTGAATAATCCCTGACCATTATTGATATTGCTGTAACCGATAGGTGTGGCACTCAAACCTTCCACACCTCGCAACCAGAATTTATGCGACCACGCCGGCATGAAAAACCGATCGATGCCGAGGGTGAGAAATGAGTGAAACTCCACCATGTCGGGATATTGGCCGGCGAAATTTTTGGCGCGCGCGGCGGTGTTGGTCGCCAGATAATACGCCAGCGTGCCGGGCTTCATGTAATCCAAGTCGTTGGTGGCGGCGCGCGTTGACAAAAGCATGCCGCTGATGGCGACGAGAAATAACAGACGTTGGCAGTAATGCTTCATGGAAAATTTATGCCGTTGCCGTCAAGTCGTAGCGGCGGCAATGGTTTTGCCCCGCTTTAATCCTTTGTCGCGGTAGGCGATGAGAAAATAGGTCAGCACCGCCGTTACCATCGCCGCGAGTGCGCCCCAAAATAGTCGCCAATCCGTGCGTCCGGTCGTCGTGCACGCGGCGAACCACCAACCGCTGCCGAGATAGCCGATCAGATTGCCGATGCCGCCGTTGAGCAGCGTCAGCAACGCCTGCGCGCGGTTGCGCCACGCGGATGCGATGTTTTGGTCCAGAAAAATTTGCGCGGTGATGAAAACCAAAACGAACGATGCGCCGTGCAGCGTCACGCCGAGCAGCAGCGAAGGTTTCGTGTCCATCGCGCTGAACACGAAGCGCAGCACGCCGAGGCTGAGGCCCGCGGCAAAAATCCATTTCAACCGCCAGTTCACTAGCAGCCACGCGAGGCCAAACATCGCGATGAGTTCCGTGATTTGCGCGCAGCTCATCCACGCGCTCGTGTGCGTGTAGCCGAGGTCGTGCAGATGTGTCGGTGCATACGGATAGAATGCCGCGAGCGGGATATTGAACAGCGTCGTAACGATGAACACCACGCGCACGGCGGGATCTTTCAGCAACGTCAACGCGTCGAGGCCGAGCCGTTCGTGCCACGCCAGATGCTCGGCGGATTTGGGAATTTCCAACGTCGGCAGATAAAACGTGAACAGCGCCACCAGCAACCAGATGACCGCACCGAGATAGCCCGCATACGCCGAACGGTCGAGGCTCAACGCGCTGATGAGCAAGGCGCCGCACATCCAACCGAACGTGGCGAGCGCGCGGATGGGGCCGAATTCTTTTTTCGCATCGTCCAAGCGCGCGAGCACGAGCGCGGTGGAGATGCTGAACATCGGCGAATACGACAGGTAAAAAATCTGGATGAGCGCGAGGATGAGCCATTCGTTCCAATGTCCGCGCATCGCCGTGCTGATGATTGTCATCATCGTGGCCGTCGCAATCGCCAGCCCGCGCAAAACTTTTGCCGGCGGCACGTGCCGGTCGGCCATCGCGCCGAACAACAGCGGCGAGATGAATGCCGCAATCGCCGCTGCGGCAAACGCGAAGGGTTTGATGTTCCGCAAGCCGTGCGCATCCAGAATCGCGCCGAGCGGCACGAACCAGATGGACATCGCCGCCGCCTGAATGAAAAATAAAATCATCAGCTCGGCGTATTCAGCTTTGCGCAACGTTGTTAACACGAGCGGGAAGAATAACGAAACGCGCGCCAGAATTAAAGCGCGCAACCGCCGCCTCAGTGATTGCGCTGATACACGCGCACCCAATCAATCTCGTAGCGGATGGGGAATTCCGTCTGCGCCGGGTCACCGCCGTTATCGCCGCCGATGGCCTGATTCAAGATGATGAAAACCGGCTGATGAAACGGGTTGCCGCCATCCGCCTTGTCTGCGTCCTTCAGCTTAAGGCGATTCATCAATTTACCGTCCAGCCACAGATCCATTTTCTGCGCATCCCAATCCATCGTCCAAATGTGAAATTCTTTTGACCACGCCGCGCCGCCGAGTTCATCCAGCGGCTTCTTTTTGGCGAGCCATTTGGTATCGCCATCCAGACTGAAACCGAAATTAGCCAGCACCATGCCGCGGTAATACTCCATGATATCCACCTCACCGCACGCCGGCCAATAAACGCCCGGCGACGTGCCGAGCGTCCAGAACGCCGGCCAACTGCCCGCGCGCGTATCGATGCGCGCCCGCATCTCGAACCGGCCATACTTGAACTGCTGCAAGTGACGGCTGGTGAGACTCGCGGAAGTATATTTGATCCACCGGCGGCTCGTCTGCCAATCATCTCTCTCCGCGCTGTAATCCGGATTGGGTTTGTGTTCCCGCCGCGCCTCGATGACCAGCAGACCGTTCGTGCAAACCGCATTTTCCGGCTGATACCATTGCAACTCATGGTTGCGCGCGAAACCGTGTTCAAAATTCCAATTCGCCGGGTCCGGCGCGCCATCCACGTTGAACTCATCGTGCCAGACAAATTTTTCACGCGAAGTCGCGCAGCCGGTGACCAGCAGCAGCAATAAGTTGAGGACGATTAAAAATTTCATTAGCGGAAAGCCAGACGGCGCACGCGGGCGGAAGATTACTGGTTTAATTCGCCCCCGCAATCTTCTACCGGATTTATGTTCTGAAGCGATAACTCCCATGCGGATGGTTATAGTTCGGGATTAGCTTGCGCTTGGTCGAGTGACGAGCAAGTGCGGCGCGTCGAGTTATCCGAGCGTTTGTTTTTACCGAGTTAGTTTGAGCTATGATTACACTGTGGCTTATAACCAGTCTCCGGAGCCATCCGCTGTTGGTTTATACACAGTTCTTCAGAAGAAGGTAAGCCGCTATAGGTTATCGCGATTTTTGTCCGGCCGTTTTCCCCGTCTTTGAGCTCAATCCGCTCGAAAACAGATTCCACGATTGAGCGTCTCCGGTCGATGTCCAGCTTGGGCCACTGCTCGTAGAGGGTCCGCGCCTCGTGGACGACCTCTTCGGATGACACCTGCTTCACCTTCAACCGGGCCACTTCCGCTTCCAGCTTCGGCAACCGAGCTAGCATCTGGTTCAACCGCTCTTCCGCTGGCTTGCAAAAATCCCCGATAGCCTGTTTGGTCAAATGCCCTTCGGCATAAAGATTTACCATCCGGCGCATTTCTTCCCTAGCCTTGTGGACTTGGTTTTGTAACGCAGCCAATTCCTGCTCGTTTTCGACCAAATACTTTTTGGCCTCTTCAAGTCGCTGGGCAACCTGTTGCGGCGAGCCATAGTAATCGTGCAAATCTTTTCTCATCTGCTGCTCAAAAGCCTCCACTGGCACTTTCCGATTGCACTTTCGGCAATGAAATTTGCCGGTGATTTTCCGCTCATACATCCGGCTTCCGCATCCGCACCAAATGCGATTGCCGAACGGATTGACCGGAACTTTGCCCGGCCGTTTGTATTTTTTTGAGGTGGTTTCAATAACTTGATTAACCTGATTCCAAGTTTCTGCCGAAATAATTGGCTCACATTCCAACTGTCCCCATTCTTCTTCCGGCTTCTCGGTTCCTGCCCATGAGCCGGTCTTGCGGAAGCGATTAAATTGGTAAAGTCCCTTGGCGCTGGGACAAATCAGGATGCGACCAATTTGCGTATCGCTGAACAAGGTTTTATTCCGAGTGCGATAGCCATCGGCATTTAATAATTTGGCGACGGTGCCTTTGCGACGGTATTTCAAAAACATTTCGTAAGCTTTACGGCGAATGGGGGCTTCATCGGGTTGAATCACCAGCTTGCGATCTTTCCACTGATAACCATAGGGCGCGCTGCCGTTGATGGTCTTGCCGAGTTTGGCACGAACCAGCACCGAGGCCTTTTGGCGGTCGCCAATTTCTTCGCGCTCCCAAGTCGCCATCGCCGCGATGACGGTAAAAAATAAACGGCCGGCGGGCGAGCCGGTATCAATCGTCTCCGACATGGAAACTAAATCAGCTCCATGGGTTTCAAAATATTTGGAAAACTCTAAAAGTTCGATGGTGTTTCGGGCGAGGCGGGCCAGTTTGGAAAAAAGCAGGACGGAGATATGCTTGCGTTTGATGTCTGCCAACATCCGTTTGCATTCGGGATGGTCTTTGACGGATTTGCCGGAAACGCCGGACAAATTATAAACCTCTTTGATGGTCCAACCCTGCGAAGCGGCACGGGCGCGGGCGCGCTCCAAATGATGCTCGGGACTATCCCCTTTGGCTTGTTCGTCGCTACTGACACGAATCCAGACGCCAACATTTTTTGGCGAAATAATTTCGTCCTTTTTATCCTTCATAGCACTACTTCTGGCAAAGAATAAAAAGCGAAGCAAGCAGTAAATAAAAATTTCCTGAAAAATTAAAACACCGGCACAATTTTTGAAATGTTCCGGTGTTTTGCTTTCGCTTATTGCGCTTGTTTTCGCTCGTTCAGGATGTTCAACACGATGGCTTCAATCGCTCCCTGCAAATCGCCGCGCGTCATTTCTTCCCGGCTGTCGAACACTTCTAAGATTTTGTCCGAATGCTTTAGCATCAACAATGTGGTTTCATCTGAAATCATTATAGTTTTTTGAAATTAAGATTACGACCGATGACTTCGAGCGAATCTTGGTTGATAATTCTGCCGCAACGATAGCAGACGTATAAGCCGCTCCATCCAATGACGGGTTCCATTTCGTCGCCGGTTTTATCGCATGGATAAAAACCGTCGTCATGCGGCACATTGCCGCACACACAAATCCACGCGTCTCTGTTTCCGGCTTCTTGGGTGATAAATTGTTGAGTCATGTGTGTTTTAATTAACGAATAAGCGGACGAAGCACTAACGAAGGAACGTATTTAGTATAACAAAAACCGGCGTTTTATGCAAGGGCTTCAAAACCATTCCACCTTGCAAATAAAGGACATTTCGCAGATTAGGCGCGCCCTTTTTCAACTGCGCCCCGACGCAAAAGTTCCGTGTTAATTTCGGATAATTCCGCTAGGCGGCGCTGTATTTTTAGGTGCGCGGCGATACCGGCGCGGGCCTGTTTCCGCTGCCCGGAAGTTTTCAAAAGAAACTTTCGCACCCGCCCGGCACCCAGCGACTGCACGAGATAGAAAAACGGGCCGTGCTTATATCCTCGACGACAGCGGCAGTTCTTTTTCCCGCACGTCAGAAATTGCTTCACGAACGATGCCCGCACTAATTCAGACACGGGCGGCAGGTTTTGCAACAAGGCGGCTTTTTTCTTTTGCAGGTTCGCGGTGGACGTCTTCCGCAGATCCGGTGTCTTAACCATAAATATAGTTAAGATTAGTCTGGCGTAATCGCCTTGGTCATGACGTCATGAATGCCTCGCTGTGTCTCCGCGTCAGGCTGGGGGAAAGTCCGCTCAATCTCGAAGTCGCCGCACACTTCTTTGGCAGCCAGCGGTTGTGCGGGTGGTGGTAGTTCCGACGCGGCCGCTAGCCGACGCAGTTCTTCGATAAATTGATTGGTCGTGTGATAACTGACCTTGGCGGTTAATTCCGGTGCCAGCGCACCCTGAACCGCTGCTTCCAGTCCTTGCAAAAACTTGATCTCACTAGCAATTGCAACCACATGGGAAAATCCCGCCTTGAGACATTTATGAATGTTCTCAAATTCGTGATTGATGTTGGAGCTGGTGGAAGCAATTTCCACGGCGATGTGCATATGTCCCCGGCGCAACACCACATCCGCCGCCTGCATCGAGCCTTTCGCCAGTTGCTTTTCCAACTCGGCGGAGAAACCAAGTTTTTCCCCTTCCGTTTTTATGCGCTTTTGCGCTGTTTTATGCCAGTCAAACCCCCGTCCGGGTTTTGGTGGCACTTTAGCTTCGGCAACCACTGGTTTCGCTGCTGCTGGCGATTCCGGCGGAACGGTGGCAACCACTGGAATGATAGCTGGCTTTGATTCTTTTTCCGAATCCGTAACCGGTTTGATTTCGGCAATTGCTGGCGGCGGTATTTCCACGGTAGCCGGTGGTGAAATGTCCCTCGGCGGTGGAGCCACAACCGGTGCGGGTGGTTTGGGTGGCGATGGCTTGGGCGCAGATATACCACCCGCTTCATCGGTTGGTGGCGGTTGGGGTTGCTGCCCCCAGATGCGGGCAAGCAAGGCCGCTTCCACTTCGGCGCGGGGCGTCGCATATTTGGCACGCGAGGCGGCGATGATTTTCTCACGCTGACTTTGCGACGCTTCGTCGTCCGGTAATTCCGGTTTTCGCAACGCCAGATTGAAATCACAATCATTCCGCTCGACGCGGACGATGGCATGGAACTTCGCCAGATTTTTCAGGCTGCGATCATCAAAGGATTCAAAACCTTCGCCAAGTTTTTTGGCGTCATCGTCGCCCACTTTGAACACGATGCGCGTGCACGGCTGCGTCATCACGGCGCTGGCGACCTTTGGATCACTTTGTAGCTGGTGCAATTCTTGATGCGCGAGCGTAAAACCCAATCGATATTTCCGCACGCCGCTCAAAATTTTCGCCATGCTCGGCGTGATGAAATGGTCAAACTCGTCAATGTAGAGCCAGAAGTCGCGGCGCAAGGACGCCTGCTGACTCTGGCGCGCCATCGCCAACTGTTGAAACTTCGACACCAGTAACGTCCCCAGCAAATAGCTGTTCTCTTCACCGCAACCCTCGGGTAACCGGGCTAGAAAGATTTTGCCGCTGTCCATGATGTCCGCAAAATCCAGCTTGTTCACCTGCTGGCCGACCATGTTGCGCAACGGTTTCCGGGTGAAGAAATCCTGCAACCGCGTCAACACCGGCCCGATGGATTTGCCGCCGGTCAACTGGGGAAAAACATTCTGCCAGTAGAAAATAATTTCGGGGTCGGTGACGGTTAGTAAAAACTGTTTGCGATATTTTGCATCCAGCAAAAACAAGCGCAAATCAGACAGTGTGCCGCCCTGCTTGCTTTCCAAAATAGCTAGAATGGCATTCTGCAAAACCGTGTCCATCTGGTCGCCCCACGAAGTGGATAGGCGGCGGAACACGGCAATCAAATCAGATGCGAGCAGACTTTTTTCCTCGTCGGAATGCGCCGACAAAATATTAAACCCGATAGGAAAATCTATGTCTGACGGATCCACCAAAACCACGTCGTCAATCCGGTCATCGGGAATCATGCCCAAAATCTGATTGATCAAATCGCCATGCGGATCGAGGACGGCGACGCCTTCGCAATTCTCGATGTCCTGCTGAATGAGATTTAACAGCAACGAAGATTTGCCGGTGCCCGAGGAACCGATGATGTGCGTGTGCCGGACGCGTTGTTCGGGTGTGAGATAGACTGCAACGGTGTCGCCATTGTGTTCGTTGTCGCCGATGACAATGCCTGACTGACGCACACTGCCCGGTGCCGCTTTGGTCAAGCCCGCGTCCCGCAATAAGGCGGGCGAACGGACGGCGCTGGACGGCAGATGCACGAAGCCGGTCAGTTCTTCGCTGTTCAACAACATGCCCGCCCGCCGCGAGCGGCGATAAATGACATCTTCCAGATGTGGTAAATAGGGATAGTCGTTATTGCGAATCGGAATAAGAGCATTGCCCTGCGGGTGGGAAAAGACACGCAATGAAGTGGCCAGATCGCGGGCGATTTCATACAGACGGGCGCGGCTGGATGTCCGCACCAGCATACGCACGACCACGGCAAATAACGGCTTCGCCGTTTTCTTTTCGGCGGCAGCGGCAAGCTCTGGCGCATTGACGAAAATTGGTTTGCCATCACGGTGCGTCACGGAATTGGTGATGCTTTCCGCCCAAGGATGTTGCACGGGTTGCCAGAGAACTTGAAAGAGTCCGAGTTCGCCCGGCTGCAGTTCCGACAGGGCGGCGACAATGCCCACAAACGGATCCAACTTGCCCGTCGCCAGCGGTAACATGAATTCATGTTGCAAACCGAATTCAACGGCGAACGCCTCGTTGCCCACGCTATTGGTCCACGCATTTTTCAACGTGTCCGGTCGTTCGGAGAATTGCACCTCCGGGAAATGGGCGCCGAGTTGTCGCTTAACCAGTGAAACATCATCGGTCGCCGCCACGAATTGCGCCAGCACCCGCCGGTAACTGCCGAGCAATTCAAACGCGACGGGTTCGCGACACAAGGCCAGTCCATTCAGAAATTGATCGAACGATTCTTTCGCCATGTCGAGGTCTTCGGACAAGGCCAGTTGTAATTCGACCAGCTCCCCCCGGATGAGTGCAGTTGGCTCCGGTTCCGCTTCCGGTTCTTCGGTGACAGGTGCCGACACGCGGGCAGGCGCGGCTAACTTCCGCGCTAGTGAACTAAAAAAAGTTTGCCGCCGGCCATCATCCACCGCCGGGGTTTCGACCATCGAACGAAATGCAAACGGAACAAACGGTGGTTCAGGATAAATCGGTCGGTCAAACACTTGCCAGCCACGTCCGCGTATTTCCCAAGCCGCGAACTGGGCCGAGAAATGTTCGTGCGCGGATGCCATGAAGTCCGTCCCTATTTGGTTTCTTCCTTCCGTGGCGGCAAAGGCAGGAATAATTCATGCAGCAACGGTGGCGGAAATTTATGTTGCCGCACCAGCTTGACGCCTTTGGCCGCGCTGATTTCGTCAGCAACGGCTTGGACGATGCCGGGGACAAGTTTGAGATACAGCGTGCGGGTGTCGTCGCGGTAATAGGTGTCCACCCGGAACCAGTCTTCGTAAATGGTCGCCACGACGGGAATTTTAAGCAGCAACGCATCCAAATCGGCAAACGCCCCGCTGCCGGCATTACGCATCACTCCGACCAAGGCAAACGCCAGCGCAATCACGGCGATAATCCCGAAAGTAACTCCCAATGGTTTGATGAGGAGACCTTCGACCAAAACGAAAAATGCTAGGGACGCCACGATATGCCAAAGCCGAACGAGTGACGGAATGTAAGTGGTGCGGCAGGCAAAGAAATACTCCGTGCCAAACGGGGCGGCACAGACGTCCACCGCCAACCGCTCACGCATGAACCGAAGATAGAGCCGTTGGTCGGACATCAAACCGCCTTCGGCGAATTCCACGCGGGAAATTTCCACGCTGGGAAATTTGCGGGCGCTCAATTGTTGTTCGACCGTCGTGTAAAATTCGCCGGGGGCAAGGCTGAATTCCGCAGCCGAAAAAATCCAGTGGTCGATTAGAATGCCCCGCTTGTTTTCAAACCCGAAGATAAATTCAAAGATGCGACGCAGTCGTTCGCTCTTTTTGGGCTTGTCGTCCGTGGCAGCCATAGTCAAGTATCTGGGTGCAGCATGGCGTTAGTTTGGAGCAATGGTCAACTTAAAATCAGGGCGCAGTCGTTTGGCGCTCTGAAGGCAATTAAATATGGCGACACAAAACACCCTCACTCCCCCAGAAAGTCGTGCGCATTATTGGCGACGGGTTCTACGCCCTTTATTTTGGTGGTTGCTGCTGGTGCTGGTGCTTTACGGCATCCGCACGCATCAGCGATTGATGGAAAAAACTCGGCTGAATTTCACGGTCACTCTTGGCGGCGGACAAATGTCTATGCTGGATCAAGCTTCGACCACCTTCGACGGAAAGCCCCTGTCCAGCGGCGAAAAAATTCCACTTGGCAATCATCAGTTCGTCGTCACGCATCCCAAAGGAGTAACCTATACCGCAAATCTATTCATTTGGTATGGCGCGCACAATCTCGGCACCATTGATTTGAAACGAACGATGGGAACTTTGTCGGTCATCGCCGATCCCCCGGCGGACTGGCTGCTCATTCGCGGTCCGGAATGGTCGGTGGTATTAACCAACAGTGCTGGCCTTACTCAATCGGTGCCGACGGATGTTTATACCGTCGAAGTTCGCTATCCGCATTGGCAGAAAAATTATTCTGCCAGTGTCTTTGCTAATCAGACCGCCTCGTGCCCCATCGTCCCGCATTTCGGCGGATTAAAATTAGACTGCAACCAGACAGATGCCACGTTTCAAGTGCTGGGGCCGGATGGACTGTTTGCCGCTGGCGGCAATTTGCCCGCCACCGTGAGCGGGCTACCGGCGGGAGATTACAAAATTTTAGCCGCGCATCACGGCCATGAGCACAACGATACGTTGACGGTGAAGGCCGACATGACCACGACTTCGCAATTGGGTTTTGAATATGGCACCGTCGTTTTTGAAACGGCTCCGGCTCAAGTGTCAATCACCTCGGACGACGGCCGGAATTGGGGCGAAACCCCGCGCACGCTGTCAGAACTGCTGCCCGGCAATTGGAAATTTACCTTGCAGCGATTGGGGTATCAATCCGTGCAGGTATCGCTCGATGTCGCAGCCAATCAAACGAACATGGTCAGCACCAATTTAATCAGCGAAACCTATTTTCATGCGATGTCTGTCACTCGTCAATCCATGGCCGAAGCGGATTACGACCATGCCTTACAGTCGGCCAATGATGCGCTTGCCGCCAAGCCCGACGATGCCGAGGCCGCGACGTTGCAGCGCGAAGCCACCGGACTAGGTCTGATTAAACATGCCACAACGCTGGGGCAACAAGGCGATTACATTGGCGGCATCAAAAATCTGAAGCGAGCACTTCAAGCCTTGCCAGACAATGCGGAAGCCCAGCAATTAATTGCGAACTTCAAACAGCATGAGCCGGAGCAAATTGAACGGTTACGGGTGGAACGTCTGGCGCTGCCCAAGAAAACATTTGATGCCATGATGGCGAACCTTCCGGAAACGTTCTCGTTTGAAAGTCATGAATTGACCACCAGCAAATCAGCCGAAGAAACGCATCTGGCCATCGAACTGGAACTGAAAACCGGACTGCCCGGTTTTCAAATTCTCCGCTCCGCGATGACCAATGAAATTTTCTGGATTTCGGCGAGCCAGGATTTTCCAGGTGGCTCGCGCCGTTGTGAAATTGTCGGCGGACAAAGCAAGGACGATGAAACCCAAATATATTTCAAAGTCGTCGAGCTGAAGCGATCCGCTTTTTACAATCAGCCGATTGGCGTTATCTTGCACACAATGCCTACGCATTACGATTTGATTGATTCCAATCAAACCCCCTTGAATGACAAACAGAAACTTCAAATTGACGATGGCGTGTCGCTGGTGACGGGACGGATTCAGATGGCGCTGGGCCAGACCCCGCCAGTAACGCTGCAGCCGCCGGTTTCACAATGAAGGGGTTGCAAACTTTTGCGCGGCGAAAATCTTTATCGCGACATTGACACTGCCCCCCAATTCACGAATTGATTGGCCGGCAAAAGTGGAATATTTTTCAAGCTGTGAAAGCGCCAAGCTTCAGCCAAATTAAATCACAAGAAGCCAAACACCGCCGCAAAATCATGAAGCAGCGGGGTTCGCGTTCGGCCATGGCCACGCAACGGCGAGTTTCGTTGGTCGGTGATGCAGCAAAATGGCGTATTACCAACTGGCAGCAGATAGCAAAGGCGATGGCGAAATGGGCCTGACCTTGGGCTACCTTCCAGACTTGCTTCAACCAGAAAAAACAGCCATAGTTCACTCAAGGCAAAAGTTTGCCGACACCAAGAAATCAAGCCGCATGAATCACTCTGAAACAGATCAAGTGAGTCTGGAACTGGCGCGCCGCGTAGCCGAACGGATGCGCTGGCAACCGGAGGTAATTGATTTTGCCCGCGCCAATCTCGCGCGCTGGTCGCAACAAAATACCTCCGCCCCGTCGTTGCTGCGTTGCTATGCCGAATGGCAGCAAATTCTCTCCCGCCCAGTGGAAGAGGTTTGCACCTTGCTTTGCTCTGAATCGGATAATGCCCAGCGGCTGCGGCAAAATTCGCCCTTCGCCGGCGTTCTTTCGCCGACGGAAGTCTGGGAAGTCAAATCCCGTTTCCGCCATGCACCGGCAACAGCTTGAGCATATCATCCGCGCCGCCACCGGTATCACCGGCGCAACGGAATTTGTTATCGTCGGCAGTCAGTCTGTTCTGGGACAATTTCCGCAAGCTCCCGATGAATTGTTAATCTCCATCGAAGCCGATGTTTTTTCACTACGCGATGCGGCAGATACCGATTTGATTGACGGCTCCATCGGCGAAGGCTCCCCCTTTCATCAGACCTTTGGTTATTACGCGCACGGCGTCAGTCAGGAAACGGCCATCCTGCCGGATGGATGGCGTGAACGCCTCGTGCCAGTGCACAACCAAAATACCGGCGGCGGCACCGGCTTCTGTCTGGAAATTCATGACTTGGCGGTTTCCAAATTGGTGGCTGGCCGAGAAAAAGATTTAGACTTCATCAGCGGATTATTGCGTCACCGTTTAGCACAGGTGCCGACCATTCAAGCGCGACTGAACCAAGCCTCGCTGAACGCCGAACGAATTCAAACCTGCCTTGCACGTTTAGCGCGATTGGTCACTGTTGCTGGCTTGTGAATCGCCATCGGCGTTGTCAGTCATTCCGCAGAGCGGACACCTTTTCAAGCCCACTGGCCACTGGTCATTCCAATCAAAAATATTGCCGCACTTTTTACAGGCAAGACTGACGGTCGTCATGTTCAGTGATTTCATAACAGATTCATTTTAGCACGGAATCGGGATCAACAAAAAGCCCCGGCCATTACTGGTCGGGGTTGTTTTTTTAGCTATAAAAATAGCCATTATGCCGAGCTCGGCATAAGGGCTATTTTGCCGGGTTCTAAATAATGCCGAGTTCAACGGGGTGATTCCTTCAAAGCCGAAGGAATCACCCCTTTTTAATCTCTGCGACTCGGCATTATCAGAGGCTTTGCAGAAAGGCCATGAGCTGGT
>Ga0208872_1000769_pt1 | contig 21751 bp, 21 predicted proteins | sample CryBogCBH12Aug08_FD_185508 | JGI IMG/M metagenome (GOLD analysis project Ga0208872, IMG submission 185508) | Freshwater microbial communities from Crystal Bog, Wisconsin, USA - CBH12Aug08 (SPAdes) | ecosystem: Environmental > Aquatic > Freshwater > Lake | place: Crystal Bog, Wisconsin, USA...
AACCATCGGTGGAGTTGCCATCAACGAAGATGACCTCATCGATCCAATCGGGCACGTGTTCTATGAACCACGGAAGGTTTCGCGCTTCGTTTCGAAACGGCGCGACCACCGTTACGGCAACCCCTTTGCCGTCATTCAGCTCGGGGTGAGAAAACACGCGCTCATCCTATATTCAAGCGGCGATCGCAAAATATGCGACCCTGCACCGTTTTGCAGTGTTCCTCCGGGAGACCGGTGGGACTTAATTGGGCGGCCCTTCGCCTCTCCAAATGATGGGCCCTTTCTCACCGTGTGAGTAGATCTCCACAACGCTGGGAACGAAGAACGTCTCAATTTCGTACGTATTGTTCGACTTGTCACCGACAAATGAGCGAATTACCGTCAAGTAATTCCATTGATAACCAGCTTTAGGCTGTCGACAGACGTCGGTTGATTGATAACACGACGGGTAAAACTTCACGCAAAGATCTCGTTTTCCCGCCCTTCTCACAGAAAAAGTCCAGTGGTAGCCTGCGCGAATGACCTCATCTCATCGACGTCGTTCTTGGATAGTGAGCACCGCCGCGGTGGCTACTTTGACGCTGGGGCTCAGTGTTCCAGCGGTGGCGTCGCAAAGTCGAGTTGCCAGCGTCTGGTCACCCGTGAAGGGGATCAGTGTGATCATCTCGGACACAACGCCCCCAATGACTGATGCGGCACTACAGACCAAGTTCGAGCAGGTCGCCAGTTACGTGAAGTCTTTGAACGCCAATACCATTTCACTGAATTTTTCGTTCAGCATGACATCAATGACGTCGAATGACCCTCACGCAGGTCCGGAAACACCCAGCCCGCAGGAACTCACGAATTTGATTCGCATCGCTCGGGGTGACGGACTCAATGTACAAGTTCGGCCCGCTCTCGATGAGACCGGTTGGCCGAGAGGACAATGGAGAGGTCAAATCGCCCCTACGAGTTTGCAAACCTGGTTCGCCAACTACGTGACATTCTTGACTCCCTATCTCGAAGCCAGCAAGTTGGCTGGTGCGAATGACTTTGTCGTTGGCGTTGAGCTCAGTTCACTCTTGACGGACGTCGACGGTTGGAATCAGGTGATCAAGACCGCGCGCACGATTTTTGGGCCCAATATCCAGTACTCGCAGTCGCACAACTCCATTCTCGCCGTCAATGGCACCGAATACGGCTGGGACTTCTACACGCAAGTAGCGGCGTCACAGCTCTCCGGAAGCACCTCGGTGGCCAAGCTCCAATCGGCAATGCAGACGAACTTGCAAACGCCCATCAAGGACAGTGGAGCGAATCGCTTCCCGGCTCCGGTCCCACTTTCCAGCACAATGCTCGAAGAGGTGGGAGTGCCCGCCATCTCCACCGGCTGGCAGATTCCTTCGATCACCGCAGCGGACATTCTTGGCAGCCCACCGGTCGACCGCACCTTCCAGGCCAACTGGTTCACCGCAGCCTGCAACGTAATGTTCGCCAACCACATGACCGGAATTAATTACTGGGCCCTCTACATCCCGAATTACTCGCCTGGGGAAAATGATTCGGCGGACTACCTCCTCTGGTCCGGCACCGCGACTGAAACGGCTATTAAGAACTGCTTCGCACGAGCTTCGTGATCGGAATTTGACCAATGTTGACACGTGAAAAGAATGAGAAAATGACGGCAAACGTTTCCCGTAAGCGACTTGCGACAGGCGCAGCCGTTGCCCTGATCGCGACCGCCAGCTTGGTGCAGATTTCGGGAGCACTCACCCACGGACCGGGCACGCTGGCAACTCGCGCCACCGCGAAAACCTCGGGAACGATCACCATTTCGCTGAAGTCAGTGACCAGCTTGGGTGGCGTCGAGACGGTGACCGTCAAGGCGGCCCACGCCTCCACGTGCGTCGTCACGTCGGTGCCTCCCCTCGCATTCTCGCCGAGCAAGGGCACCTGCACGTCGGGCACTTTTACGACCTCCGCGATCGTGACCGCCAATACCGGAGCAGCACGTTCCTACAAGATCCACGCGATCTTGACGGGCTCGGGGCACACCGTCAACACCGCAATTTCCACTCTTTCCCAGTCAAGCGTCACGACGGCAATTACAACGTCGTGGACACCGACGGCAACGCAATTGGGTACCAACGCTGGTGGTACGTCGGCTGTGTCATGTTTCAGTACGACTCGCTGCGCCGCAATTGACGCTCACGGCGCAGTGTCGTTGTTCAACGGAACAACCTGGTCCGCCCCGACCATCATCGACAGTGCCGGCCTCGTCGCAGTCGCGTGTCCGTCGTTGACGTCGTGCACGGCGGTCGACCAGCAAGGTCGAGAACTCCACTTCAACGGAACGACGTGGTCGGCACCGGCGACGGTCAGCACGCACGCCTTCGTTGGCCTTTCGTGCCCGACCACGACTAACTGCGTCGCAGCCACAGTCAACGGTTCCATCTACACCATGACTGGATCTACTTGGAACACCGGTGTCGCACTGAGTGATCACTCTCTGGTCGGCGTGTCGTGCGCCTCGGCCACAAAGTGCGTCGCGGTCGACACTGCGGGAAACGTCTACACCGATACCTCGGGTACTTGGAGTGCGCCCAACCTGATCGATGCGTCAAATGCACCGGTTGGTATTTCGTGTCCCACCACAAGTTTCTGTGCGCTGGTCGATGACACGGGCACTGTCTTCAAGCAGTCGAGCGGAACTTGGAACTCGGGAACTGCTTCCCAGAGTCCGAGCGCCACCGCGATCTCGTGCGTGAGCGCCACGTCGTGCGCCGTCGCGGGCAGTGATGGATCTATCTCCACCCTCAGCGGATCAACGTGGTCGAACACGGCGTCAGCTGGCGGAAACTCCGATGGTCTCGTTTCCATTTCGTGTACGTCACCGACATTCTGCGTTGCCGTTGATTTTGCGGGCTACGCGGTGAAGGGCCACGACGCCACGTGGTCATCAACTGCCATTGACCCGGCTGTCTCGTACTTCACCGCTGTGTCGTGCGGGTCCAGCAACCTCTGTGTTGCAGTCCAGGCCAACGGCACCGCGTACACGTGGAATGGGGCGGCGTGGGGATCTCCGATTGCCACTCACCTTGCGAACCCAAAGGCGATTAGCTGTGCCGGTTCGTTCTGCATGGCGGTCAGCGCCGACGGTTCAGCCGCATCGTTCAACGGTGCTGCGTGGACAACACCCACCACCCCCGACACCAACGGACTCTCTGGCGTGTCCTGCACTTCCAGCACCTTCTGCATGGCCGTCGACGACCAGGGTTACGCCGTTAAATGGACGGGATCCTGGGCCAAGCCCGTGCAAATTGTCAGCTTGCTGACGTACTACGCCTTCACGGGCGTCTCGTGCACCGCTCCGTCGTTCTGCATCCTGATCTCCGGTGCGGGGAACGCCTGGACGTACAACGGCACCTCGTTCGTGAAGAACGCCATGGATGGCGTATCCGTGGCGACCAACGCCATTGATTGTCTTTCCACGACTAACTGCGTTGCTGTCGACGCCGCTGGCAACGTCATCAATTTCACCGGCTCGCACACCAGTCCGTGGAGCGCTCCGATGTCCATCGATAACAACAGCTTGCAGTCGATCTCCTGCATCAACTCGACGTTCTGTATCGCCGTCGACTCCGCGGGTGCCTATCTCACGATGCACAACGGCGCGTGGTCGGCTCCCAGCTACGCGATTCCTCTCGACGCGATGGCCGGCGTGGCCTGCAGCACGAAGCCGCAGTGCATTGCGGTCGACGGCAACAACAAGACCGCTTCGGTTTCGTACTGATCGCACCTTCGTCTCTCGTGCCAATGCGCACGAGAGACGAAGGTAACCTTTTGAAGGCCTCGAGGTTTCCATAGGGACAGGACGTTCGCTCGTGAAAATCGTCTTCACCGCACCGCGATACGCCCCTCTTGTCGGTGGAGTTGAAACACACACGCAAGCCCTCGCGAACCGTCTGGTGACTCGTGGTCACGACGTCGTAGTCGTCACCACTAATCCCGCGGGTGATCTCGCGGCACAGGAAACGATTGATGGCGTCACGATTTTGCGCGTGCCGTCGTGGCCAAAACGGGGCGACCCCTTTGTCGCGCGTGGAGTAGGCGCCTTCGTGAACGAGCTGTCACCCGATCTCGTCCACGTCCAGGGCTACCAATCAGCCTTCACCCCCATGGTTCTCGCCGGGGTCACCCGCACAAATGTTCCTACCCTGTTGACCTTTCACGGCGGCGCCAACGCCAATGCGCTAAGGCAAGCCCTGTATCCGTTGCAGCGTCGCGTCCTGGCCCACTGGCTTCGTCACGTGTCGAAACTCGTGGTGTTGACTCATTTTGAACGGGAGTTGTACGCGCGAGAGTTACGGGTGCCGACCTCCTCCTTCGTCACGATCCCCAACGGCTGCGATCTGCCCGAACCTCGTACGTCGCGACAACCGCACCTCATTGTGAGTGCCGGTCGCCTCGACCCCGCCAAGGGGCACGAACGGGTCATTGCTGCCTTTGCTCTTCTTCACGCGCGCAATTCTTCGACGCGACTGCGCATTGTGGGTGGCGGTCCGGATAGAGATCGATTGCAAGCAGTAGTGAACCAACTCACGCTTAACGACGTTGTCGAGTTCCAAACTTTTGACGCCACGCAGCGCCAGGAATTTTCCGACTCGCTCAATGAGGGCGGCGTCGTCATTTCAATGAGCCGCGCGGAGACTCAACCCATCACGCTGCTGGAGGCTGCTCGTCTCGGTTGCAACATCGGTGTCTCAACCGCTTCTGAAGGGTTACAAGAATTAGTCGACGAGAAAATTGCGTGGGGTATTTCTCCCGAAGCGTCCGACATCGAGCTCACCGATCTCATTGAAGCTTCACTAAAGTCGCCATTCTCGCCCAGCCAACAGAATCTCAAAACGTGGGACGAAGTCGTGGCGACGACGGAAATCCTCTACTCGCAGTTAGTCGAGAACCACTAGATCCGAGTCACGAAGGGTGGTTCTGAAACCACTCCTCAAGAAAACGCCGCTTGTCGGGTTCCGTGTTCACGGGAGGGGTAACCAGCCGTTCCTTATTCGCATCCCAGTACTCATCTACGGTCTTGAGAACCCGAGCCGGCACACCCGCCGCGACGACTCCCGAAGGGATGTCACCGGAGACCACAGAGCCAGCACCAATCACCGTGTTGTCGCCAATAACCACGCCGGGCATGAGGATCGATCGTGCACCCACAAAGCAATTGGCACCCACACGAATGGGCGCGAAACGATGAGCCTCGGGATGTTCCTTGCGAACAACGCGGAGACCCCCGTCGTGCGTCACGAACAAGACTGCTTCAGAAATCGTCGTTCCGGCACCGATAGTGACCAAATATGGTTCTGAACCCAAAGTGTGAATTGTGCTGCCGATGAATTCCACGTCGGTGCCCAGATGGGCGCCCTGACGGGTGAAATACGCACTGGGACTTGCGGCATGACGAAGAGAGTCACCAGCCCACCGAATGCCACCCCTGATCACACCGAGAACTCTCATGACGTGGTCGGATTCCCCTCTACCAACTCTGGCTAACCAACAATGTGGCGATAGGTCGTTTCGAGTTGGGTCGTGATGCTGTGAATGTCGAGTTCTGACTCCGCCCTGTGGCGGCATTCACTCACGAGGTCGTGAGGGTAGTTGCCGCTCGCAACCGACTCCAGAAGCTTGGCGCACTGCTGAGGATCATTGGGTGCAAAAAACCACGCACGTCCCTGGGTGACCTCTTGCATCGAAGGAATGTCGCTCAGCACCAACGGAAGCTCGAGCGCCATGGCTTCTACGACTGCTCCGCTGAATCCTTCCCACAGCGACGGCATGAGGTAGCAGTCGGCGGCACATAGAAGTTCAAACACGTCGGCCCGCTCCCCGAGCAATCGAACGTCGATGGCAGCGGCCGACTTTCTAATCTCCTCTTCGATCGCGGGGGTGGCGTGACCCGTACGACCGGCAACGAGAAACACAACATTTGAGCGCTTCTCGCAAAGTTCGGACACGGCTCGCACGGCAATGACCTGGTTCTTCTGCGCATCGTGGCGGCCAGTGGTCATGATGACGAAAGTGTCGTCATCGACTCCCAGCAATGATCGAGCCGCCTGACGACGCTCTTCGGTCCGTCGACCGACTGCCGGAATATCACGAGCAATGTGGATCACCGAGACTTTGGACTTTCGCAGCAGAAGCCGGCGACTCATTGTCGTCTCGACGCCCATGGCCACTGCGCGAAAATGGTTGGCGAAACGCGACGTCAACAGGTCCGCCATCTGAGCCAAGAAGACACCGACCGCCCCAAAACGAGATTCCCGACGTTGTACTGGTCCGTACTCCTCGTTCGCGAGCTGCGTGACGACTTTGATTCCCAAGACACGTGCCAGTGGTCGCACCACAATGTTCGGCCAGAACAAGATCGCCTCAATCAGGTCCGGACGTTCACGGCGAAGAATGTGCAACAAGCGACGACCTCGCGCGAGGTGGGATCCCGAACCAAGGTCAAAAACAGGAATCCCGGCCGATTCAAAAAGTGGTGCCAAAGCTTTGTCCTCAGCAATGATGCCAACGGAGACGTCAAAACCTCGTTCTCGAAGTTGCTTCAATTCGACCAGAAGCGTCGTCTCGGCCCCGCCTGCACGTAGGTCGTGAATCCACGACATGAGTTTCGGTGAGGATGGCATCAGTCAAGAACACTTCGGTAAAAGATCCGCGCAAAGCGACGTCGGGTTGACGGGAGATGCGACCAGTTGCTGGGTAGTGACAGCCCACGCTGAGTAGTTGTGTGCGTTGGCTGCAGTAGCAACTGACCGCTGACGCGCCATGAATGGAGCGTAGCAATAATCATTCATTCGAGTCCCGAGGATGGCCCTCATCGTTGTCTCGCCCGAGGATGCGGGTCGCAGAAATTCACGCCGCAGCCCTGATGATCAAAGAACTCACGGTCTCGTCATCCTGAAGTCACAGACTGGACGTGACACGAGACCGGAGGGGTCAAAGTTTGTCCGCCTGGACCGACCAGCTCGACGAGATCCCGGCGACACGGCGCCGGCGACAGTAGATCGACTTTGGCGACCATTCGTGACTGCTCTTTCGCGATGTGGATGTGACCGACGGAAATGAAGTCGATTTGGACATCAAGATCGATCGGACGCGCGTATGAGACGCGATCAATGCGAATCGGAATGGTAAAGGAACGAGCGTCAGCGGCAAGTAGGACCCTGGGAACGAATATCGAATACGACGATTCTGGAGAAGGAGCCGGCAGAGCTACGTGGGAGATCCCCGCTGAACCGATCGCACACACAATCAGCCCCACCGTCCACATCGACGGAGAGGGAAGTACGGATGCCGCCGATTCCCCGCGGACAACGATGAGCGCTACGGCTGTACCGATGACCGGAACGACGAAATACCACAGGGTGTTGAGTCGAACTCCGAAAACGGTAAGGAGAAAAGTGCCGACCACAAAAAGTGCCATGGACATCACGACCGCTTCGACAACGATCGTCGGCCATCGTCCTTGTCGAGATGAGTACCGCACGATGATCCAGCCCGGAATGAGAAATGCTCCAACAATCGCCAATGTCGCTCGCACTGGTGTCAGCAGCGTTCCATCGGGCACCAATACAGCCAGCGCCAGCGCGCCGCAACCGATCGCGGCCACAATGACGCTGCTCAACGTGCGAGCGCGATTGGTGGTTGTGCCCTTCTCGTTACTAGGCATGAGGCACCGCCGACATACATCCCTTGCGAAGTCCGATATGCCCAAGGTTGATGTAATCGTGAAGGCTCGATCGACTGACCTGGTACACCGTGTAGTCCTTCGTTACAAAATCTGCCGACAGCCACGAGAAGCACCGATAGCGATAGACGTTCTCTGCCGGAACCACCGTGTGACTCGACGTATAGGGCTCACCGCGGTAGTACCAGAAGCCATCCAACGGCGGAAGTTGAGTACCCATCCGGCGATCCACAACTATGTAGGTCACGTGTGCTCCGTAGACCGTGCGTAGGTTTCTCATGGAAATCTCAGGACTAAAAGTGAAGTCCCAGATGAGTTCGATCTTTGGCGCGAGAATCACATCCGTTGACCCAATGATCGGATAAATGACGTAACGATCTCCAAAGACGACGTCGTTGCGGTGAGCGTGCGCCTTCATCCAATCGCGAACCATGTCCGTCTGCGTTCCAACTGATGCACCGTCCACTCCGACGACCACCGGCGAACCGAAGCGGTAGTAAATGTCGGTCCCGCTCGAGACTCCTCCGAAGGACACCACCACAAATGACACGACAAGACCAAAGGCAAGTAACGCCCTCGAACGTCCTTCTGTAAAACGTCGAAGGACACCCTTCCCCAGGTCGCGGATGCGGCCGAGCTGAGTACTGCCCGCTGCGAGAACGAGTGATAAGCCGACGAACGAATATGCCCACGACCTGTGCACCGTCTCGGCCAAATTTGACGACGTGTCGAGGGGCAGACTCCCGAAGAACACCAGAGCAAGAATCACGGAAACGGTGACAAAAGGCGAGAGCTCTCGGCGCCGCGACCACAGTAGCCACACGGCCAGGGCATAAAAACCAAAGAGAATGGGAATCATCAAATAGGTGCTGAGAAATTCGTATTTCGGAATGGTTGAACCACCGGTCAGACTTCGCTGAGCGTGAGAAGAACCGATTCCAAAGAAGAAAAGCAGCTGATGGAACTGCTGTCCGATGTTATAGACGGGCTCGAGGTACTTCGAGAAGACGCGGTGAAGTTGGTAGAACCGAAAGGTCGTGATGAGTGAGGCAAATCCGGCAATCACCCATGCGTGACGTATCGCCAGATCGGAGACGGCGCCGCCGCGGCGTCGACGCAACGTGAGAACCAGTGCGACTGATAGCAAGACGATCGCGCAAAAGACAGCGGTCACGTGATGCGTGAAGATCAAGGCCGTGGACGAAATCACCGCCATGACGACATTGATCCGGCGATTTCGCTCCGATCGTTCCTCTGACGCTGAACCAATCGCTCGCGCCATAAAGACAAACGTCCACACGACAAAGACGAGCGCAAGGGTCTCGTATGCAAATTGAGCATCGAAATACAGAAATCCGGGATTGAGAAAATAAACGATGGCCGCGATCGCAGCCGCTCGTACCGATCGCGTGATCTCGACGGCGAGAGCAAAAATTCCAACCAATATTGCGGCATGGGCGAAGCCCACAATGATGACCGCCGACCATTGCACACTGATGCCGGTCAAACTTGCAAAGCCTGCTGATGCGAGCTCCAAACCCGGGAAATGTGCCCCAACCAAAAGGACGGAAGGCTGCAATGACGGAACTCCGGTGGACGCAATGTTGTGGAGAAGGCGCGCGTGTTGGTACTCGTCCGAGTACGTCGGCTGAATCCCCGTACGGATCCACTTCGGAATGAGACTCCAGAAGGCGAGTGCGACAACCAAAGAAACACGCTGGGCATCAGAGACTCGACGGTGCACGAGGAAGATGACGATGGGAAGAGTTCCTGCGAAAAAACCGAGCCAAAACCAGGTGAAATGTCGGGTCGCATCGCCTGAACTTGCAAGATTTTCGGCGTAGGCGATGAAGAATCCGCTGATGATGAACCCCAACGCCGAGATTCCCGCTACTCGGAAGTTGGGAAAGGTCCCCTTCGTCGTGCCGGAGGTCACGGCTTGAACGCTTGATTCATTCGCCTGCGTCTCGCTCAAGGGGCTCATGCCTAGATGTTTCCTTATCGGATTCCACGCACTTCGCAGTGAGGCGCGATTCTCCCGTAAGCCAGAAGATTACTGGACACATCACGACCAAAGGGGTCCAGAGTCGGTGAGTCAGGCGAGAAACGTCATCGTTGCAGAGAAGGGAACCACTCGGCCACGCGAGTATTGCCCTTACCGAGTACGGTTCCCGCGACCAGCAGTCCCGTCGTCGTCGCCAGCCAACCGAGAGTCATACCCCACACCGTGCCCGCTTGGGCGCCGAGGATGAGTCCGCCGAAGCAACCAATGGCCAAGGTCGTCGTCAGCCGTGTCGTGGTGGCATGAGCGTGCACGCGGCGAAGTGAGGTGATTTGCAGCTGTTCTTGGCTATACGGGAGAAGTGAGAGCCCGAGAAGAGAGATGCCGATCCATCCGTACTGGAAGTAAAAGTGTCCGTACAGCAACAAGAAGATGGGTCCCCCGAGGAACATCGCTGACGCGCACAACAGAGCAATGCGACGAACTGTCTGCACGAGCTTGTGGTGATCAACCTCCGGCGAAATTCCGAGAACCGTCGCCGACGCAATCAGAAGATTGGCCAGAACAAACGCGTTCCAGTCAATGTAGAAGACGGCACCCTGCTTGGCGCCGATGATCCACACGGCAATTGCGGGCGGTGCGGTCGGAAGAATGCTCATCACCACCGTGGACGGCAGCGAGTGCAGTGAGAACTTCCAGTACGCCGCGCGTTGTTCCGCATCGGGCCAAAAATGAGGTTCACGCCCCCTCATCTGAATGGCGAAAAATGCGGTCGACACGGCGGCCGTCACAATGACCGGAAGTGCGAAGGCGAACGCCAAGGGCAACGCGTGCGCGTCAACCGGAAGGGCCAGGACGAGGACAATGCGAAAGACGCCCATGGCGGCGTTGCGTACCGGCCCGAGCCAGTTATTGCCGAGCGGTCCCGCGACAACGTCGGTAATGCCTCCCATCGCCGCACCCCCCGAGAGAAGAGAGAGGACGACGAGAAGAGCGGGAATGCTGAGGTTGTAATGATTCGCACCCGGAATCACGAGTACCGCGAGAGCGACGACCACCGAACCAAGTACCGAGAACAGCGTCGACGCCGATGTCCCGATGAGAAGAAGTCCCCCATTCCCGCGCCGGGAGGCAATGTTGTGAATCGCGGCACCAATGAAACCGAACGACGTCAAGACGTTCACGACCGCGGCGAGCGACGCAATGAGCCCGGCGATACCAATCTGCGAGACGGGAAAACGTCGGGCGGCAATCAACCAAAAGAGTGCCGACGATGCACCGCCGAGTGCACCCGAAATCGTGACCGAGCCAATGTTACGAAACAATCGATTCTCGGTGGGCACAACGACGACTGTAGAACAGGTACCCCTACCAGCAGGCCCGGGGTGGGCTTAACGACGGCGCGCGTCTCGCCACAGAAGGTAACGCCCGGTGATGTTGCCGAAGCCAGCGAGGGCAATGCCGGCGATCATGGCGCCAAGTTGCCAGAGGCCGTCGACATCACCCTTGGCCAGTTGACGAAATCCTCGAACGGTCTGTACCTGAAATGCCCGCAGGACGAAGCTACGTTCCGCGGACATGTCCGCGGCCTCACCCATCGTGTCAAAGGCTTGGACCTTGTCACGGTTGACGAGAAAACTGCGTGTCCAGAAGTAGTGCCACGACACCCGCTTTTTGGGAACGTAGTGATGGACGACGGCTCGCGGTTCAAACATGATCCGACTGTTCGGAAACTCGTGCGCGAGACGCGTACACATATCCAAGTCATCGAAGTCCGCGGACTTGAATCCGCCCAGGTGTCGGAACGCGTCTGCGCGCACCGACAAATTGGCGCCAATTAAACGTTGCGTGGGCGCCAAGGCCGTCGGCAGACCTTCGTAGGCACAACCAAAGATCCAGTCGAAGTTGCTCGGGAACCAGCGAGGTCGGCTCGTCTCAAACTCGGGCAAGGGGCAGCCACCGACGGCGACCACGTCTGGGTCGTCATAGGGCGCGAGCAAGTGCTCGAGCCAATCGGGCTCGGCCCACGCATCGTCGTCCGAGATGACGACGACGTCGCCCCTCGCAATCTCGGCTCCGGTATTTCGTGCACCGCCACCGCTATAGCCGCGCACCACGCCGTCAGAATTAGCTTCGGTCGACGTCTTCGGCACGTGCGCGAAACGATTCGCCACTACGACGACGGGAACACTCAGCGACGCGTTCGACCAACGCTCCTGGCACACTCGCGAGAGCTCATCGTTACGGTCGATACTGAGCACGACCTCGAGAGGTGGACGTGTCTGACTTTGCAGGGCGTCGACCGCTTTGACCAGTTGATCCCACCGATCAAACGTGTAGGCCGCAATAACGACAGATGCGGTGACGCGCGCGGGTGCGTTCGGTACGGCGTCACTGCTCACGAAGTCTCATCCTTGGGTGTGTGGACGGGGTGGACGAAAGAAGAGTATCCGGTCAGCGAGCCCGCGTCCGAGCGATCACTTTGAACGCGAAACCTTCACGTTGTTGATGCTCGCAAACTCGCGAGGAACGTCATGGCGGACGCGGTATCTAGGGAGAAGCCACCACGAATAACTGCTGTGGCGTCCCGGCCTCTTGCGGCGGTTGAGCTAACGAGCGGCTTTGAGACCCTTTCGAGTCAGCCACACCTGCCGGACCACGGTGGCCGCGAGCACCGCTCGCCGACGGTCCCGGGCGACACGAGTGTCCTCGTTCACGGGAGCAAGCTCGCTGGACGAGGGGCGAGCGAGACGGATTCGCACCGGAAAAGTGCCGGCACGGCCGAATTTGGCGAATGAGAACGTGGAACCGAAGGAGAAAGCGGAGCCGATGGAAAACGCCGACGCAAAGGAGCCGACGGAGAACGCGGAGCCAATGGAGCCGATGCTGAAGGCGCTATTGCGCGAACCGATGGAGCAAAACGAGTTGACCGAACCCACCGACCAGGCGGAGCGTCGTGATCCCTGTGAATGCCACGAGGAAGAATCGTTGCTCTCGCCGTCATCTACCGCAGGTGGTGTCACGTCAGGCTCTAATTCGTGCGTCTGCGCTCGACGAACCCCAACCGCGATGCCCACAGCGGCCAGGAGGGCGACAATGATGAGAAACGGGCGGTAGCGGCGCATCCAAACAGCGTAGGGCTCGAGGTGGCGCCAGTAAAACTCGTACAAGGTTCATCAGGGGTCCACCTAGGGTTAGCCCCCTTTTCACCCGTTGGTAACCCTCCCTCCCTACGGTGTTGTATGTGACGCGGCCTGACGAAATCCTCCCCCCGGACGTCCCGCGTCGCCTTGTCGCAATTGAGGTGGTGAATCGTCATGACTGCACTGGAACATTCCGTGGTTGACCCCGAGGGTCGCACCGTTGTTCTCGTCGTTGAGGACGAGGCCAGCTACCTCGAAGCCCTCAACGTGGGTCTCACCGTGGAGGGATTCATTGTGGTCGCCGCCGACACCATCGATGACGCGCGCCGCGTCTTTGCCGACGCTAAGCCCGACCTCGTCCTGCTCGACGTGATGCTGCCCGACGGATCGGGTATCGATTTTTGTCGCGAACTCCGGGCCGTCAGCAGCGTGCCGGTGATCATGGTCACCGCGCGTACGGACGAAGTGGACGTCGTTCTCGGACTCGAGTTTGGCGCGGCCGACTACGTGACCAAGCCCTACCGTCTACGCGAGTTGGTTGCGCGTATGCGCGCCGTCCTTCGCCGTCACGTCGCTCCGACGTCGGATGAGACCGTCACCATTGGCGACATCCGCATCGACCCGTCGCGTCGTTCGGTGACGCGCGGCAACGAGGTCATTGAGTTGTCGCGCAAAGAGTTTGATCTCCTCAACTTGCTCGCGAGTCGCTTAGGGCAGGTCGTCACTCGTGACGAGTGTCTCGACACCCTCTGGTGGGGCCAGGACCTCGCGGATACGCGCACCCTCGACACCCACGTCAAGCGCCTGCGCCACAAGATCGAACTTGACCCCGCCACGCCCGTCCACCTGATCACGATTCGTGGCGTGGGCTTCCGTCTCGACCGCTAGGTCCCGCCCTACGCTGGCCGTATGAATACGGGTGAGCGAGCCAAAGACTTCACGCTGCAGGATCAATTCGGAAAAGAGCGGACCTTGTCCACCATGTTGGCGGACGGCCCCGTGGTGCTGTTCTTCTACCCCGCGGCCATGACCAAGGGCTGCACCAAGGAGTCCTGTCACTTCCGGGACTTGGCGGCCGAATTCGCCGCCGCCGGCGCCCAGCGTGTGGGTATTTCCATGGACACGGTCGACAAGCAGAAGACCTTTACGGACATGAACCAACTCGACTACCCGCTACTCGCCGACATCGGCGGCATGGTGGCTCGCGACTACGGGGTCAAGCGTCCACTCGGACTCTTAAAGGTGAAGCGCACGACCTTCGTGATCGGCACCGATCAGACCATCCTCGACGTGATCACCTCGGAGTTGAACATGGACGTGCACGCCGACCGCGCGCTCGCCGCCCTCAAGGCCGCCGCGAACTAACGCAAGGTAGGTGGCACGTAGTACCCGTTGATGGGTACGTCGCGCACCGCTAGGAGTGCCGCCAGGTCAACGGACTCGTCGGCTCCGCGCGCGAGCGACGCCCGCGTCGCCTCGCGATTGAAGGAATAGACGAGATCGGCGTCCTGGGCGTCCGGGTCGACCCACACCGCCGCGATGAGCAAGAGATCCGTCGGCGACGAAATAATCCCGTCGGCGACCGCGTCGAGAACGCCACTCGCCACACCCAATTGGGCCGCCCCCCACGTCAAGGTGGCGTGATGTGTCGACGCGATCATCGCCTTGTTGACGAACAGCGTCATTGGTTGCACCGGCATGTTCGGTTGCGCGACGACGACGAACCCGGCGTGACCCTCACGAGGCGTCGCCAACGCGGTATTCCACGCCATTTCGACCGGACCACCCTTTTCGCCGAGCACCGTGTTGAGGTGTGCCGCCTCTTTTCCTGATCCGGCGAAGGCCTCGCCGAACTGCGTCAGGCCGCGGGCCACGTGACCGGCGGTTCAGCGAACGGCGTGACGCGTCCGTAGCGAATCTCACGAAGGAGCTCTGACGACACCGTTGTGGGCTTGGTGTCGTAGGCAAGGAGTCCCACGTGTCGCAGTGTGTTGCCCTTAATGGGACTGACCCGGTGAATCGAGTGTCGTCCTTCGAAGATGAGGAGTGTTCCCGGCGTCATCTCCAAAGTGAGCACGTCGGGGTGCGAGCCGTTCAACACGCGCGCCACGTCGTCGTAGTTTTCGTTCTCGGCGGTGCGAATGAGCGGCACGACGTCAAAGTCACCGCCATCGGCCGCGTCCTGGATGGCCAGCGACACCACGAAGTCCGTCTGATCGAAGTGCCACTGCAATTCGTCTCCCTCGCCCATCACCGCGAGATTGAGTGCCCCGCACGGATCGGCGTAGTGGTAAATCGTGCCGCGATTCAGGACCGCTTCAATGAATGCGGTCACCGCGGGTGACTCGTAAATTTGGCGCAGCGGCGAGGCGTAGGGGATGACGTCGTACCCCACTGCCCGCACGCCGTAGTTCATCCAGGTCTGGCGGGGGTGATCCTTCGGCCAGTCGTCACTCGGTAGTTCCAAATACGCGGTCCCGACGCCGCCGGAGGGGTGCGCACGCTCCGCGAGGGAGTTCGCGTCAGCGACCAACTGCGCCACGCCATCGGGTGTCACGAATCCGCTGAGCTCCGCCGCACCCATGGCCGTAATTTGGGCGCGAGCGTCTTCTATGACGCGTTGCCCCGTCGTGCTGCTGAGATCGTGCAGCGGGTAGCGATCGAGATCAATCAGGTCGAGAGGATCCATGGGCGAAGGATACTTCTCTACCTCGCCAAAAGAGCGGGTGCCGGATGGTTCAGGAATCTGCCAACGTGCGCGAGCACGGACGACGCCAGCGCACCATCAATGCACCGGTGGTCGAATGACATCGCGATCTCCACCACATGACGAACCACCACCTCGTCGTCGACCACCCAGGGGGCCTTGGCGATCTGACCCACCGCCACAATCGCTGACGTACCCGGAGGGAGGATGGGCATCGCGCCATCAATACCAAAGGGTCCGACGTTGGTGATGGTGAGAGTTGTGCCGATCATCTCGTTAGGGGTCGTGGTGCCGGCCCGGGCCTTCTCGACCAGCGTGGTCAACGCGTTCGCCATTCCCACGAGATCGAGTGCGTCGGCGTCTTTGATGTTGGGGACAATAAGTCCTCGTGGCGTGTCCGCTGCGATCCCGAGCGCTACCGAACGTCGCACGATGACTTCGCCGGCCGTGTCATCGAAACGAGAATTGATGCCCGGAAAATGTCGCGCCGCGTCACACAGCGCGAGAGCGACAAGCGTGAGCGGGGACAGTCGCACATTCGCCATCGACGGCCGCGCCTTGAGCGCGCTCAACAGTTCGACCGACTTCGTGGCGTCGACGCGCACCCAGGCCGCGGCGTGGGGAGCGGTGAAGGCGCTCTGCACCATCGCGTCCGCCATGGAGCGCAGGACCCCACGAACCGGAATTCGTTCTTCTTTGGGACCGCTCTCCCACGGGGCGAGCTCGTGTCCCACGAAGCGTGTGACGCCCGTCGGAGCGGCGGGGACACTCGCCACGCGAGTCGTCCCGCCCGACACCACTCGTTCGACGTCCGAGCGAGTGATCAGTCCATCGCGCCCCGTTCCTCGAATACTCCCGATATCAATGCCGTGCTGCTTGGCGTAGAGGCGCACTGGCGGTGTCGAACGAGGGGCGAGAAGGTTCGTAGATGGTGTGACTGGTACCGGCGGGGCCGGAGGAGCCGCGACGGGCGTCGTCACCGCGCCGCCTCGACGACGGTGCCGCGTCGGCGCACCTTCGTCGGTCGCCACGCCGTAACCGACGAGAACTGCGGTACGACCCTCACCCTGGGGAGCGGTGGCCGATTCGGCCGATGACGCCGGCGGGGCGGCGTCACTGCCGCCCACTTCAATCTCGATGAGTGGCGCGCCGACGGGGACGACGTCACCCACCTCGCCGTGCAACTTGGTCACGACACCCGCGTACGGGCTCGGTAACTCCACCGTGGCCTTGGCGGTTTCGATGTCAATCAGCGGTTGATTGAGCGCGATGGTGTCACCCACCGCCACCTTCCACACCACAATCTCGGCTTCGGTGAGACCCTCCCCGACGTCCGGCAGAAGAAATTCGCGAGTACTCAACTCTCAAATCCCATCACTCGATCGACGGCGTCCAAGATGCGGTCGATATTGGGCAAGTACTCCTCTTCCACCCGCGACGGCGGATACGGCGTGTGATATCCGGTCACCCGCAACGCGGGCGCGCGCAACGAGTAGAAACACTCCTCCGTCAGTCGCGCGACAATCTCCGAAGCGACCGACGCGTTCGCCGGCGCTTCGGCGACCACGACGAGTCGTCCCGTCTTTTGCACCGAGGCCACCATGGGCGGAAGGTCGAGAGGCGCGATGGATCGTGCGTCAATCACCTCGACGCTGCGGCCCTCAGCGGATGCCGCCTCGGCCGCTCGAACCGCTGTACGCACACTGGGTCCGTACGCCACCACCGTGACGTCGGATCCTTCACGGGCAACGTGCGCGTCAAAGAGTCCGCGCGGGGGACGGTCGAGGTCAACCTCACCTTTTTCCCAGTAGCGACACTTGGGTTCACAGAAGATGATCGGGTCGTCGTGGGTGATCGCCTGTTGAATCATCCAGTACGCGTCATTCGGCGTGGTGGGCGAGACGACACGCAACCCGGCGGTGTGCGCGAAGTAACCCTCGGGGCTTTCGGAGTGGTGCTCAATGGCACCAATCTGGCCGCCAAAGGGAATACGAATCACCATCGCCATCTTGTAGACGCCGTGACTGCGCGAATGCAGTTTGGCAACCTGAGAGACGATCTGGTCGAAGGCGGGGTAGACGAAACCGTCAAATTGAATTTCACACACGGGTCGGTACCCGCGAATCGCGAGACCGACCGCGGTGCCGACGATGCCCGATTCCGCGAGTGGGGAGTCAATAATGCGATCTTCGCCGAAGTCCTTCTGCAGTCCGTCGGTCACACGAAAGACGCCGCCGAGCTTGCCGATGTCCTCACCCATCAACAACACCTTGGGGTTGTCCTCGAGTGCTCGTCGCAGTCCTTCGTTGAGCGCCTTAGCCATGGTCATCTGTGCCATCAGTGCGCACCTCCCCCGACGCCGAGTTCGATCATGTCGCGCTTGCCTTCTTCGATCAAGGGGTGCACGTCGGCATAGGCGAACTCAAAAATCGACAACGGATCGGGGCTGTCCATCGCGAGAACGTCCGCGCGCAGTTTCGCGGCGAGCGCGTCGGCTTCCGCGATGGTCGCGTCGAATTCACTCGCCGGGACTTGGTGTTGGCGAACGAGATACGCCTTCACCCGCTCCAGCGGGTCGCGGTGTTTCCAGACTTCGACCTCGGCGTCAATGCGGTAGCGCGTGGGGTCGTCGGACGTGGTGTGCGCGCCCATGCGATACGTAAAGGCTTCAATCAACGTCGGGCCGCCACCCTCGCGCGCGTGGGCGAGGGCGCGCTTGGTCACTTCGTGAACGGCCAGGACGTCATTGCCGTCGACGCGGATGCCCGGAAAGCCGAAGCCTTCGGCGCGTCGGTAGAGGGGGATCTTGGACTGTCGCACCGTCGGCTCAGAAATAGCCCACTGATTGTTCTGCACAAAGAAGACAATCGGGGCGTCAAAGGAGCCGGCCCACACGAATGCTTCATTGACGTCACCTTCGGATGTTGCCCCGTCGCCGAAGAACACCATGGTCGCCTCTTCGGCGCCGTCGCGCTGGACACCCATGGCGTACCCGACGGCGTTGAGCGCCTGGTTGCCAATCACGATCGTGGGTACCGAGTGGCGGTACTGCTGAGGGTCCCAGCCGCCGTGGTCGACGGCGCGAAACAAACGAAGCCAGTTTTCGGGGGGAATGCCACGACACCAGGCGATGCCGTGTTCGCGGTAGCTGGGGAAGGTGAAGTCCATGGGCTCGAGCGCGCGCCCGGCGCCGATCTGTGCCGCCTCTTGACCCTGTAGCGGTGCCCACAAGGCGAGTTGTCCCTGGCGCTGCAGCGATGTCGCTTCATTACACAATCGCCGAATGATCGTCATGTCGCGGTGCATGCCGAAGACCTCGTCTTTGCCGAGAGTGCTCTCGTACTCCGGATGCGTGACGCGCTCACCTTCCGGTGTCAATAGTTGGACCAGCGGTATTTCGCTCATCGACTCCCCTTTGAGTTCGAATCCAAGCGCCACCGTACTCCCTTAATGTCTCTTCGTGGCACGACTCTTTGTGAACGTCTCCCCGTTGCGCGAGAGTCGAAATTTTCGCCTTCTCTTCATCGGTCAACTGGTCTCGAGTTTGGGCAGCCAACTCACCCTGCTCGCCATTCCGTACCAGGTGTACGTACTGACGAAGTCGAGCTTCATGGTGGGTCTCGTCTACGGCGTGCAGTTGCCCCTGTTGATCGTGGGAGCCCTCTGGGGTGGCGCGGAAGGTGACCGGCGCGACCGTCGCTCAATTCTTCTCGTGAGCGCCATCGTCCTCGCACTCATCAGTCTCGGACTCGCGCTCAACGCCACCGACGGACACGGGAACCTGACACTCTTGTACGTCTTGGCCGTCGCCTCGGCGGCCGTTACGGGCTTTGCCAATCCGTCTCGTAACGCGGCCATTCCCCTTCTCGTGCGTCCCGAACAATTGGTGGCCGCTTATTCGCTCAATCAGGTGATCTTCCAGTTCGGCTCGGTCGTGGGACCGGCGCTCTCGGGCTTGTTGATCGGTTTTGCCGGACTATCGGCCTGTTACTGGGTGGACGTGGCAACGTTCATGGTCCTCATCGCCGCGACCGCGCTGATGACGCCTCTGCCCGTGGCGGACACCGACGCCCACAGCTCCGTGTGGCGATCGGTGAGCGACGGATTCTCCTACGTGCGGTCCCACACGTTGGCCCAGTGTGTGTACCTCATCGACCTCAACGCCATGATCTTCGGCATGCCGCTCGCGCTGTTTCCCGCGATGGCGCATCACGTCTTCCACGGAGGACCGGAAACCTACGGACTTCTCGTCGCGGCACCGGCCGCCGGCGCTCTCCTCGGCGCCGTGACGACCGGGTGGGTAGAAACCATTCAACGACGGGGACGTGCGGTGGTCCTCGCCGTCGCGCTCTGGGGCGCCTGCATTGCGGGATTCGGGTTCACCAATGTTCTCGCGCTCGCCCTCGTGCTGCTCGCGGTGGCGGGGTGGGCGGACGTCATTTCGGCCGTCTTGCGTAACACCATCTTGCAATCAACCATCGAGGATCGTTTCCGCGGTCGGCTCTCGGCGATCCAAATGGCGGTCGTCACGGGTGGCCCCCGCCTCGGGAACTTCGAAGCCGGCGGCGTCGCCGCGCTCACCTCAGTGGAGTTCTCTGTGGTGAGCGGGGGCCTTCTCTGCATCGCGGGGGCCGCCGCTCTGGCCGCCTGGCGACCGCGTTTTTGGACCTACCGCGCGGAGGTCTAGTCCGTCACGGGTAGTCGGCGTCGCTTGGGATTGCTCACCGCCGCGAGTTGACCGCAGGCAGCATCAATGGAACGTCCCCGCGTGCGACGGACCGTCACGTTGACGCCTCGATCCTCCAGACCCTCACGAAAGGCCGCGACCCGCTCCGGCGTCGAGCCGCGCACGAGATAACCGGGCGTGGGATTAAGAGGAATCAAGTTGACGTGCGCGAACAAAGGTCGTGCGTAGGCGGCGAGTTCGTCCATCGCTCGATCGGTGTCGTTCACTCCGTCAATGAGCGCCCACTCAAAAGAGAGACGTCGTGACGTTGTTTCCATCCAGTAGGCACAGGCGGCGGCGAGCCGCTGCAAGTTGTAGCGGCGGTTGAGCGGCACCAACTCGTTGCGCGTCTCGTCATTCGCGGCGTGCAGCGACACCGCCAACGTGAGGGGAAGACCTTCGTCCGCGAGTCGTTCGATCGCCGGAGCCACACCCACCGTGGAGACCGTCAAGTGACGCGCGGAGAGCCCGCGCCACTCGTGCAGTCGTCGCACGACTTCGATGGTGACGGGGTAGTTGGCGAGCGGTTCACCCATCCCCATGAACACGACGTTGCTGAGTCGTCGCGGCGCCGCACTGCGGGCGGCGGTGAACACTTGGGCGAGAACTTCACCCACCGTGAGCTGGCGAGTAAACCCCGCCTGACCGGTCGCGCAGAACGAACACGCCATGGCACAACCCGCCTGCGTGGACACGCATACCGTGACCCGGTCCTCATAGGACATGAGAACGGTCTCGATCGTCGCCCCGCCGGCCAGGGCGAATACCCACTTACGAGTGGTCCCACGATCACTGGATACGTCGTTCACGACGGTCAATGGCGACGTGATCTGTTCGGCCAACGAGGCCCGCAGAGCCTTAGGAAGTGTGGTGATTTCCTCGATTTCCCGGTCCTCACGCCACAGCGCCTGCCAGATCTGGTCGACGCGGAAACGCGGCTCGTTCGGGAGAAGTTGGGCCCACTCGTCGCGGGTGAGGTCGTAGGCCGAAGGCACCCTCGCAGGCTACGAGACGAGGACCCTCTCCGTGTCCTCTATGTTTTCTACTTGACTCTGTCTCGGTCGACCCAAAGCCCGTAGGCACATTTAGTTAGGGAGAAGTCAATGGAACTGAAGAACACCTCCGCCATCGTCACTGGTGGCGCCTCGGGCCTCGGCGAGGCCACGGCCCGTCTGCTGGCCGCTCGCGGCGTCAAGGTCGTCGTGGCGGACCTCAACGACGAAAAGGGCAGCGCCCTGGCGACCGAAATTGGTGGCGTGTACGTCCACTGTGACGTGACCAACACCGACCAGGTCATCGAAGCCATCGAGGCCGCAAAGAAGCTCGCCCCGCTGTGGAGCGCCGTGAACTGCGCCGGCATCGGCTGGGCCACCCGCACGGTGGGCAAGGACGGCGAGTACAGCTCGGCGCACGACCTCGACCTCTACCGCAAGGT
>Ga0208872_1000771_pt1 | contig 21711 bp, 19 predicted proteins | sample CryBogCBH12Aug08_FD_185508 | JGI IMG/M metagenome (GOLD analysis project Ga0208872, IMG submission 185508) | Freshwater microbial communities from Crystal Bog, Wisconsin, USA - CBH12Aug08 (SPAdes) | ecosystem: Environmental > Aquatic > Freshwater > Lake | place: Crystal Bog, Wisconsin, USA...
CCGCTGCGGTGGTGGATGTTCTCGCAAGGATCCCCCTGGACGTCCACGCGCGCCAGTCTCGGAGCAATCGACGCGTCGCTGCGGGAGACCTTGGGGACGCTATGGAATACGTTCAGTTTCTTTACGACCTACGCGTCGTTGAACGGTTTCGATCCCAGCGATCCCGAGATCCCGTCGCGAGAACAGCGCAGCGACCTCGACCGCTGGATCATGTCTCGCCTCGAAGGAGTCACCGCTCACGTCACCTCGTCACTCGAGGCCTATGACGCACTCGAGGCGGCGGGAGCCCTCGCCGAACTGATTGATGACGTATCGAACTGGTACGTCCGTCGCAGCCGACGTCGTTTCTGGCGTACCGACCCGAATGCTCCACGTTCGGACTCCCTCGCGGCGCAGATGACGTTGCTCGAAGTTCTGCAGCGCTTGACGTTGCTGCTGGCTCCGTTCTGTCCGTTCGTGGCCGACTGTCTGTATCACGAACTCTTTGACGTTGACGACAGCGACTCCGTCCACCTGGCGGACTGGCCGGTAGCGCGGGACCGCGATCGTGACACCGCGCTCGAGGACGCGATGGAGGTCGCTCGTCGCCTCACGTCGCTCGGTCGCGCCGCGCGCGCCGACGCCGGAGTCAAGGTTCGTCAACCTTTACGGCGGGCACTCGTGTTCCTGGCTCAGGGCACCACGCATCCGCCGGCGGGCATTGTCGAGGACGAACTCAACGTTGACGTCATTGAATTCGGTTCGGAACTCGCCGACGTGCTCACGTTCGAACTCGTGCCCAATTTCCGTACCGTTGGTCCTCGCCTCGGTGAAGCGGTCAAGGAATTGAAACCCGCACTCGCCGCCCTCGACGGCGTCGCTGCGGCCGCCACGCTGGAACGCGGTGACGCCGTCGTCGTGACCCTGTCGACCGGTGATTTCGCCCTAGGTTCCGATGACCTCGAGCTCCGCGTGAAGAGTCAGAGCGGTTACGCGGTCTCGCGTGAAGCGAGCGAAGTGGTGGCACTGGACCTCGCGTTGGACGATGACCTGTTACGGCGTGGGTACATGCGCGACTTGGTGCGTCAGGTGCAAGAAATGCGCAAGAATGCGGGCTTCGATGTCGCGGATCACATTCAATTGTGGGTCACTGGCGTGGACGATCTCGCCGAATGGTTTGACGATCTCGCGGCGGAAGTGTTGGCTGATTCCGTGACGCGAGGCGACGGCGCGGGTGAGGGAACTTCGCTGGTGTTCGACGACGATCGCGCGGCGCGTGCCTGGGTGGCGAAGGCCTAGTCGTCACCCTTGAGCTTCGTGAGAAGCTCCGTAAGTGTCGCGCGCTCAGACTTGGTGAGTCGGTCCGCGACGCGACACTCCAAATGGACGAGATGAGCCTCGAGAGCTTGATTCAGCTTCTCGTTGCCCGGAGCGGTGATGGCAACGTGCACCGCTCGCCGATCGGTCGGACAACTCTGGCGAGCCACGAGACCCGCGGCCTCAATACGGTCGATCAACCTGGTCGTTCCGCCGGTGGAGTGCACGGTGGCGTCAGCGAGCTGGCTCATCGTGAGATGCCCCTCGTCCGCGCGACGAAGCTGCAGGAGGACGTCAAACCAGGGGAGAGGGAGATCGCACGACTCTTCGAGTTCGGCCCCGAGGGCTCGGCTCAGTCGTGCATTGGTCTCAAATAAGAGACCCACGAGCATGACGCGCTCGTCGCCCGACGGGCAGGCACCGGTGTGGGCGGTCGTCGTCATGGGGTTCAGTGTAACACTTTTGTTGCGAAGTCATTTTCTGCTTGACAAGTTATTGCATACGCAACTAATATATCCTCGTACAAGGAGTACGCCCCCAACTAAGGAGAAACCATGAGCAACCTTCCTGCTCCCGGTGTTTACACCATTGATGCCGTCCACTCGTCGGTCGGCTTCGTCGCCCGTCACCTCGTCGCCGCCAAGGTGCGTGGCAATTTCACCGATTTCGAAGGCACGATCACCATTGGTGACAGCGCCGAGACCTCGAGTGTCGTCGCGTCCGTCAAAGCGGACAGCATCACGACGAACAACGAGATGCGCGACGGCCACTTGAAGAGCCCCGATTTCCTCGACTACGAAAACCACCCGACCATCGACTTCAAGTCGACGTCGGTCACCTCGAAGGGCGGGGACCTCTACGACCTCGTCGCGGACGTCACCCTGCGCGGTGTCACCAAGTCCGTCACCTTCGAGCTCGAGTACTTGGGTTCGGGCCCGAGCATGCAGCCGGGCGGCACGGTCGCCGGTTTTGAAGCGCGCGCGGAAATCGACCGTCGCGACTTCGGCGTGAACTTCGAAGGCTCGCTCGAAAACGGCAGCCTCGTCGTGGGTAACAAGGTCGTGCTCGAGCTCAACATCGAGTCACACCTCGCCGCTTAAGGCACTGCGTTACGACGGAACGCCGGGGGTTCGACGCCCCCGGCGTTTCGTCGTTACGATGAGGTCATGAGTGAAGACGGTAAGGGAAAAGTTCTGAAGTCGGGTCTCGGTATCGCGGGAGCGGCCGTGGCCATCGTGTCGGTGTGGTGGTTCGCGCTGCGTCCGCGATTCCACAAGAAAGACGAGAACTAGTCCACGAGAACGGGTAAAACCGTCGGAATGTCACCGCGGACGAGAACGTGGGCCATGTCGTCCATCGCCGTCTCATTGCCATTGACGATGATGATGGCGGCCCCGTGGGACTTTGCCGTGGGCAACAAGCCCGCCACGGGATAGACCGCGAGCGTCGTGCCGATCGCGAGAAACACGTCACAGAGTCGTGCCGCGTTCTCAGAGCGAGCGAGATCCTCGGCGACCAGGGACTGGCCGAAGGAGATCGTGCCGGATTTCAGAAGTCCTCCGCAGAGAACACTGTTGACAATCCGCTGACACTGAGGGTCATCATCGCCCTCGCGCACTCGGTCGAGGGCAACGTCGATCGGATCGCGTGCGCCGCACTCCAGGCACACCACCTCGAGTGCCGAGCCGTGAATTTCGACGATGTGATCTCTCGAGGTGCCAGCCTTTTGGTGCAACCCGTCAATGTTCTGGGTCACCAACAGATCGAGATGTCCCCGTTGTTCGAGCCGAACGAGTGCGCGATGTCCCTCGTTGGGTTCCACGTCGAAGACCTGTCGCTCCACCCGTGAGCGCCACGCCGCGCGTCGCACTGATTCGTTGGTCACCCAGGTCGTAAAGGTCGAAAGCATTTCGGCGTGAGGGTCCTTCGTCCACACGCCTTGTGGCCCGCGAAAATCAGGGATGCCTGATGCTGTCGAAATGCCCGCTCCAGTGAGGGCGACGACGTGGCGTGCGTCACTGATCAGTGAGCGAGCGCGATCGAGTGCGGCGTCGGACACGGTGTGACGATAGCGGGCACTCCTACACTGTGAGCGATGGCCATCGCGTCGCTTGCTCCGCTGCGCCATCGCAATTTCGTGCTGGCGGTCAGTTCATCGTTTATTTCTTCCATCGGCACGTGGATGCAAGCGGTGGCGCTCGGCATTTATCTGTACACGACCACGCGCAATCCCGAGTGGTTGGGATGGGTGACCTTGGCCGCGTGGTTACCGGCCGTCATTGGTTCTCCCGTGGGTGGCGCGGTGGCCGACCGTTGGAGCCGACAACGTTGGATTCAGTTCAACAACCTGATCATGGCGCTGTGCGCGACCACTTTGGCCACCTTGTACTACACGCATCACCTTTCCCCGCACCTCGTGCTGGTGCTCGCACTGGTGGAAGGACTGAGCTCGTCGTCGTCGTGGGCGGCGTGGCAAAGCCTCATGCCGGACCTCGTTGATCGTGACGAAGTGTTGGCCGCGGTGTCTCTGTCGTCCGCACAATTCAACCTGGGTCGCATCATCGGGCCCGCGTGCGCGACCTTGATTCTCGCTTTCGGACCCGTGTCGTTGTGCTTCTTGTGTAACGCCATCAGCTTCGTGGTTGTAATCGTGGCGTTCGCCTTCGTTCGTACGGCGCCCCGCCCCGCGGTGACGACGCCGTTCCATCTCGTTGGTGACATCACGCACGGCATGCGGGTGGCGTTTGCGAATCCGGCCTGTCGCGCCGCGATCGTGAGCGTGGCGGTGATTGCCTTTTTCATTGCGCCGTTTATTCAGTTCATCCCCGCCATGGCTATCGGGGTCTTTCACGCGGGCAAGACGGGAACGTCCCTTCTCGTGACCGCGCAGGGTGCTGGAGCACTGTGCGGGGCGTTCCTCGTGCCCACGCTCGCTCGCCGCACGTCGCGAACATTCACCTTGCGCCTGACCCTGTCCCTGCTGGTCCTCAGCATCGTCGGCTACGGCATATCCCCCTCGATGACGTGGGCCGTTCCGATGATGATCCTGTCGGGTTTGGCGTACGTCGGCACGCTGAATGGTTTGAACGCGACGGTGCAATTGCACGCCCCTCAATTGGAACGTTCACGAGTGTTGTCGCTGTACACGCTGGCGCTGTCGATCGGGTACCCCCTCGGGGGAGCGGTGCAAGGCGTGTTGGCACATCGCGTGGTATCGCTGCCCACGGTCACCACGGCGAGCGGCATTCTCGGAGTGCTCGCGATGGTGTATCTCTTCTTTCGACCGCGCACTCTCGACGTCATGGGACGCCCCCCCGCGACGGCGTGAGCGCTCTGTCAGAATGGGCGCATGCCCTTCGTTGCCGTCAATCCGACCACCGGCGAGACCATCGCCACGTACCCGGCGCACACGCGTGAGCAGGTGAATCTCGCACTCGCCACCGCACACGCCGCTTTTCTTGAATGGCGCACCACGAGCTTTGAGGAGCGCGCCGTCCTGATGGTTCGGGCCGCGGAGCTCTTGGAGGGTGAGTTGCCGGTGGTTGCCCAATTGCTCACCAGCGAGATGGGCAAAACCTTTGCCGCCGCGAAGGGAGAAGTCGCGAAATGTGCCATGACAATGCGCTACTACGCCGAGCACGCCGAATCTCTGCTCGCCGACGAACTCATCGCGACCTCGGCGTCGCGAAGCGGAATTCGTTACGAACCCATAGGCGCCGTACTCGCCATCATGCCGTGGAACTTTCCCTTGTGGCAGGCCGTTCGTTTCGCCGCACCGTCGCTGATGGCGGGCAATGTGGGTATCTTGAAACACGCACCGAACGTGCCCGGTACCGCGGCGTTTCTGGAGGACTTGTTCCGACGCTCGGGATTTCCCACGGGTGTTTTCACCAACCTCTACGCCGAACTTGACGTCGTGGCCGACATCATTGCTGATGATCGAGTGGCGGCCGTGACGCTGACGGGCTCCGAGCGCGCCGGTCGGTCGGTGGCCGAGCTCGCGGGCCGCCATCTCAAAAAAAGCGTCATGGAACTCGGAGGATCCGACGCGTTCATCGTCGCGTCCTCGGCGGACCTAGACCACACGATCCCCCTCGCGGTGACCGCGCGGGTGCAGAACAACGGTCAAAGTTGCATTGCGTCCAAGCGTTTTCTCGTCGTGCGCGACCGCGCCGAGGAATTTCTTACGCGTTTCACCGACGCCATGGCCAATGTCGCCGTGGGCGATCCCATGGAGCCGGCCACGGTCGTCGGCCCTCTCGTGTCCTCTACCCAGCGTGATCTGTTGGACGCGCAAGTTCGGGACGCCGTCGCGAAGGGCGCCGTTGTCCACACCGGTGGTGCGCCCGTGGACGGTCCGGGATTTTTCTATCCGCCGACGGTTCTCTCCAACGTCCCGCCGGCGTCGCGCGCGGGCTGTGAAGAACTTTTTGGTCCCGTCGCGGTCGTACAAGTCGTTGACGACCTCGACGAGGCCCTCGCGGTGGCCAACAGCACGCCGTGGGGACTCGGCGGTTCGATTTGGGCCACCGACCCTGCGGAAATCGAACTGGCCCTGACGGGTATCGAGGCGGGCATGGTCTTCGCGAACGCCGTCGTGGCGTCCACTCCGGAGCTTCCTTTTGGCGGTATCAAGAACTCGGGGTACGGCCGAGAACTCTCCGCGGTGGGTATTCGTGAGTTCACCAACGTGAAGTCGTTCTTCGTCGCGTGAGTCTCTACTATTTCGACCACGCGGCGTCGGCACCACGGCGCGACGAGGTCGCTGCCGCAATGGCCCCGTATCAGCGAGGGGTCATTGGTAATCCCTCGGGTACGCACCGCGCCGCCCGACTCGCTCGCCGAGCGATAGAAGAAGCGCGCGAGGAAGTCGCCACGTTCGTCGGTGTTCCCGCCCGCGGCGTGATTTTCACGGCCGGTGGCACGGAGTCCTGTGCCCTCGCACTCGGCGGCGTGGTTCATCGCCGACGACTGTCAGGTGAACGCGTGGACATCGTCGTCTCCGCTATTGAGCATCACGCCATTCTCGAAAATGCCGAGCGACTCGCTGAGGACTTCGACAATGTGGCCGTTCGCGTCGTCGGCGTTGATTCCGATGGCGTGCTGGATATGGACGCACTGGTCAGCGCCCTGTCACCAGAGACCGCGATCGTCTCGGTCATGACGGCGAATAATGAGACCGGCGTCATCCAACCCCTCCACGCCGTGTGTGACGCGGTGCACGCAGCAGCGCCCCATGCGGTCATTCACACCGACGCGGTCGCCGCTGCGCCCTGGCTCGACTTGACCGAGGTCGCGAGTGGGGTGGATCTTCTTTCGCTGTGCGCCCACAAGATCGGCGGTCCGGTGAACGCGGGTGCTCTCGTGCAGCGAGGTCGCATTGCTCTCGACGCGATGGTGCCCGGCGGGGGACAGGAACAAGGACTGCGAGGCGGAACCGTGGACGTGGCGGCCGCGGTGGGTTTGGCTGCAGCGGTGCGGCTTGCTCGCGAGGAGCGTGATGCCAACGTCCGCTACGTCACGTCGTTGCAGTCGCGGCTGTCCGCCGGCTTGAGTGCTCTGCCCGACGTCGACATCACGGCGCCCGGAGCCCGAAAATTGCCGGGCCACGTACACGTCACGGTCGGTGCGGTGGCGAGCGACGAGCTCTTGTTCTTGCTGGATCAAGAAGGCGTCTGCGCGTCCGCTGCGTCATCGTGTTCGAGTGGGGCCGCCGTGGCGTCCCACGTCTTGGCGGCGATGGGCGTCTCGGCTGAGCGTGCCCGCGGTGCGCTCCGGTTCACGATGGGTGCCGAAAATACTGAAGCGGAAGTTGATTTTCTCGTGTCCGCCGTCGAGCGTGCGATCGCTCAGCTCAGGACACGTTTGTAGATCACTCTGGCAGACTGCTCCCGTGCGAATTCTGGTGGCGATGAGTGGCGGCGTTGATTCGTCGGTCGCGGCCGCCCTCTTGGTGGAGCAGGGCCACGAAGTAGTGGGCGCCACATTGAAGCTCTGGGGTGGCGAGAGTGACACGGGCTGTTGTTCGGTCGCTGACGTCGACGATGCGAGGCGGGTGGCGCAAGTACTCGGGGTAGATCACCACGTCTTTAACTACACCGAGGAATTCAATCGCCACGTCGTCGAACCCTTCGTCGCCGATCACGTGGCGGGACGCACCCCGAACCCGTGCATTGAGTGCAATCGCCACATCAAGTTCGACTTGCTCTTCGAGCGGGCTGCGCGGCTCGGGTTTGACGCTGTTGCGACCGGGCACCACGCGCGGGTGGTGACGAAGGACGGCCGGTACTTCCTCGCCCGAGGTGCTGATGATCAGAAAGATCAAAGTTACGTACTCGGGTACCTCACCGAATCGCAGTTGGCCACTTTGGTGCTCCCGATTGGTCACCTGAACAAGGCCGCCGTACGCGCCGAGGCCGAGCGTCTCGGTCTGCGGACCTGGGATAAGCCCGATAGCCAGGACGTGTGTTTCATCGAATCAAGTCGCGGACGGGCGGCGTTTCTCGGGGAACGGATGACCATGACGGACGCGGTCCTCATCGACGCGACCACCGGGGAAGAAGTCGGCCACACGGAGGCGGCCGAACTCATGACGGTGGGTCAACGCCGGGGCGTGGTGCCGGGTCGCGATGGCGAACGTCGATACGTCCAGCGCGTCGACTTGCGCGCTCGACGCGTCATTGTCGGTCGACTCGACGAGGTTCTCGTTGACCGGGTGATGCTGGAGGACGATTCGATGACCTTCGCGCGCGACGAGGTAACCGACGGTACCCGGCTGTGGGTGCAGTGGGGTGCTCACGGCCGACCGGTGCTCGGCGTCTTGCGAGGAACCGGACCACGATGGATTGAGCTCGACGAGCGAGCGCGTCCGGTGGCACCGGGACAGAGCGTCGTTCTCTACGACCTCGACGACCCCTCGGTGGTGGTCGCCGCGTGTGTGGCGGCCGCGGCGTGAGCGACGCCGCCTCTCGGGCCGCCGAACTTCGCGAGGCCGTCGCGCGCCACAACGAGGCGTATTACCTGCACGATGATCCCCTCATTCCCGACGCCGATTACGACGCTCTCGTTCGTGAACTGCGTTCATTGGAGGAGTTGCACCCGGAAATCGCCCTCGCGGATTCGCCCACGCGCCAGGTGAGCGGTGCGCCGAGCGTCGCCTTCTCGCCCGTCACTCACGCAACTCCCATGTTGAGTCTGGACAATGTTTTTGACGAAGAGGAACTCGTCGCCTGGTCGGAACGACTGCGTCGAGGGCTCGGGGAGATTGACACCGAGATCGTCTTTTCTGTGGAACCCAAGATCGACGGCCTCGCCATGTCGATTCTGTACGTCGACGGTGTCTTGAGTGTGGCCGCGACCCGTGGGGACGGACGGGTGGGTGAGGACGTCACCGACAATGTGCGAACAATTGCCAACGTCCCCCATCGACTCACTGGTCGCGCCGCGAAGGGGCGTATCGAAGTCCGCGGAGAAGTCTTTCTCGCCAAGGCGGACTTCGCTGCTATGAACGCGCGCCAGCGGGCCGAGGGGGGCAAAGAATTTGCCAATCCTCGCAACGCGGCCGCCGGGAGTTTGCGTCAGAAGGATCCGCAACTCACGGCCCAACGCCCCTTGTCGTTCCTCGCGTACCAGTTGGAAGTCGTGGACGGCAATGATGCGGTGTCCCGCATCTCTCGCCACGCCGATCTGCTCGCCACGTTGGCCGATGAGGGATTCTTGGTCGCTCCCGAAACCACGAGCGAGGTCGGCGTCGACGCAATGGTGCGACGCTCCACGTGGTTCGAGGAACACCGTCACGATCTGATGTACGAGATTGATGGCGTGGTGATCAAACTCGATGACCTCGAGCAGCGGGCGGCTCTGGGCTCGACGTCACGCGCACCTCGCTGGGCGATCGCGCGCAAGTTGCCTCCTGAAGAACGCACGACGCGTCTTGTAGCCATTGAAGTGTCCATTGGTCGCACCGGGCGAGCCACACCTTTCGCCGTTCTGGAACCGGTGGTCGTCGCTGGGTCGACAGTCTCGTTGGCCACCCTTCACAATCAAGACCAGGTAGCCGCAAAGGACGTACGACCCGGTGATCTCGTGATCGTGCGCAAGGCGGGTGACGTGATTCCTGAGATCGTGGGACCGGTTCGAGAATCTGGTCGACGACGACCTAAAGCGTGGGTCTTTCCGAGCACGTGTCCGCGGTGTGGTGGGGCGCTCGAACGAGTGGGGGAAGAGAGCGATACGTACTGTGTCAACCCCGAGTGTCCGGCGCAGCGCCTGCAACAAATCACCCATTTCGCATCTCGCGCAGCGATGGATATCGAAGGTCTCGGGGAACAGCGCGTCGCGCAACTCATGGACGCGGGACTGGTCGAGGACGTGGCGGACCTCTACGAGCTCGACCCGGCCGCCGTCGCTGCGCTGGATGGTCTGGGTGAACTGTCAGCCAACGCGCTGCACGCCGCCATCACGTCGTCAAAGACCCAGCCTCTGAGCCGCGTACTCGTGGGTCTCGGCATACGACACGTCGGTCCCGTGGCCGCTCGCGAGTTAGCGCGTCGGTTCGACGAAATCGAGGCCCTGATGTCCGCCAGCGAAGAGCAGCTGGCGGCGCTCGATGGTGTGGGTCCCGTGATCGCCGCGTCGGTCGCGGCGTATTTCGAGGACCCCGCACATCGCGAGCGCATTCGACGTCTGCTGGCGTCGGGCGTGTCTTTGCGTGAACCACGCGAGGAGAACCAACTCGCTCCCACGCTCGCGGGTCGGGCGGTCGTCGTTACCGGCACGCTTCCCGGCTACTCCCGTGACGGAGCCGAAGAGGCCATTGTGGCGCGCGGGGGAACGTCACCTGGTTCGGTTTCCAAGAAGACCTATTGCGTCGTGGTAGGTGACAATCCCGGCGCCAGCAAGATCACGAAGGCCACCGACCTCGGAATCCCTCAATTGACCGCGGCGCAATTCGAAGAATTGCTCTCGACCGGCACGTGGACCCCGTTGTCGTCCTAGAGGGATCTAGGGTGGATGCTCAGGATGAGCAGTCAATCAATCTTTCCCGGCCACGTCTTTGGCGATCGCTACGTCGTTCGCCGACCCATCTCGTCGGGAGGTTCGGTCTCGACGTACGAGGCGGAGGACCGCTCCTTGCATCGTGCGGTGGCTGTACGAGTTCTGGTGCCGGAATTGTTGGCGGATCCGCAACTCCACGACCGCTTTCGTATTGAGACCGCCGCGGTCTCCGCGCTGCATCATCCCAATCTCACGAGCATCTACGACTGGGGCGAAGAAGAAGGTGCGACCTACGTCGTCACGGAGTTATTGAGCGGCGGTTCGCTGCGCGACATCCTGGCCACTCGCGGACGACTCAGCTTGGAACAGACGGCCATGATTGGTCTCGAGGCGGCGACGGCTCTGGCGTACGCCCACGCGCGTGGCTTTGTCCACGGCGCGCTGCGTCCGAGCAAGATGCTCTTTGACGTGGACGGCCGAGTGCGAGTGGGAGACCTCGGTATTGCGTCCACGCTCGCGGGGAGCGAGATCGCTCATCCGCTCGAAGAAGCGCGCTACTTGAGTCCCGAGCAGGTCATCGGCGCTCCGCTCGACGGTCGAACCGACGTCTACGCGCTGTCACTCATCCTCTTTGAGTGTCTGACCGGCGAGGTGCCTCACGACGGTCCCACGTCGCAGGCCGTGAGATCTAATCGACTGGGTACCCCGCTGCCGCAACGCAGTGAACTCGGCCCGTTAGACCTCATCTTGGCCCTCGGTGCGGCGCCGGATCTCACGGCGCGGCCCGACGCGACGCTCTTTGCGAGTCGGTTGGAGTCGGTGGCTATGACCTTGCCCGTCCCCCGCCCGGTGACCCTCTCGTCAGAGAACACCGGTTCGTTCCGGGTTCCGACCGCCAACGACGTGCTGTTGTCACCCGCCGTCGCGAGCGCCCGACCGGTGGGCGACGAACTGACGAGTGAGCCGGTGGTCCGCCCCTTTGACCTCCCGGGCTACCGCGAAAACTACGAGGCGGCGGCCACGAGCGCCGCGGGTGCGTCGCGGGCGAAAAAGCGCGGACGACTCGGCGTCCTGGTGACCGCGGTCGTCGTCGTGGTGGCGGCTATCGGAGGGGCGGTGGCGTGGAAACTGGGCCTCTTTACACCCAAGCACACGGTGCCGTCGCTGATCGGTGTGACCGATCAGACCGCGCTGTCGCTCGTCAGCGGTGACAATTTCACCATTGCCGTCACCAACCGTGTGGCGTCGTCGTCGGTCCCCGCCGGTGACATCGTGAGCCAGTCGCCCGTCGCGGGTTCGGATCTGGCCAGTGGCGGGACGATCAAGGTGACAGTGTCGAGCGGACCGTCGGGCGTGAGCGTGCCGACGGTCGGCGTTGTGGGTGAACCATGCGCGGTGGCGGAGCAGACGTTGACCAGTTTGGGCTTGAGCGGCACGTGCACGACCGCCGGCGCCGTCAAATCCGCGACAATTCCCCTCGGCAATGTGGCGGGGTGGATGCTCGGCTCGCAGACGAATCCGTCGCGCGTGCCCACGGGTGCGGCGCTCACGCTGATTGAGAGCGCGGGCAACACCGCGTCGTCCACAACGACGACAACGACGCCCAGTTCCTCCACCGGACCTCGGCCGGTGCCGAACATCATCGGCAAGAACCGAGCGCAAACGCTCGCCGCCATGAAGGCCGCCGGTTTGTACTACGCGACGGTGGGACCGGGGTCCCAGAACGCCACGTGGACGACGGTCGTATCGACGTCACCGGCGCCGGGCACGGTGGTGGCCTGGCATTCCAGTGTGACGGTGACGGTCCGATGACCACGTGCGAGTTGTGCGAAGCGGCGCCCATCACCAAGCGTTATCTCGATGATGAGGTCTGCTGGATCGCGGACTGCGAAATCTGTCTCGTTCCGATGGTGGTGTGGCGAGAGCATTCGCCCACACCCTCCGCGGAGGTCAAGGCGCTACTGCACGAGCGTTTGACCGTGGTCGCGAACGAGGTTCTCGGTGAGGGCGGCTGGAAAATAGACGACCACATGCGCAACATTCCGGATCACTATCACGCCCACGCCCGACCGCCCCATTTCTGGTTGCGTTGACGACGGAGCCACCCGTGCGGGCTCGGTAGAATAAATCCTCAGAAAGTTCATTTCGCACAAAGGAGCATCATGGGAGCCCTCGACGGTCGTGTCGCCATTATCACTGGAGCTGGTCGAGGCATTGGCCGCGAACACGCGCTCCTCTTCGCGAGCGAGGGCGCCAAGGTGGTCGTCAATGACCTCGGTGGCGCGCTGGACGGCTCCGCGAGCGAAGGAACTCCCGCCGAGCAGGTCGCCGCGGAGATCAAGGCTTTGGGTGGGGAAGCGATTGCTAACCACGACAACATCGCGGACTGGGCTGGTGGGGAGAATCTCATCAAGCAGGCGGTCGAGACGTACGGCGACCTTCACGTACTCGTGAACAACGCCGGCATCCTTCGTGACCGAGTGCTCGTGAACTTGAGTGAAGACGACTGGGACTCGGTCATTCACGTCCACTTGAAGGGCCACTTCGTTCCCACGCGCCACGCCGCGGCGTACTGGCGCGAGCAGGCCAAGGCGGGTAAGACCGTGAAGGCCTCGATCATCAACACGAGTTCCACGTCGGGTCTGCTGGGCAACGTCGGTCAGTCGAACTACGGCGCCGCCAAGGCGGGCATCGCCGCCTTTACGGTGATCATCGCCGAGGAGCTCGCTCGTTACGGCGTGCGCGCCAACGCCATCGCTCCCGCCGCGCGCACGCGCATGACGGAGTCGACTCCGGGTCTGTCCGATGTCGTCGCCAAGCCGACCGACGCGGCCGTTTTTGACGCCTGGGACCCCGCCAACATCTCGCCGCTCGTCGCCACACTCGCGATGGAAGACTGCACCTCCAATGGTCAGGTGTACTTCGTCCAGGGTGGCACGGTCCGTTTGTTCCGCAACTGGACGATGACCGAGACTCTCGAAAAGAACGACCGCTGGGACGTCTCGGAGCTGGCTGAAAAGTTGCCGACGTTGCTCAAGTGAACGACGAGGGGTTAGCTCCCCACGCCGATCGTGACGATGTCAGCGCGCTATTCGACGCGTCGGTTGATCCGGGCGGTGCCGCTTTTGGCACCATGGGTTCGGAGGCATCCAGTGAGTTGAACTGGTGGCAGATGATCCACTCGCGCGTTCAATCGCGCGCGGGATCCTCGCCGCGTCATCAGTGGTGGATTCTCGGGAGTTTGCTCGCGGGATTACTCGCCCTCAACTTCACGTTCACGGTCTTCAACCTGATCCTGACGCCCTTGGCTGACGAGTTCCATACGAGTCGTTCGGTCATCAACTGGGTGTACATCGGACCCATTCTCGCCTACGGCCTGGTGGCGCCGGTCTTCGGCAAGATGGGCGACATTTTCGGCCACCGACGCTTGTACTTGGTGGGCATCTTCGGTGCCATGGTGTCGGCCGCGGCGACGGCCCTCGCGCCGAATGTCGCGATGCTCATCTTGGCGCGCGTTCTTGACGGCGTGGCCGGGGCGGCTTCCGGCGCCGCGTCGGGGGCCATTTTGAACTTGATATTTGCGCCACAAGACCGCGTCAAGGCGGGCGGATGGTGGTCGTTGATTGGAGCGGGTGGACCGGTCGTCGGACTGTCCGTTGGCACGCCCATCATTGCGGCCTTTGGGTGGCGGGCACTGTTTTGGATTCAGTTAGGACTACTCGCCGTGGCCTTCGTGGTGGTGTCGCTGATACTGCCTCGTTTCTCCAATGCGGCGGAACACGAAATGGAACGGCGTCAGCGGGCGCGACGCGATTTCAAGCAGATGGACTGGTTGGGTTCCTGGAGCCTGTCGCTGTCCATCGTGGCACTCATGGTCGGCCTGACCTTTGGTCAGACCAACACGACCTCACAGTGGTCGAGTCCTTTGGTTCTTTCGTCGTGGGTGGTCTCTATTCTCGCGATGACCGCCTTCGTGTGGCGAATACGGCACGCCAAGAATCCTCTGATTCCGCCGCACTACTTCCGGCGACGAAATTTCGTGTGGCCCATGGTCGTGCGCACCACGTCGAATTTCGCGTACTTCGCGGGCTTCTTCCTGTTCCCTTTCGTCATGGAATACGGCTACGGTCGCTCACTGCAAGCCACCGGCGCGCTCGCGATGGCGCGACCCATCACCTTTGCCGTGTGTTCCCCCATTGCCGGGTACGTCGCGGTGCGCATTGGTGAGAGGACCACGGCCATCGCCGGGGCGGCCTTCTTGACCGGCTCGATGGTCATGTTCTCGTTCCTCCAACCGTCGACGACGAGTTGGTTCATTATTTTCGCGCTCGCCCTGTCGGGCCTCGGACAAGGCGTCGCCATGCCGTCCGCGGGAGCTCTCATGGCGAACGAGGTCGACCCCAAGGAATTTGGTGTGATGTCGGCGGCGCAACTGTTAGGTATGCAGGTGGGTCAGGTCGCAGGGTCTCAGGTGTGTTTCGCGATTTGGACGGCCATGATGCATCACGACGGGCTCACGATCACGTCGCCGCCGGCCGAAGTGCTGAAGACCTTCCAGATTCCCTTCTTGGTAGGAACCTTGATGGCGGCGTTCTCCCTACTGGGAAGTTTCTTCTTTCGTTCCCTCTCCCGCGAGCCCTCAGGCCGTAATAGCGCGGAGCCGGTCTACGACGCCCACTGAGCGCTCGTCGACGGGTTGTCCTTGCAGGGCGACCAGCTTGCTCATGTCACCCTCCACACGGACCTTGCCCGCCATGAAGGCGCTCATCACCGCTTGCGGCTTACCTTCAATGAGCAGCGCCTTGGCCGTAGCCCAGTCCACCGTGACGAGAATGTCCGGGGCACCGTGGTGGCCTTCCGCGAGGGCCAACACACCGACGGTGGTGTCTAGATGGGCGTGAAGGGGTGACGCGCCGAAGGGGACATCCGTCACGATGAGATTCATGACCACCGCCACCGCGGGGGTGCCCACGTCGCCCAACTCGGCCCGAATGGCCTCGGCCGCGGCGATCCACTCGGGGCTTAGGAATTCGTACGACATGACTCTCCTCGGTTACACACAGAGGGCAGGGTAGCCGTGCCGGTAGTCTCTGCTGTCATGACCACTGAAATTCTTCCGGGTTGCGAGCCCTTCTCCGCGACGGGTTCCCGCGATGGTGTCCTGGTTCTCCACGGCTTTACCGGCAATCCTCAATCAATGCGTCCCTTGGCCAACGTGCTGGCGAACGCGGGGTACAGCGTGGAATTGCCGCGTCTTCCGGGTCACGGAACCTCGGTCGCGGACATGATGACGACCACGTGGGCGGACTGGTCCGCCGCCGCCGACGCCGCGTTCGTGGATTTGTCAGCTCGATGTGACCGGGTGGCCGTCGTCGGTCTCTCCATGGGCGGCGGTTTGACCGCGTACCTGGCCGAGCGCCACCCCGAAATTGTGGGCGCAGTGTTCATCAACCCTCTCGTCAAGCCCCCGGCGGACGAGTTGCGTGATGGTCTGAACCAGCTTCTGGACGCGGGCGTGGAGACCATCGAGTCCATTGGGTCAGACATCAAGAAGGAAGGTTCCGTTGAGGCGTCCTACGACGCGACGCCGCTCGCGTGTGTGAAGTCGTTGTTTGAGGGTATTGACGAGGTGTACTCGAATCTCTCATCCATCACGGCACCGGTTCTCGTGCTCTCGAGCCGCGATGATCACGTCGTCACCTCGGATAACGGTGACGCGCTCGTGGAGAAGGTGGCTGGATCCGTCGAACGCATCTGGCTCGAAGACTCATTTCATGTCGCCACGCTCGACAATGACGCTCCGTTGGTCGAAGCCCAAACAGCCGCGTTCGTGGCCCGGGTCTTTGGCGCATGAGCAACGTCCTACGTCGCGAGGACGTCGCCAAGGTCGCCACCCTCGCTCGGCTCACGTTGAGTGACGAAGAACTCGACCTGTACACCGAGCAGTTGTCCAAGGTGCTGCAGCACGCGCAAGACATGAATCAACTCGATCTCACGGGGGTCGCACCAACCGCGCACCCCTTCGGATTAAAGAATGTGGTGCGAGCCGACGTTGTCACGCCCAGTTTGGATCACGACGCGGTAATGGCCATGGCGCCGGACGCTGAGGATGGCCGTTTCGCGGTCCCGCGCATCGTGGGGGAGGCACCATGAAGTCCGCTGTTGATATCGCCCGTGACGTGAACGCCGGAGCGTCCGCCGTCGAAGAGTTGGAGCGCTCGCTCGCGTCGATTCGTTCGCGCAATGACGAACTCAACGTGTTTCTGCACGTCGATGAAGAAGGTGCCTACGCCGCCGCACGGCGGGTGGATGAGATCGTCGCCGCCGGTGGGAGCGCGGGATCCCTCGCTGGCGTGCCGGTGGCCCTGAAGGACAACTTGTGCACGTTGGGTGTACCCACGACGTGTTCGTCCAAGATTCTGGACGGTTGGCGTCCGCCCTACAACGCGACCGTCGTCGACCGCCTCCGGGCGGCCGGTGCCGTACCTGTCGGCAAGACCAACCTGGACGAGTTCGCCATGGGGTCCTCCACCGAGAACTCGGCCTTCGGACCGACGCGCAATCCTCTCGATCCCGCGCGCGTCCCGGGCGGTTCGTCCGGTGGTTCCGCGGCCGCGGTGGCGGCGAACATGACGCCGCTGTCGCTCGGTAGCGACACGGGTGGATCTATTCGTCAGCCCGCGGCTCTCTGTGGTCTCGTGGGCGTGAAGCCGACCTACGGCAGCGTGTCGCGTTACGGCTTGATCGCGTTCGCGTCGTCGCTCGACCAGATCGGCCCGTTCGCCAAGACGGTGGCCGACGCCGCCCTCGCGCTCGAGGTCATCGGGGGATACGACCCGAAGGACAGTACGTCGCTCAACGAAACCGCTCCGCAGCTCCTCGCCACTCTCGACAGTGGCGTCGCCGGTCGACGCGTGGGTCTCGTGCGCGAACTGGTGGAAGGATCGGACGACGACGTCACTCGTTCCGTTGATCGCGCGGCTGCGGTCCTACGTGACGCGGGTGCGACGGTGGTGGAACTGAGTATTCCCGAGCTCACGCTCGGACTCAGCGCGTATTACCTCATTGCACCGGCGGAAGCCTCGAGTAATCTCGCGCGCTACGACGGCGTGCGCTACGGACTTCGTGTCGACGCGGAGGACGTGGCGGCCATGAACGAAGCCACGCGGACCGCCGGATTTGGCGCTGAGGTCAAGCGCCGGATCATGCTCGGTACGTACGCTCTCTCCGCTGGGTACTACGACGCGTACTACGGCCAGGCGCTCAAGGTGCGCACGCAGATGATCGCCGCGTTCGCCCGCGCCTACGCCGACGTCGATCTGCTGCTCGGTGCGACGACCCCGTCGGTCGCCTTTGCGTTTGGTTCAAAGACCAATGATCCGATGGCGATGTACCTCAATGACGTCTTTACGATCCCGACGAACTTGTCGGGTGAAGCGGCGATTTCGGTTCCCTTCGGGACGGGAGAGGCGGACCTGCCCGTCGGTGTGCAATTGCTGGGTCCCGGACGCAGCGAGCCGACGCTGTTCGCTGCCGCCCGCGTTCTCGAAGTGGCGGAGGGACGCTGATGGCACCGTTGCCGAACGGGTGGGAAATGGTGGTGGGCTTGGAGGTCCACACCGAACTCAAGACCGCGACCAAATTGTTCTGCGGGTGCGCGAACGCGTTTGGTGCCGCCCCGAACACTCAGGTGTGCCCGGTGTGTTTGGGTTTGCCCGGTTCTCTTCCCGTGCTCAACGAGCACGCGGTCGATCTGGCGATGGCCATTGGTATGGCGCTGCATTGCACGATCGCGCCGTCGACGTTCCACCGGAAGAACTATTTCTACCCGGACATGCCGAAGGACTACCAGATCTCCCAGTACGACCTGCCCATCAACTCCGGTGGGTACCTCGATCTTCCCGACGGGTCGCGCGTCAGCATCGAACGCGCGCACATGGAAGAAGACACCGGGAAGACCACGCACTTAGGCGGCAGTGGTCGCATTCACGGCGCGGACCGCTCCTTGGTGGACTACAACCGCTCGGGCGTCCCGTTGGTGGAAATCGTGTCGGGGCCGGACATCCGCACACCCGAACAAGCGCGCGCCTACGCGTCGGAACTACGCGGCATTCTCATCGCCACCGGCGCGTCCGATGGCCGTATGGAAGAAGGATCGATGCGCATCGACGCGAACGTGTCGGTGCGGCGACCGGACGCGCCCTTCGGCACCCGCTGTGAGATCAAGAACCTCAATTCGCTGCGGTCCTTGCAGCGAGCCATTGAATACGAAGCGCTCCGTCAAATTGAGCTCATCGAAGACGGCGGCACGGTTCGACAGGAGACACGACACTGGGACGAAGTGGCGGGGGAGACGTCCACCATGCGAACCAAGGAGGAAGCAGAGGACTACCGCTACTTCCTCGAACCTGATCTGGTGGAACTTGCGCCCGACGCCGCGTGGCAGCAGCGGATCCGCGACCAGTTGGGTCCCATGCCCGCCGCTCGTCGAGCCGCCTTGTCCGCCCTCTTGAGCGACCCGCAGCCCGCGCAGCTCGACGCCATCGAAGTGGTCGTGGACCTCGAACTCGACGAATACGTACACGCCGCGGCCGCGGCACAGGCCGACGTGGCCATCGCGCTGGCTCGCGCGGCGAATGAGGTGGCGGGGAATTTGGAGTCGCGCAGCAATCTCACGACCGACGCTTTCAGCGCCACGGTGCTCATGGAACAGCGCGGAGAGCTCTCGGCGACGCAGGCCAAGACGGTTCTCGGTGACGTGCTCGCCTCCGGCGGTGATCCAGCGGCGGCCGCGGCGGCTCGCGGCTTTGAACAAATGTCGTCGGACTCCCTGTCGTCAACGGTGGCGGGTCTGATCGACGCCAACCCCGACGAGTGGCAGCGATACCGCGACGGCGACGACAAATTGGCGCAGTTCTTCATTGGTCTCGTCATGAAGGCAACTAAGGGCCAAGCGAACGGTAAGTCGGTCATCGCCGAACTGCAAGCTCGACGCTAACGAGGGCGTCGCCACGGTTTCGTAGACTCGGGCGATGGCGACGCACCCGACTCCCCGCAGCTTCGAAGTCACTCAGGGCAAGAATCGTGCCCCCGCGCGTGCGATGTTGCGCGCCATGGGTCTCACTGACGACGACATGGTCAAGCCGCAAATTGGTGTGGCGTCGAGTTGGAATGAGGTCACCCCGTGCAATTTGCCCCTCGATCGTCTCGCGAAGCGCGCCAAGGTGGCTGTTCGCGACGGCGGAGGCGTACCCTTTGAATTCGTGACCATTGCCGTGTCCGACGGTATTTCGATGGGCCACGAAGGTATGCGCGCCTCGTTGGTGTCGCGCGAGGTGATTGCCGACAGCGTCGAGACGGTCATGCACGCAGAACGCTTCGACGCTCTCGTGACATTCGCGGGGTGCGACAAGTCACTGCCCGGGATGCTCATGGCGGCGGCTCGACTGGACGTGCCCAGTGTGTTCCTCTACGGCGGGACGATTCTGCCCGGCCATCACAACGACCAGGCGCTCGACATCGTCTCGGTCTTCGAGGCCGTCGGCGCGAACGCCGTCGACGCGTTGAGCGACGAGGAACTCAAACTTATTGAACTGAAGGCGTGTCCGGGCGAGGGCAGTTGTGCCGGAATGTTCACCGCGAACACGATGGCCAGCGTGGGCGAAGCCATTGGCATGTCCCTCCTCGGCAGTGCGTCGGCGCCGTCCATTGACGGTCGACGCGATGACTACGCCTACGAGTCCGGTCTCGCCGTGCTGCATCTCTTGGACCGGGGCATTACCGCTCGCCAAATCATGACCAAAAAGGCGTTCGAGAACGCCATCGCCGTCGTCATGGCGCTCGGTGGTTCTACGAACGCAGTGTTGCACCTGCTCGCGATCGCGCACGAAGCTCGCGTTCCTTTGGAACTGAGTGACTTCAACCGCATCGCCGCTCGCGTGCCGCATCTCGCCGACACCAAGCCCCACGGGAAGTACCACATGACCGACTTGGACAAGATCGGTGGCGTTCCCGTCGTCCTGCAGCACTTGTTGGACGCGGGTCTGCTGCACGGCGACGTAATGACCGTGACGGGCAAGACGATGGCAGAAAATCTCGCCGAGTATCACGCGCCGGCTCCCGATGGCGACGTGGTCCACTCGCTGAGCAACCCCATCCACGCACAAGGTGGGATCGCCATCCTGACGGGATCACTCGCCCCGAATGGATCGGTCGTGAAGGTGGCGGGCATTGACACGCTCTTGTTCGACGGCACCGCCCGGGTTTTTGACGGTGAGGACGCCGCGATGACGGCGATCTTGGCCGACGAAATCACCCCCAACACCGTCGTCGTGATTCGCTACGAGGGTCCCAAGGCGGGACCCGGCATGCGCGAAATGTTGGCGGTGACCGGGGCAATGAAGGGGGCCGGACGTGGTGGCGACTGTGCGCTCGTCACCGACGGTCGCTTTTCGGGCGGCACCCACGGATTCTGCGTGGGTCACGTGGCACCAGAAGCACTCAACGGTGGCCCCATTGGTCTCGTGCAGGACGGCGACCGCATCGTGATCGATGTGGTGAACCATTCCATTGACCTGATGGTCGATGAAGCGGAGCTCGAACGACGTCGGGGACTCGTGGCTCCCTTCGTGCCTCGCTACACGACGGGCGTTCTTGAGAAATTCGCTCGCTTGGCCCAAGGAGCCGAGAAAGGCGCCGTCACCTCAGCGTGACGTCGAGAGCCAGGTGATCTTGCGTCGCGACGAATCCTGTGGCAGACTGCCTTTCGTGCGCAACCTTTCGTCAACGCTTCTCGTAGTAGGCACTAGCCGACGGTAGGCGCGACGCTGCACATACCGAAGGCCTCCCGAATCGGGAGGCCTTTTTTATTTCCCTCGATACCAAAGGACAGACCGTGGAACTCACTGGAGCCCAAGCACTGATCAAGAGCCTGGAGCAGCAGGGCGTGGACGTCATGTTCGGGCTGCCTGGCGGAGCGATCTTGCCCGTGTACGACCCGCTCATCGATTCGACCATTCGTCACATCCTCGTGCGTCACGAGCAGGGCGCCGGTCACATGGCGGAGGGGTACGCCTTAGCCACGGGTCGACCCGGTGTCGCCATGGTGACGAGTGGGCCGGGTGCGACGAACATCGTCACGCCGATTGCGAACGCCCACATGGACTCGACGCCCCTCGTCGTCATCACTGGTCAGGTGGCGTCGGAATCGATCGGCACCGACGCGTTCCAGGAATGCGACATCACGGGCATCACCTCGGGCATCACCAAACATAATTTTCTGGTGTCCTCGGCGAGCGAGTTGCCGCGAATTGTTGCCGCGGCCTTCCACCTCGCCACGACCGGACGACCGGGACCCGTCTTGGTGGACGTGCCCAAGGACATTGCCCAAAGCAAGATGGAATGGTGGTGGCCGAGCAC
>Ga0208872_1000773_pt1 | contig 21648 bp, 20 predicted proteins | sample CryBogCBH12Aug08_FD_185508 | JGI IMG/M metagenome (GOLD analysis project Ga0208872, IMG submission 185508) | Freshwater microbial communities from Crystal Bog, Wisconsin, USA - CBH12Aug08 (SPAdes) | ecosystem: Environmental > Aquatic > Freshwater > Lake | place: Crystal Bog, Wisconsin, USA...
CTCAGACCAGCTACCCGTCATAGCCTTGGTAAGCCGTTACCTTACCAACAAGCTGATAGGCCGCGAGTTCATCAGGAAGCGCACATTGCTGCTTTGACGTCGGAAGGATGTCCTTCCTGGCCATATGCGGTATTAATTCGCCTTTCGACGAGCTATCCCCCACTTCCCGGCAGATTACTCACGTGTTACGCACCCGTTCGCCACTAGACTTGATCGGTATTGCTACAAATCAAGTCCCGTTCGACTTGCATGTCTTATCCACGCCGCCAGCGTTCGTTCTGAGCCAGAATCAAACTCTCCGTAGAAAGTTTGCGCCCCCTCGTGCTATACGGAGGGCAAATTCCAGCACTTATCTTATCGGCTCACCGTGGTGAACCGACAGACAGTCTGTATTAAACTTCGATTAAAAATCGACGAAAAACGCACAATTCAGTTTTTGCTGTTTTTGTATATGATCCATCCGGTTTCCTTATGCCATGCGAAACCGGACCTGCGCTGTCAAAGATCGTTGCCGGTGGCCGCTGGAGGGGTGAGTCAACCCTTGTTGCTTTCGTTCGTGACAAAAGCTTCATGGGTCGACGGCACCACTTCTCACTTGTTCGAGTGACTGAAGCAGACCGGTGAAGAACATTCCCACATCGTTTGACTGGTGTCTCGTGCGGGAGTGAAAAACATATACGAAATGAATTGGCAGTCAACGAAATCTTTGTGTTTTTTTAAAAAAATTTTGCGGGTCACGTGTTCTGTCGTGCAACACATGCCTCACAACCCCCCTCCGAGGGGCGGTTTCCTCTGACTCAATGCCACTTCCACAGTCGAACATAGTCCCGCCTGCGCGCAGACCATTCTCGTCATGGCGGAACTTCCCAATCCGCTAAACTGTGTTGTTTTTCCCTCTGCGGGTCTCAAGGAATTGCGCGACCGCTTCGTAGGCAACCGGAAGCATCGAAACAAAAATAATGCCTATTACCACGGCTTCAAAGTGTTTTTGCACCCAAGGCATCTGACCGAAAAAAAGTCCGGCGGTCATCATGAGAAATACCCAGAGAAAGCTTCCTACCACGGTGTAGAGGACAAACTTATTTCGGTTCATTGCAGCCATGCCTGCAACAAACGGCGCAACGGTGCGAAAGATTGGTAGGAAGCGTGCCATGATGACCGCCTTGGCGCCATGCTTTTCAAAAAAGACGTGAGTTCGGTCAAGGTACGTTTTCTTCAACACCAGCGCATCTTCCTTAAAAATTTTCCCGCCGATGCTGCCACCGAAGGAAAAGTTCACAAGGTTCCCCAAAATAGCTGCAACTATAAGTAACCCCAGAGTAAGCGGGTAGCTGAGGCCAGCCCCCGGATGCGAGGCGGCATAGGCCCCCACGGCAAAGAGGAGCGCGTCACCTGGGAGAAAGGGAGTAATGACAAGCCCTGTCTCGCAGAAGATGATCGCAAAGAGGATCGCATAGACCCACACCCCGTAGGCGGAGACGATGTGCTCGAGGCTTTTATCGAGGTGAATGAAATTTTGCTGAAACCAGTGAATAAAATCCATCGCGTCTATGAAGCAGGATTGGAGCTCCTCGGCAACCAAAGAGATGCAAGTCTGGACGCCATAATCCAGTAGAGCTTCCCACGTGATACGCGAACCCTAGCCGCTGAGGGAAATTTCCGGATCTTGTCCAGAGTGGACACCGCAAGGGCATGAGGCAGTTCCGTGGCATAACGAACGCGGCCGGGACGGAGTGCTCTAAAGTACTTTTCTCCGCCAGAAAGCCACTTGCCCGCAAGATCTAGCAGATCGGAAAGTTCCTCATCGCGCACATACATTCGCCCCATTACACGATCAGCGATGCGGTCCCTCAGAATATTGATGAGTTGCAATCCCTTTCCATAGGCCGCTCCGAAATGTTCCATCTCCATCGGAGAACGCATCAGCAGATCGGGGAATGTTTCCGCGATCAGCACTGTCCATGTCCGACCAACGCTTCCGGCCACGGATTCACAGTAACCTTCCAGTTCATCCCGATCAAGGGGTGGAGCATTCGGCACGAAACGCCGTAAATCGAAAAGCTGCCCCTTTAATATGGTGCGCCAAAGGTGAAGCAACTCATCATATGCTGGCAATTCGACCAGTGCGGCAATAAGGGACGGCAATGAGGCGATCAACTGAGCCTCCCTCCCAGAAAACTCACGAGGGGAGGTTTCCGGACTCCACCCTGAGAGATCGCCAGCCTCAAGAGTGGCTTCCAGATCCTCAAGGATAGCGATGCGTCGTTGCATCGGAATGTTTCCTGCATCGGCCAAAGTGTCCGAAGTCCTGGCAAGCAGGTAGGCGATGCCAAGCGGCTCTCTTAACTGGCGAGGAAGAATGCAAATCGTCAGAGCAAAACTCCGTGCGTGATCACGCAGCAGACAACCAACCCGGAATTCCCCTCTCTCCTCCTTTAGGTTCCTCATTGAAAAGGGCTCAGGGCTCAGCGTTTTCTCGGACACCGGACCGCGGGGCAGGTCGGGCAATTCTTTTTAGGTTGATCATCTTCTCATCGGCATTGCCGAGACCAAGCGAGGCAGCTTCCTGAACATGTCCTCCGTCCAGAGATGCCTTGGGCAGTTTCGAGAGAAGCCTTTGCTCATCAATGAGGCGGAGCGCCGTGGCATCAACGGCTACAGGGTCTTTTGAAGCAAAAAGAGAGGAGTAGGAAATACAGTTCTCCGGACTAGAATAGGGCCCACCGGCATACTGCAGAATCATCCCATCCATGATCGTCAGGACCACCTTCCTTCCTATTCTTTCGTCGGAATAAACCTCAGCGAGAGCGGAGTCGCCGTACCCATCCCCCTTTCCGAATCGTCTCCAGTTGTCGAGAATACCCAGTGTCATGCCAGCAAGCGCGCCATGCACTCCAGTGAAGTAGCTGTCGCAAAGAGATGGTATGTTGATTACTTTGTCCACCTCGCGTGAAAGGATGATGGGAAGGTGACTGTCGTTGCTTAGTTGGGCCTTGGGACCGAGTATCTCTCGAAGCGTGTTCCGTGACGCCCTAAATGAAAGATCGCCGTAGATAAGCTGACCCGTCGCCGAGGTTGTTACCACCGACCTTGGATCGTATCCGCCTCCTTCCTCGATCCAGCGGAGATTGAGTCCGGGTACTTTGTCGTAGTTGCAATGCTGCAGATCCTCGCGACGGCGATCCCAGACGATGATATCTTTCGGAGAAATACCTGCTGCAACGAGACCTTCGACCACTGCTTCCACAACGGCGGGATGCGTTCCTCCGACAGGCCCCGGCTGTGCCGAGACCTTGATGCCAACGCGTTCGCCCGGTTTAATTAGAGATCTCCATGCGGCTCCGGGATCCTGCTTGCCCGTCACGGCGCAGATCAGTCCTGCAACCATCCGCGTGATTATCGGAGGTCGTGGTGCCATCTCTGGCCCGATCGCATCCTGATCCAGCACATAGAAGACCGTCGAATGTAAAGGAGTGCTTTCAGGTCGTGGCGACGGCAACTCCCCTTTCAGGGGGAGAAACGGAATCAAGAGTAGGGTTGGGAGGACGGCTCTCCTCACTCTTTTTCCTCCGAGCCGAACGATGAAACGGAATCCCTGCGGTAATAGTCCTGTCCGATGACAACCTTCGGTCGGCCATTTGCCAAACGCCACTTGTTGGTATCCCTTAGCGAGTAGATACAGCCGCAATACTGCTGCGCGTAGAACTCCTCTCTCCTTGAGATCTCGAGCATTCTCTCTGCTCCTCCTCCCTTGCGCCAATTGTGTGTCCAGTAGCTCATCCCGGGCCAGCGCGCCGCTGCCTGTTCTCCTGCGCGGTTTATCTGGTTCATGTCCTTCCATCGGGAAATTCCCAGACAGCTGGTGATAACCTTAAATCCCTTTTCCCAAGCATGGAGCGCCGTTCGTTCGAATCTCATATCAAAGCACGCCGTACAACGCTCCCCGCGCTCAGGCGCCCATTCGAGTCCCTTCACTCTGGCAAACCAGTTGTCGGTATCGTAATCGGCATCTGTAAAAGGTATTCCATGCTTGTCGGCAAACCGGATGTTCTCCTCCTTGCGAAGCTCGTATTCGTCTCGGGGATGGATGTTTGGATTGTAGAAAAATATCTCCAATTCAATACCAGAGGCAGCCATCGCCTCTATCACTTCACCAGAACAGGGTGCACAGCATGAATGGAGTATTACACGCCTATCCCCGCCGGGAGGATTCAGAACGAGCCGTCGCAAGGATGTGTTGTCGCTCATTCCAGCACCCTACTTGAAAATAATCATCCGGGCATCAATTCCAGTGAAGTTCTGGTAAGTAACTCCGGTGTATCCTGGATATGCATAGGGTATCGCTCCGCCGGCATACCAACCCCCTCCACATCCTCCACCATACCATCCACCCACGGGCAGCCAGCCATATACGGGGGGCACCGTATACCAGGACGGAACCCACCAACTCTGATAATTCTTGATGATAACAGCATCAGCGCCGGACTGCCGGGCGTTATACAAGAGTGCCCGCTGCACAAAAGGATATCCGAGGTCAGTCTGGAATGCGAAGCGCCCGATCTCTTCATAGGGCCTAGGAGGCGGCGCATTTAGGATTGGGATGATTGCGTGGGACTCTTTGGGAGCATGAAATACCGTTGTGGCCGGGGAGTAAAAAATCTCCGTTGATTTCACGCTGGCGCAGGAGGACAAAAGGAGAGCCATGGCCATTATTGCAAGGCGAGGGATCAATTTCATGTGAAATACCATCCCATAGCTTGGCTTTAAGGACAACTCTTGCCACTTCAAGGCAGGTGAATTCAGTTTTGGAAAAATAGTTTGAACGCTTTTCCCACCTGAGGGTCATACTTTCTAGTCAGTCCGTTTCTGGGCAAACGAGCTGCAACTCCGCGAAAACAATACATCTTCATGAAATCCACCCCACTCACCATCATCTTTTCCGCCCTCCTTATTGTAGGGCTTGCCATGACCGTACCGGTCGTTCGCGCTCAAAACACTAACAGTGACTGCGGAGGTTGCTCCTGCTGCGGCGGTGGCAACGAAAAGCAAAAACAGAATTCCGCTACCGGCACGAACACATCATCCTCTGCGAGGGCGACAAATACATCGGCCAAGTAACTTAATTAAGATTTGTCACTCCCGGGTCGGGGGGTCCGGGGTGACAGCCACTGCGCGGGAGTGCCGTTAATCGGCCTTCCGCGCAGTTTTCATTTTGGTGCTAGCACCTATTTCTCAAAGTATAGACCTAATCTCTGAACCAGGCAGTCGCCTGAGGTCGATTGCTGTCCCCCCCGGCTATCCCCGTACAAAGTCCGCGATCCTCTCGACGGCAATTTTAATCTGCCCCATAGCGGTTGCATAACTGCACCGCACATATCCCTCCCCACTCATTCCAAAGGCCGTCCCTGGAACGACTGCAACCTTCTTCTTAGCCAACAACTGCAATGAGAACTCCTTGCTGGTGAGTCCTGTGCAGCGGATATCGGGGAAAACATAGAACGCCCCCCTCGGGAGATGGCAGGCGATGCCTGCGTCGTTGAGCGATGAGACGATGAAATTGCGGCGAAGGCGGTATTCCTCACGCATCCGCTCCACGCTCTGTTCACCGCGCTCGAGTGCCTCAATTCCGGCCTCCTGAGCCATTACAGGGGCGCAGAGGATGGAATACTGATGGATCTTCATCATCGCCTCGATGATATCGGTGGGCCCACAGGCAAAACCGATACGCCACCCAGTCATCGCAAAGGCTTTCGAAAAACCGTGTAGGAAAACCGTCCGTTCCTTCATGCCGGAAATCGAAGCGATTGAGTGGTGGGGCACATTGTCGTAGGTGAGCTCGCTGTAGATCTCGTCGGTGAGAACGACCAGATCGTGCTTCACCACAAGAGCGGCAATCTTGCCAACTTCCTCCAATGGCATGACCGCTCCCGTGGGATTGGTCGGGAAGTTGAGCATTAGCACTCGCGTCTTCGGCGTGATAGCTTTCTCAAGATCGGTGGCGCGGAGCACGAAGTGATCCTCGGCACGCGTGGACACAGGTACAGGGACGCCTCCGGCAAGTGCAATTTCTGGGCTGTAGGAGACATAGCACGGCTCGTGGTAGAGGACTTCATCCCCGGGATTAAGCATGGCACGAAGAGCTAGGTCGATAGCCTCTGACACACCAACGGTGACGATAATCTCGTCGTGGGGGTTGTATTCCACGGAGAAGTGTCGCTCCACATACTTGGCTATGGAGCGACGAAGACGAGGAGATCCGAGGTTGGAAGTGTACCCTGTTTTCCCCTTTTCAAGCGAATACACCGCCGCCTCTCGGATATGCCACGGGGTGACGAAATCGGGCTCGCCAATACCCAGAGAGATGACCTCCTTCATTGATTGTACAATCTCGAAGAAGTCACGGATGCCGGACTTGGGAATCTGGCGCACATGCGCCGCAATGCGATGTTTCACGACCGTCTGATGTGGTTCATGAGTCAAGGAGTCACCGCGAGGCGCTCGGGCGCCTCCTCAAGAGCGTGGAGTATTCCGTTTTCCTTGTAGGTCTTGAGCCGGAAGTGCGTAGCGCAAGATAAGACGGCTTCAATAGTGCTGAGTTTATCAGCCACAAATGAGGCAACCTCACGCAGATTACTTCCCTCGACTACTACCATCAGGTCGTGGCCGCCACTCATCAAATAAACGCTCTGAACTTCCTCGAATCCCGCGATGCGGTTGGCAATGCGGTCGAACCCCCCCTCCCTTTCCGGGGTGATCCGGACATCGATCACAGCTGTCACCGTATCGGCATCCCATTTTTCCCGGTTGATCACGGCGTGATAGCCGAGAATGGTTCCATCGCTTTCGAGTTCGGAGATTCTGGCGGACACCTCGGTTTCGGCAATGCCAAGCTGCCGCGCAAGGTCGGCATGTGAAATCGCAGAATTCTGGCGGATGATGCGGATCAGAGAGTCCATAAGAACAGTATCGCCGAGGCAACGGCACGTGAAAAGGGGAAAGGGAGGGTCGTAGAGTCTGAACACGATCACCAGCAGCTCATCCCGCCATGCCTCCGCTAGCAGTTACCTTCGATCCAAGCCAGTGCCTTGTCGTAACTTCGTCGCTCCAGATAGTGCTGGAACTGGGGGTCAACCTCACCGGAGGGGAGTGCTGCGATCAACTTATCTATCCGATGTGAACCCTCTGCCAAACGCTTCAGATGGGCAACTGGATCTCGGTCTCGGTGATCATGATCTGCAATGGCTTCGAGGCGCTCCCTCAGTGCTTCCGCCAGCAAAAGAAACTCATCATTCATCACGTGGAACTCTTCCTTTTCAGGGAAGGATGTTTTGGCCGTGCTGGCGCAGCAGGTGGTCGCAAATAACGAGCGCCACCATCGCCTCCACCATCGGAACGGCCCGCGGTAGAACACAGGGGTCGTGACGGCCTCGCGCTGTAAGTTCGGCGGGTTCTCCCGAAACCGTGACGGTCTGCTGAGGTCTGGAGATAGTCGCCGTCGGCTTGAATGCGACACGGAAGAAGATGTGCTCACCATTGCTAATTCCTCCCTGAATTCCTCCAGAGCGGTTCGTCAGCGTCTGGATGCGTCCCTGCTCGATGATAAATGCATCATTGTGTTCGCTTCCGACTAGCCGAGTTCCCGCAAATCCGCTACCAACCTCGAAACCCTTGGTCGCAGGAAGACTCATCATCGCCTTGGCCAGATCGGCCTCAAGCTTGTCGAAAACGGGTTCGCCAAGAGCCGTGGGAACGCCCCGCACCACGCATTCGACGATGCCTCCCAGACTGTCGCCGCGGGATCGGATCTCTCTAATCCGCTCAATCATTTTTTCAGCGGCTATGGGGTCGGGGCAACGAACAGGAGTGGCATCAACCTCTTCAGTCGTTACTGTCTCCGCATCCACAATCGAGTCGATATCATGGATCGAGCGGACGTAGGCAATCACTTCGAACGAGGGATGCAGGGCACGGACGACCTTCTTTGCCACCACACCCGCTGCAACGCGGCCGACTGTCTCACGGGCGGAGGATCGCCCTCCCCCTTCCCAATTTCTGATCCCATATTTGGTCTGGTAAGTATAGTCGGCATGGGAGGGACGAAACATCGTTTCCATCTCTGTATAGGCGGAAGGACGCGCATCCTTATTGTCGACTGCTATCAAGATCGGGGTGCCGAGAGTCTGACCATGAAACAGACCGGAGAGGATACGGCATTTATCCTCTTCCTGACGGGGAGTGACGATGTCGCTCTGACCCGGGCGCCGACGGTCGAGTTCGACCTGAATCTCCTCAGGAGTGAGAGGTAGGCGCGGAGGACAACCATCAATTACGCACCCAACTCCACCCCCATGGGATTCCCCCCAGGTGGAAACGCGGAATAGAGTGCCGAAGTTGCTGGACATGAATGCTACAAGTAGTATGCGCAAGCAATCATCCTGTTCACGCAAAATCGCCTGAACCCGCCTTGACAGGCATTCACTAATGAGCAAAATCAGCTCCCTTCTTCGGGAGGGGGTGCTTGACGCGAAAGGCTGCAGGTTTTATGGCTTGGCACACAGCTACAAGATTGCAGTCGCAGATGGAGTGTCTCCTGAACATTTAAAGAGAAGACATCATGCGGCTGTTGTCGCATGCTTGACCCAACTCCATTTTATCCCATCAGCATTTTTATCCTATCATGTTTAATAAACTCCTCGGCTTTTTCTCCAGCGATATCGGCATTGATCTCGGGACCGCCAACACACTTGTATACGTCAAAGATCATGGCATTGTCCTGCGCGAACCCTCAATTGTAGCTGTCAAGGCAGGCACAACGCAGGTTCTGGCTGTCGGGGACGAGGCCAAGCGAATGCTTGGTCGCACTCCTGGCAACATTACTGCGATTCGCCCCCTGAAGGACGGAGTGATTGCTGACTTTGAAATCACCGAGGCGATGCTGCGGCATTTCATCACAAAGGCACACGGGCAACGCCGCTTCGTCCGACCGCGTGTCGTCATCGCTGTGCCAAGCGGCATCACAGAAGTGGAAAAACGAGCAGTAAAAGACTCCGCCATGCATGCAGGGGCACGCGAGGTTTACCTGATTGAGGAACCGATGGCAGCAGCTATCGGAGTCGGTCTTCCCGTCAGCGATCCTGCCGGCAATATGATCATCGACATCGGGGGCGGCACAACCGAAGTGGCTATCATCTCACTGGCCGGCATTGTCTTCAGCCGCAGCGTCCGTGTTGCCGGTGACGAACTGGATGAGGCTATCGTACAGTACCTCAAACGTGCCTACAATCTGATGATCGGGGAGCGCACCGCCGAAGACATCAAACTGCGTCTCGGAAGTGCCTTTCCGATGGAAACCGAACTCACGATGGAAGTAAAGGGACGCGACCTTGTCGCCGGTCTTCCCAAGACTATTACCATCAGCTCGCAGGAAATTCGTGACGCCTTGATGGAACCGGTTTCGCGGATTGTAGAAGCAGTTCGCATCACCCTCGAACGCTGCCCTCCGGAACTCTCCGCAGACCTTGTGGATCGGGGAGTTGTGCTTGCGGGCGGCGGAGCCCTGCTGCGCGGCCTTGACAAACTGATCGCCGAGGAAACGGGTTTACCCGTACATATCGCCGAGGATCCGCTCAGCGCGGTGGCCGAAGGAACCGGCAAAGCCCTTCAAGAGATAGAATTCCTTCGTACCGTCGCTTCTGTCGACCGTCCGAGGGCCTGAAGAGGGGTAACGAGCTTTCCCTTTTAGGAATTCGCTGTTTTCTCCACACTCTCATCTCTACGCCGCTCTTTTAGGGAGTACGAACCCAGCCAGAGAAAGGCATTCATCCCCGATGAAGAAAGTCCAGATAGCCGCTTTAATTCTGTTGGCGGTGGTTGCCGTGGGGTTCTGCACACTTGGATCAGAAAGCCTGGCCAACCTTCAGTCGTACTTACTTGGAATTCTCTCGCCTATCTCACGCTCAGGCAGCGCCGTCAAAAGCAGTATCGGAAACCTTGGCAAAGATCTTATGTCGCTGGATCAGCTGGAATTGGAATACAATCGCTTGCTCTCCGAGAATCGACAGCTCCGCGCAGAAAACAACGGCTTGCGTGATCTTCAACGTGACAATGACCATCTGCGTCAGGTGCTAGGCTACCGCGAACGTTCCTCTTTCCGCCTTATTCCGGCTGCGGTGCTCGGAAGCGATTCGGGGGCTTGGTGGAGCACAATCAAAATCAGTCGCGGCTCCAGAGATGGAATCGCTCCAGACATGCCAGTCATCACCGACCGGGGGCTTGTTGGCAAAACGACCGCCGTCTCGAACGACCTCTCCGAAGTGATGCTCGTCACTGATGAGAACTGCAAAGTCGCCGCAAAAGTCGAGGGAACCAAGGAGCAGGGGATCTGTGCCGGTTCGAGAGCTTCCACAGGAGAACTTCAACTGGCTTTCTTAAGTAAACTGGCGGACCTTCAGCCGGGACAAAAAGTATACACTGCGGGAGTGAGCGGCGGGGTCTTCCCGTCGGGTATAGCACTTGGCACGGTGAAAAGTTTTCACGCCCGCGAACTTGATGGCGAGGCCATCCTTGAACCCGCCGCCGATCTTGGCAGCCTCGAGGAAGTCTTTGTCGTCACCGGGGCGAAATGAAACCCTCTATTCTCTTCATTCTTCTGCTGCTTCTGCTGCCGGTCTCAGTCGCAATTCAGGATCTGCTTCCCAGTCTTCCTCCGTCACAAGAACGCATCCAACTTCTTCCTGTTCTCTTCTGTTTCGGGGCATTGGCCCTTCCACTTGTGCCAGCTCTCTATTTTGGACTCGCTGCGGGTGTCGTTCAAGGACTGGCCCTACTGCAAAGCCAATCGGGTCAGGCTGAACTCGGCCTTTGCCTCCCCATTCTTTTCTTCCTTGGCTGGGCTATTATTCTGCAGATGGCCAGCGAAGCAACCCGCGGAATGCGATGGGAGTTGCATTCTCTCGGGAGTGCCCTGACAACATTGAGCCTCATTGGCGGCGAGTTCCTAGTCCTTTGCCTCAAGAGAGGGGGCCTCCCCATTGACGAGACCGTGATGCTGCGCATCGCCGCCCCCTCTGCAGCAGCCCTGCTGATCTCACCGATCCTTTATTTTTCCCTCCGCTCCCTTGTTCCGTTCTCCTTGGATACGCCAACACCCAAGAAGCAGCTCTCCTTTGACCGGTGATCTCATGAGTCCGCCGGACAACCCCAACAGAAAGATCCTGATCCTTTCGGGAGCCATTCTTGCTGCGCTATGCCTGCTGCTGGTGCGGTTGTGGTATGTTCAGATCTACAAAGGAGCGGAATACAAAGCACGCATTAAGGGACACTCTCAGCTCACGGTGAGGCTACCGGCCGTGCGTGGGGAAATCTGTGACCGCCGCGGGGTGCCGTTGGTTGAGAACCGCGCAAGCATGGAGGTCGAATTTTATCTGCCGGATATCGTGCGCGCATGGAAAGAGGAACACGATACTATTCCGATGAGAAAATACTTTGGCCTCGATCATGGCATGCGCGCGGTTAAGGAGACCGCCGACATCGTCAAGATCGTCAACGAGTCGATTATCCCCCAGCTCGAGAAGTTGGGACTCGCAGGGGATTACAGCAGTCGCAAGTTGGAGGTGCATTATCGTGACAACGCAGAGGTTCCTTTTGTCTACCGCCAAGATCTGGATTTTGAAACTATGGCTCGCTTCAGCGAGAACAACTTAGACCTGCCAGGCGTCACGGTAACGCTTAAACCCGTCCGTCACTATGTTTATGGAGCGCTTGCTCCGCATCTCTTCGGCTACGTCGGTGTCCCCGCAGACATCGACAAGGACGAGGCGGCTCAATTCAATTTCTACCAACCTGACATCGAAGGAAAAGCCCAGATCGAGGCCGCTTACGACGACATGCTGCGAGGCACCCCTGGCACGCGATTCCTTCAACGCAATGCTCGTGGCGTAATAGATGGCGAAGTGTCGAGGATCAAACCCAAGCAGGGGGCAAAGATACTCCTGACCATTGATGCCCGCATCCAGTTCATCGTCGAGAAAGCCCTTCGAGTCGTTGGACGAGGGGCCGCTGTCGTGCTTGATCCGAACTCCGGCGAAATCCTCGCCATGGCTTCTGTTCCCTCCTTCGATCCCAACCAATTTGTTCCTTCTATCTCGAAAACCGATTGGGAAAAACTTGCTAAGGACGCAACCGATCCCCTGATGAATCGGGCAATCAACGCCTATGCACCCGGTTCCACATTCAAGCTCTGCACCTCACTTGCCGGCATCCGCGCCGGCATTGGAAACAACCAGTACACCTGCTCGGGCGGCGTTCAGTACGGTGACAAGTACATGAAGTGCTGGGTGCTCACAGCAAAGCCTCCACAGCCCCCCCATGGATTAGAAGATCTCAGTACGGCGATTAAGAACTCATGCAATGCCTATTTTTTTCAGTATGGGAATGCGGCCGGCATCGACCAGATCGACACCGTCGGGACCATGCTCGGTTTGGGACAGAAGACCGGCCTTCCGCTGAACAACGAGGCTACCGGCGTGCTGCCAGGGCCAACTTGGCTGGCTCAGAATCGCCCGCGCGATCACTGGAGTCCGGGACATACTGCTAACGTTTCCATCGGACAGGGCGATGTGCTGGCTAGCCCGATTCAGATGGCAGTAGTTGCCGCCACGGTAGCCAATGGAGGGATCGTCTATCAACCGCACTTGGTCAAAGAGGTCGTAGGTCAGGATGGCACCGTAATGAAGGAGGAACCTATTAAGACTTTTTCCGATCTGATCAAGGACGGGAACATTGACCCAGTTCAGTTTGAAAAAGTGCGCAAGGGAATGTGGAAGGTTGTCAATGATGACAATGGAACCGCCCACAAGGCCCGCCTGAAAGACGTTGTCTTGGCGGGCAAAACTGGCACCGCGCAATTCTTTCGGAATGGCATCAAGGATTACCATACCTGGTTTCTCTGCTTTGCCCCATATGACAAACCACGATACGTTGTGTGCGTGTTCGTACAGGGAGGGAAATCGGGTGGCTCAGTACCTGCTCCCATCGCTTCCAAGATCCTTGAGCAAATCTTCGCCATGGAGAGGGGGCAGGAAGTGAAGCTCGAATTCCTCGATCCGGCCCCTGGAAACTTTCAGCCAATATCAGGCGTCGACTTTTCAAAGGATATACCGGCACAATATGGTTCCGACACTGGCGCGGTGCCGGATGTTCCAGCAGAATCCAATGTTCCTGAAGGCGAATCAAAAGCAGGAACATCAACTGCAAAGCCGGATATCCGGGAGGATGCCGATAGCCGTGCAAACAACAGGCCGCGCCCACAAGGTGGTCTTCAGAAATTCTTCAACTTCCTTGGTGGCGGCCGGTCTGCCGTCCCTAAGCAATCAAATTAATCTATATCCAGAAGGACTCCATGATATCCGCCATTCAACGAATAATGACATCCATCCCATTTCGACCCTAGATTCCAGCACACCAATTTCCTCATAATCACCCTCAGCCATCCATCAATTCCTAAAAATCCAATTTTCACCCTACAAACCACTCCTCTGAAACCCTTCAACTCAAAACACCTACGAACATGAGCATTATTGATACCGTCAAACGCCTCCTCGGCGTCAAAAAAACAGGTCCCCGCATCGAACTAATTGTAAGTTGCGAGAAATTGGAAAAGCGAGTCGCCCTCCTCGAGGATGGGAAACTTGAAGAGTACTCCATCGAGCGGGACAGTGAGAGAAACATTGTCGGCGGTATTTTCAAGGGAAAGGTCCGCAACATCGAGCATGGCTTGAAAGCCATGTTCGTTGACATCGGTTTTGAAAAGAATGCATTCCTTCACTTCTGGGACGCTATTCCCGCCGCTCTCGACAGCGGAATCGAGGCGGTCCAGCGCTCCGGTGGCGGCTCTCACCACTCAAGGAAAAAAATCACCGCAAAGGACATTCCCTCGATCTATCCGGTTGGAAGCGATGTCATGGTTCAGGTCACCAAGGGTCCTATCGGAACCAAAGGTCCCCGCATCACAACCAACATCTCCATGGCCGGCCGGTACATGGTACTCATGCCCTTCAACGATCAGTGCGGAATCTCTCGAAAGATTGAGGATCCCAAGGAGCGTGCACGTCTCCGCAAGATCCTTACTGAACTTTCACTTCCCGAAGGGATGGGCATCATCATTCGCACTGCGGGAGAGGGACAGAAGACGCGCTTTTTTGTACGTGACCTCGGCTTCTTGCTGGATCAGTGGCGGGGGGTGGAGAAGGGAATGGCCGAGAAACCGGCCGCAACTACACTCATGCTTGAACCTGATCTGGTCGACCGCACCGTCAGGGATCTCCTCACCGAGAACGTCGACGCCGTCCATGTCGATGATTTGAAAGCCGCCGAGCGAATGCAGGAACTCGTTGGGCAGATCTCCAAGCGTGCAAAAAAATCAATCCATTTCTACAGCGGACAGAAGCCGATTTTTGACAATTTCGCCATCCAACCCCAGATTGACAACGCCTTCCTCCGGCAGGTGTGGCTGCCGTGTGGCGGATATCTCGTCATCGACGAGACCGAGGCGATGATCGCCGTCGATGTAAACACTGGCCGTAATAAGGGAAGCAAGGATATGGACAAGACCATCTTTCAAACCAACATGGAAGCAGCGGACGAGGTGGCTCGCCAACTCCGGCTGCGCAATATCGGCGGACTCATCGTAGTCGACTTCATCGATATGAAAAATCGCAAGGACCAACAGGCTGTCTACCAGCGCATGCGTGACCGCCTGCGTCGCGATAAAGCCCGCACCCATGTCCTCCCCATCTCTGCGCTCGGCCTCATGGAGATGACTCGCCAGCGCGCTCAGGAAAGCCTCTCAAGTTCCTTGTACACAAACTGCGCCTATTGTCATGGCAAAGGAGTTGTGAAAAGCCCGATGACCATGAGCGTCGAACTGCAGCGCTCTCTCCATACCTTGATGAAGCGTCATCAGGAGGAGGTCCACGAATTCCGTATCACCGTTCATCCCGACTTGCTAAACCGCCTGCGCACGGAAGACGAGGAACTCCTGATCGACATTGAGCGCCGCTACTCCGGACGTCTCACCTTCCGGTCCGATCCGACCCTCCATGCCGAGAAGTTCCTGATCGCCAACGCGGTGACGAACGAGGATCTTACGGTATAATACCAAGCATCCAACAATTGCCTCAGCCTGCTCCCTTACCTCGCCATCGCGGGCGAGGGCAATCCGCCCACTATCTCACCAGCCATCACCCGGTGCCTGAAAAACCATCCTTGGGGGACCTCAAGCGCATAGACCACGGCGCTTGAGGAACTGGGAACAGCGGTCTCGTCAAACGGTTTGAGATCATGAATCTCGAAGATTCGGCCCGAGCTGCCGAGATAGGCAATTGAGAGAGGAACAGGGGTATCCTTCATCCAGAAATTAACGCTTTGCGGCCGAGGGAAAACAAAGACCATGGCCTCGTCAGCATTAAGATCCGTTCGGGACATCAATCCGAGTTCACGGGATGCATCATTTGCGGCTATCTGCGCAGAAAGAGTATTGGTTCCTATAGTAAGAGTTGCTTTGGGTAGATCGTACTGCGGCTTTGGTACCGCATGGAGCATGACAAAGCCGCCGAACAGGAAGAAACACAGGAAATAGGCACGGATTTTCATGACTCGTGAATCATAGATCATGTATCAGATAGGAGCGAGTATAGAGGAAGTTTGATTTTTCCCTGCCAAAATACTTGCCATCGCCTCACGAGTTTCTACTCTGTTGCGGCCTGTGAACTCCTCCTCCGGGCGAATTAAACCACCCGATGTCGAATTTCTTTCCCCGATGGGCCAATTGGTTTCCGCTCCAACTGCTTGTTTGCGGCTTGGTTGCGGGTGCCCCCGTCACTCTCGGAGTCTGGTATTATTTCACCCCGAAATACAGCCGAGTGGGCTATCAACCCAACCAACCGGTCCCTTTCTCCCATGCCCTCCACGTGAAACAACTTGGCATGGATTGCCGCTACTGCCACAGCTTTGTCGAAATCGCAGCCCACTCCAATCTTCCCAACACTCAAACCTGTATAAACTGCCACGGAACCGGAAAAATCCTCCCCAACAGTCCTCGCCTTGCACCCGTGCGCGAAAGCTGGGCATCAGGACAATCGATCCCTTGGGTTCAGGTCCACCGCCTTCCCGACTACGCTTATTTCAACCACGCCGTCCATGTGAACCGAGGTGTGAGTTGCTACAGTTGTCACGGTGCTGTCAACGAAATGAACACCGTCTATGAAGCCGAGTCACTGAGCATGAAATGGTGCCTCAACTGCCACCGCTCGCCAGAGAATTACCTCCGCCCCGTCAAAGAGGTCTTCAACATGAACTGGCATGCTGCCAATTCCTCTGCCCAGCGTGAACTCGGAACGAAGCTTAAGAACGACTGGAAGGTCAATCCACCGGTCAGCTGCGGAGGATGCCATCGATGAAAAAGGTGTTCCACCATCCCCCACGGGAGAAAAACCCTACGCTCTGGAGAACTCAGGGTGAACGCGATAACTCTCCTGAATTTGCCTCACAGCTTTCCAGAGAGTTCTCGGATGCTGCGGTTGGTCGTGAGGATACGGAAGGCCTCTCCCGGCGTGATTTCGTCCGCCTCATGGGCGCCGCCACGGCACTGACTGGGGTCGGTCTGACCGGTTGCCGGCGACCCGAGGCCCATCTTGTTCCCTTCACCAAGAGCGCCGAGTGGACCGTCCCTGGGAAGTTTCTTTACTACGCGAGCTCCATGCCCACCCCGTTGGGTGCCGTTCCTTTAATTGTCACCACGAGCGACGGTCGTCCCACCAAGATCGAGGGCAATCCGCTACACCCGGCAAGCAATGGCTCCACTGATGTTTTCGCCCAAGCTTCCGTGCTGGATCTTTACGACCCACACCGCTTGAAGGATATCACCCTCGACTCGGCAAAGGTTTCTCGCGCTGATCTCGATTCTCTGATTGCCAAAATCCGTACAAACGCCCTCTCCAAAGGTGGCGATGGGGTGGCGGTCATCGTTGGCAAGGAGAACTCCCCGACTGTGGAGCGCCTCCGCGCCCAGCTTGCGAACCAATTTCCAAAACTGATCTGGGTTGAGGACGAAGCGGTTGCCGGCGACGAGGGCGTTCTGGACGCATTGCTTGGATCAGGGGTGCGACCGGTGTATGATTTCGCCAAGGCCGATGTGATACTCTCCATCGGGAGTGACTTCCTGAATCCTTCCGAGAACGGTTTTGGCTCTGCCAACGGCTTTGCCTTGCGGCGTGATCCGAAGGGGAAGATGAACCGCCTCTATGTGGCGGAGAACCATTTCACTCTGACCGGGGGGATGGCGGATCACCGCCTCCGCGTCCGCGCCAGTGAGCTTGGGGATTTTGCAGCAGCTGTGGCAAAGTCGGTTGCAGCCAAGACCAACGATTCCAATCTCAAGGACCTCGCCGCCGCCTATCCCGGGACAGGCACAACCTTCGACCCTGCATGGATCAACGGCCTAGCCAATGACCTGATCGCTTCCAAGGGAGCTGGGATTGTCATAGCCGGAAAAGGACAACCTGCCGCCGTTCAGGCTCTTTCACTTAGCCTCAATAAGACGCTCGGAAACCTCGACTCCACGATCCATTCGGTACAGACCGGAACCAAACCCTCAGCAACGCTTGCCGACCTTGCCAAACTCATGGGTTCCGGTTCGGTGAAAACCCTCCTGATCCTTGAAGGAAACCCAGTCTACACTGCGCCTGCCAATCTTAATTTTGCAAACCTGCTGGCAGCTGTTCCCGAAACCCTGCATCTATCCCAGTTTGCTGACGAAACCAGCAAGGTGACTCACTGGAATGTTCCTGCCGCCCACTATCTAGAGCGCTGGGGCGACACCCGATCAGCGGATGGGACGATCTGCTCCGTGCAGCCGCTGATTCTTCCTCTCTGGAACGGAATTTCATCTGTAGAGATTCTGGCTGCCCTTGCGGGCGAGAAAATCGACGGCCCCTCCGCTGTGCGCGCCACGTTCAACGGTAACACCAATGACTCCTCGGATGCCGCGTGGCAGACCTTCCTAAAGAATGGATTTGCCGCAGGGACCGCGTGGCCGATCATATCACCATCCTTGAATCAGGCTGCCGCAGCCGCTGCCATGCATTCGACTCCAAAAAACTCGGACGCGTTTGAGATCGTCTTCCTCCGTAGTTCGAGCGTAGAGGATGGCCGCTACTCGAACAATTCTTGGCTCCAGGAAACCCCTGATTTCGTCACCAAGCTCGTCTGGGACAATGCCGCACTCGTCAGCCCAGCCGACGCCAAGGCAATCGGCATACAAGATGGAGATTGGCTTAGGCTTTCAGCAGGGGAACATTCGATTGAGGCCGCCGCATTAGTCTCACCTGGTCACGCCGACCGCTCCATCAGTATTGCCCTCGGCTATGGCCGCAAAGGCGTCTCCCATGTCATGCACAATGTCGGGTTTGATGCCTATCCTCTCCGCTCCTCTTCGACGCTCTGCTTCCAAACCGGCGTGAGGGTGGAACATCTGCCAAAGACTCGGTATGTTTTCGCCCGCACCCAGGAGCATCAGAACATGGAGGGGCGCGACCTTGCGCGTGAGGGAACGCTTGAGACCTTTCAAAAGGAGCCAGGATTCGCAGCGGAAATGGATGGCGAACTCGCCAAGCCCGTTTCGATATATCCGAATCCTCCCATCACCTCCGACCTCCAGTGGGGGCTTTCAATCGACCTTAATTCATGCATCGGCTGCAACGCCTGCATCGTCGCCTGCCAGTCGGAGAACAACATCCCGGTTGTGGGCAAAGATCAGGTCCTCCGAGGTCGCGACATGGCTTGGATCCGTATTGACCGGTGGTTTGCCAGCGCAGATCACAAGGAAGATCATCTAGAAATGATCCCCATGGCAGTCATGTGCCAGCAGTGCGAGAGTGCCCCCTGCGAGGCTGTCTGCCCGGCAAACGCTACCGTCCACAGCGAGGAGGGTCTCAACCTGATGGCCTACAACCGCTGCATTGGTACTCGCTATTGTGCCAACAACTGTCCTTGGAAAGTACGCCGTTTCAACTGGTTCGACTATAATGAGCGCCCCCTCGACGAACTCTACTATGGGCCACTTGCGCCAAAGGGCATGGCTGACAGTCTCAAGATGTCGAAGAATCCTAATGTAACCGTCCGCATGCGCGGCGTTATGGAGAAATGCACATTCTGTATCCAGCGCATCGAGGAGGCGAAAATCGCCCGCTCCGTGAAGGCTGGCGCAAGCGATGTCACTAAGACGCCTATTCCCACCTTTAAGACCGCCTGCCAGCAGGCATGTCCCTCAGAGTCGATTGTCTTCGGCAATATCAACGATCCCGAAAGCCAAGTCTCGAAACTCAAGGCTGATTCGCGCACGTACACCTCTCTCAATTACCTCAATACTCGCCCTCGCGTGACCTACATGGCGAGGGTTCGCAATCCCAACCCAGCGATGCCGGGAGCCGAACTTGTCGGTGCCGCGAACCTTCGCAAGGAACACGCTTAATCGAGCATGTCCACATCCACCATCGTGACCACTAACGAAGCAGACGCTCCCGATCTGAGTGTCCTCGACCGTCCGCCACAGGTGCTCAACAACCGTGATCCACGCTGGGTGACAGATTCTGTCTGCTCAATCGTTGAGTCGAAGACACCTCTCTGGTGGTATGCCGCCATTACTGTTTCGGGAACCTTTGCCGGTATAGGCGGCGCCTGCATCCTCTACATGATCGTCACCGGCGTCGGCGTCTGGGGTTCTAATAGCCCCTGCTTCTGGGCCTGGGATATCACCAACTTCATCTTCTGGGTCTCGATGGCACACGCCGGTTCGTTAATCTCCGCCCTCCTCTTCCTGACACGACAGAAATGGAGCCTTTCGATTTCAAGGTCAGCCGAGGCGATGACCGTCTTCGCCATTATTTGTGCAGGCGTTTATCCCGCCATTCACATCGGACGCGTCTGGTTCGTCTGGTTCCTCTTCCCGGTGCCGAACAACTACGGTATGTGGCCTAATTTCTCGAGTCCGCTGCTCTGGGATGTCTTTGCTGTGAGCAGTTATCTCACTGTTTCCTCGCTCTTCTGGTTCGCCGGCATGATCCCCGATCTCGCTGTTCTGCGCGACCGCGCCACAACAAAGATTCGCAAATTCTGCTACGGCATCTTCTCTCTCGGATGGCTTGGGACTGCCCGCCAGTGGCGCCACTATGAGATGATGTATGTTCTTCTGGCAGGACTCACCTCCGTACTGGTTGTGACCGTTACAACGATCGTATCTTCCGATTGCGCCACCTCAGTCGTTCCCGGATGGCATGCCACGATCTTCCCTTTCTATTTCATGGTTGGCGCTGTCTACAGCGGCAGTGCGGCAGTGCTGACGCTGCTTATCCCTCTCCGTCTCGCTTATCCTCAGCTAAAGGAACTCATCACCCCGCCTCAACTCGACAAAGTGTGCAAACTCCTTCTCATGATGGGCTCCTGTGTCGCCTATGTCTATGTTATGGAACTCTTCAACGCGTGGTATAGCGCCAACGCTTTCGAACGTGGTTGCTTCTGGGAACGTTTTCACGGCAGCTGTGCCTGGTATGCCATCACTTGCCTCTCTATCAACCTGACCATCCCGCAGCTCTTCTGGTTCAAGGCCGTGCGCCGCTGCCTCCCGCTGGTCTTCGTCCTCGCGATTCTTTGCAACATCGGCATGTGGTTTGAGCGCTTCATGATCGTCACATCGACGCTCACACATGATTTTCTCCCTTCTTCCTGGGGAGATTTCCATCCCTCTATCGTCGACATCCTAACGGCGACGGGGACGCTGGGCATCTTCTTCACCCTCTTCCTTCTCTTCATCCGCTTTGTTCCGATCATGAGTATGAACGAGGTAAAAGCCGCCATGCCTGGCACTCAGCCAACACATTCAACCGGGGAGGAGCACTGAGATGAGCCATCACCTTCCCCATCTTCAGAATCATCATCTTCCGGTGGCTGGATCCAAAGACGAACCTCTCTACGCGATCGGCGCCCGCTTCGATTCCCCCGATGCCTTGCTTCACGCCGTCGAGACTCTCCAGAAGAACGGCTACTCTAGTTACGAATGTTTCACCCCGTATCCACTCCACGGCCTTCCAGAAGCGATGCGTCTGAAGAAGTCCATCTTGAGTTTTCTGGTCCTCGGCGGCGGCGTGACAGCCGTGCTCATCGCTCTCTCGATGGAGTTGATTCCCAGCACACTGATCTATCCGCTCGTCGTGGATGGCAAGCCGCTCAATCTTTCGGCCCTGCCCCAGTATATTCCGATCACTGTGGCGCTGACCTTGATGATCGGCGCGATAACGGCCGTCGTTGGGATGATTCTTCTTGGTGGTATGCCCCGGTTCAACAACCCGATATTCGCATGGGATCTTTTCGCCACGGAATCGTATCGCGGATTTTTCCTAGCGATCGAAGCTAACGACAAAATGTTCTCCTCGGCGACAATCAATAAACTTCTTCATGATCTCGGCGGTCGTGAAATCACAGCAATCCATCAGGAGGGACCCGAAGGTCGATAACTCGCCATGGTGCGCTATTTTCTTTTGCTCCTTGCGTTGATCACGATTCTAGTAGTCTCAATCGCCGGTCTCCGTGGCTGCA
>Ga0208872_1000774_pt1 | contig 21626 bp, 30 predicted proteins | sample CryBogCBH12Aug08_FD_185508 | JGI IMG/M metagenome (GOLD analysis project Ga0208872, IMG submission 185508) | Freshwater microbial communities from Crystal Bog, Wisconsin, USA - CBH12Aug08 (SPAdes) | ecosystem: Environmental > Aquatic > Freshwater > Lake | place: Crystal Bog, Wisconsin, USA...
TTTAGACTCACAAACTAACGTTTACTATCGTTTGTTTGCTGTTAAAAACTTGATGTAATCCCAACGGGATGGGAAGCCACCGATAAGAGTGGTACTTAAAAAGGAGACTTCGGTCTCCTTTTTTTTGATGCCTAAATACCTACATGACAGCATTAAACAGAACTCCTCTTAATACAAACTTTCTCCAACCGTCAAAGTTTATCTTGGCTTTTAATAGATTGCCAACGGTGCAGTTTTTTTGCCAAGAAGCTAATTTACCTGGTGTAAGTATTGGAACAACTGAATTCAATACACCACTAGTAAATGTTCCTATCGCAGGAACAAAAATTGATTATAGAGAGTTTGATGTTACATTTATGATTGATGAACAAGCCAATTCTTGGAATGAATTGTATAAATGGTTATTAGCTATTGCATCACCTAAAAGTCTATCGGATAGAGCAATAAACAATCAGTTACAGAATACGTTTACTGCAACAAACAGTTACTATTCTGATGCAAATTTAACGATTATGTCAGCGCTAAATAATCCATTGTTATCAATAAACTTTCACAGGATGTTTCCAGTTTCTTTGTCTGACATACAGTTTGATACGAAACAGTCTGCGGATACAATCTTAACAGCAACTGCAACATTTAGATACGAGTATTTCGAAATACAAAATTACTAAAACTTTTTGATTATATTATGGAAAACATTGAACAAATACTAAACAACTGGACAACCGACTCTGATATAGACCAGACAGAGCCCGGCAAAGAACTCCTAAAAATCCCAAAACTACACAATAAGTATCTCACCATTCTCACAAAACATAAGATGGCTGCCAAAAAAGCCAACTTTGATTACTTGCGTATGCGTAAGGTCAAATGGGAATACTACACAGGCAAATTATCCAGAGAAGAACTGGAACAATATGGTTGGGAACCATTTCAATTCACACTCAAATCAGATATCACAACATATTTGGAATCTGATACAGACTTAATCAAATTATTGGAGAAGAAAATCTACCATGAAGAAGCAGTATCAGTTGTTGAGGCAATAATGAGTGAGTTGAAACAGAGAACGTGGCAACTCCGTGACTTTATCACATGGGAGAGATTCATTGGAGGACAATAAAGAACACTTGATTGTAGAAAAAGTCAATGAAGTATATGTAAAAGTAAATTGTGAACGACACGTTGCACAAGAACTTTCTCAGTTTTTTGAATTCTTTGTTCCTGGTCACCAATTTGTTCCAGCTTTTAGAAACAAGATTTGGGATGGCCGTATAAGGTTGTTCGATTTACGTAACAATCAACTATACATTGGACTTCTTCCATACTTTGAAGAATTTTGTAGAGAAAGATCCTATACATGGGCTCACGATGAAATAGAAGATGAGTATTCAGTATATCACGCTAAGAAATTCATCAAAGAATTAGACATACATTCTAATGGCAAACCAATTGAGGTTCGTGACCATCAAATTAATGCGTTTGTTCACGCAATGCAAAGACGTAGAGCATTATTGTTATCTCCAACTGCATCAGGCAAGTCGCTAATCATCTATATGTTGTTCAGACAGATGTTGAGATACAAAGAAGGTAGTAAAGGCCTAATCATCGTTCCAACGACTTCTTTGGTTGAACAGTTATTTTCAGACTTTGGTGACTATAACAATGGTGCAATGGGTGAATATGTGCATCGTATTTACCAAGGCAAAGAGAAACACACAGACAAGCCATTAACGATATCAACGTGGCAATCATTGTATCAATTGCCTAAAGAATATTTTCACCAGTTCGATTATATTATTGGTGACGAAGCGCATCTGTTCAAGGCACAATCGTTAACCACTATACTTACTTCTTGCATCAATGCAAAGTATCGTATTGGTTTAACTGGCACTTTAGACGGAACCAAAACACATAAATTGGTATTAGAAGGTTTGTTTGGCCAAGTGAAACAAGTTACCACAACTAGAGAGTTGATGGATAAGAAACAAGTTTCAGATTTTGAAATCAAGTGTTTGATACTGAAACATCCAGATGATATATGTTTGGAAATGAAAGATAAAGACTATCAGGCAGAAATACAATATCTGATTGCCTGTGAAGCAAGAAATAAGTTTATAAAAAACCTTGCAGTTAGTTTAGGTAATAATACTTTAATTCTCTATCAGATGGTTGCCAAGCATGGACAGGTCCTGTATGATATGATTCGGAACACAGAGAATATAGGTGACAGAAAAGTATTCTTTGTGCATGGCGGAACCGAAACAGAAGACAGGGAAAAGATTAGAGAAATTATGGAAAGAGAAAATGACGCTATTATCGTGGCTTCTTACGGCACTTTTTCTACAGGCATTAATATTAGGAATTTACATAATATTATATTTGCCAGTCCAAGTAAGAGCAGAGTCAGAAGCCTTCAATCGATTGGCCGAGGGCTTAGAAACTCGGAAGGTAAAGACAAAGCAACACTATACGACATTGCAGACGACCTCAGATATAAAAAACACATGAACTTTACATTGAAACATTTTGTGGAAAGAGTCAAGATATATACTGAGGAGAAGTTTTCATTCAAAACATACAAAATAGGACTAAAAAAATGAACAACATTAAAATCGTTCGTATGCAAAATGGTCAAGATATTATCGGTATGGTGAATGAAATAATGGAAGGCCAGTACGTTGTTGAACAACCAATGGAATTCCAAATGATAAACAGAAATAGGATATCGACTATTACATTAGCTCACTATCTTCCTGTTGAATTAGTGGCCAAAAATGAAGTGGTATTGAATAGTAAAGACATTGTATTCATCACAAATCCTTCTGCAAACTTTGCGGAATACTATGAAGGTGCTTTGATGAAAGAAGAAGACTCTGTGAACGAGTCTTTGGCCAAGGAGATTTCGGAAGACCTGACTGCTAGAGTTAGGGAAATTATGATGCAAGCTTTTGGAGAACTGGAAGATCCAGGAGAAAGAACATTACATTAATATTAAGCAGCAACACCGAGACCTTAACATTTGTCAAGGCCTTTTGTCAACATTTATTATGGTACATTTAACATGAGCACTAAACATTACATCAACAATGCCGACTTCTTACAGGCATTAATTGCATACAAGTCACGCAAAGAGACTAATCCACAAGAACCTATACCAAATTACATAGGTGAATGTTGGATGAAAATTGCCGAAGGTCTGTCTCACAAACCTAATTTCATCAGTTACACTTACAGAGATGAAATGATTTCGGATGGTATCGAAAACTGCCTCATGTATTTTGAGAACTTTGATCCAACAAAATCTAAAAATCCATTTGCATACTTCACACAAATCATCTACTATGCGTTCCTTAGACGCATCCAAAAAGAAAAGAAACAACTGTATGTCAAGTATAAGTCTACTGAACAAATGGGCATCCTAGACGAGTTTGAGATGTTGGATCATGATGGAAGTTCTGTACAGTTTGAACTATACGACAATATTGCTGAGTTCATAGAAAACTATGAGATTGGCCAAAAGAAAAAGAAAGACGAAAAGAAAGTAAGTAAGAAGCCTAAAGGCATTGAACAATTTTTGGAGGATTAATATGGATTTTGGTAAAATTAAAGTGGGTTTTACTGCATCTTGTTTTGATTTGTTTCATGCAGGTCATGTGATGATGTTGAAAGAGGCCAAAACACAATGTGATTTTCTTATTGTTGGATTACAAACTGATCCTACAATCGACAGACCAGAGAAAAACAAACCAGTACAATCGGTATTTGAACGGTATACTCAACTAGAGGCCTGCAAGTATGTTGACCAAATTATACCATATGCCACTGAAAAAGAGTTGATGGACATCTTGACATCTCATCCAATTGATGTTAGAATCATAGGTGAGGAATATAGAGATAAACAATTCACTGGTTATCAATTACCAATGTCTGTCTATTTCAATTCTAGACAACATAGTTTCAGTACCACGGAGTTAAGACAACGTGTATTGAACATTCATAAAGATAAGTCTGTTGTTTCTATCGCCAAATGATAATGGTAGATTATACACCAGAAAATCTACAAAAGATTTCTGGTATTATAAAAAAGAATCTGACATACGACTTGTTGCCTAGAAAATGGTTTATTAGAAATGCGGCCAATCCAATGTTTGGTCATTGCCATAATGCCGCAGGATGTTTGTATAAGATATTTGGCCATGAAAATATGCATATGTATCGTGCATTAGATGATGAAGGCATCTATCATTGGTGGTGTATTGATAAAGAAAATAAGATTATTGACTTAACTTCTGCACAATACACAGACTTTGGTAGAAGACCTCCATATGCCGAAGGCGAAAAGGCAAACATCTTAGGTTTTGGATACCGAAAAAGAGTGATGACTTTGTTTAATAGGGTAATGAATGAGTATGAAGATAGCAACAATTACGGATCAACACTTTGGATCAAGGAATGACTCGGCTCATTTTCTAGAGTATTACGAGAAGTTTTATAGGGAAACATTCTTTCCCATGATTGATAGTGAGGGCATCAATACTGTTCTCATTCTAGGTGATACATTTGACCGCCGTAAATATGTAAACTTTTTTACTCTTAAACGTGCCAAAGAGATGTTCTTTGATGGACTATTTGAACGTGGCATTGATGTTCATATGTTGGCAGGCAACCACGACACATACTTTAAGAACACTAATGATGTAAATTCGGTTGACTTGTTGCTACGTGAGTATGGTAATATCAATGTGATAGACCATCCTGCGGAAATCTTTGTTGGGCCTCATAAAATTTGTATGATGCCTTGGATTTGTCCAGAAAACTTTGATGACAGTATGCAGATGTTGAAAGAAACAGATGCACCTATTTGTATGGGTCATTTTGAAATTGCAGGCTTTGCTATGCATCGTGGCATGCCATCAGAAGAAGGATTGAATCGTGCGTTATTCAATAAGTTTGAGTACACTTTCTCAGGCCATTATCATCATAAATCCAATGCTGATGGTATTCATTACTTGGGTAATCCTTACGAACTCACTTGGCAAGACTACAATGACCCTCGTGGCTTTCATCTTTTTGATTTGGATAAACGTGAGCTCTTGTTTATTCATAACCCAAATGTAATGTTCCACAGATTGGTATATGATGACAAAGTATCATCTATAAGTGATATCATGCAATTATCATTTGCCGATTATACCGCCAAATATGTTAAAGTGGTAGTGGTAAACAAAACTAATCCATATTTGTTTGACCAGTATATGAATAAGCTATATGATGTTAATCCTGCCGATATTACCATTGTTGAAGACGCTTTAGACTTGACAGATGAAGCGGAAGATGATAAGATAGATGAAGCAGAAGACACAATCACTATCATAAACAAATATGTTGATGGTCTTCAGAATGAAGGTATTGATAGTACCAGATTGAAAAACATGATGCGTGAAATATATGTTGAGGCTTTGAACTTAGAACAAGCATGATAAAATTCCAAACTATACGTTGGAAAAACTTATTGTCTACAGGCAATTCGTTTACCGAAATCAAGTTAGATAAATCTACCAACACATTGATTGTTGGTAGTAATGGTGCAGGCAAGTCCACAATCTTGGATGCATTGTGTTTCGGTCTTTTTGGTAAACCATTCCGAAAGATTAACAAACCTAATCTTGTAAATTCAATTAACAACTCCAATACTGTTGTTGAAGTTGAGTTTGCTATTGGTAAGAAACAATACAAAATTATTCGTGGTATTAAACCAAATGTGTTTGAAATTTTGTGTAATGGTACTTTGGTTAACCAAGACGCCAAATCAAAAGATTATCAAGATTTCTTAGAGAAGACTATTCTCAAATTTAACTACAAATCATTTACACAAATTGTTATTCTTGGTTCAGCATCATTTGTTCCATTCATGCAGTTGTCTCCTGCCGACCGCAGAACAATCATTGAAGAACTGTTAGATATCCAAATCTTTACATCAATGAATGGATTGATTAAAGAAAGAATGGCCGGCATCAAAGAAGAATCTTCTAAAAACAAGTATGCAATGGAGTTGGCATCTGAAAAAATCAAGATGCAAAAACAAAACATTGACGAACATAAAAAGAACAATGAAGATGAAATTGAAAAGAAAAAATCTGAGATTGTAACTAATGAAGAATACATTGTTAAGATTAACAAAGATATTGGATTAATCCAAAAACACATTGATGCTCTAACTAAGAAGATACAAGACAAATCTTCTATTGAATCAAAGAGTAAAAAATTGGTTCAATTAGAAGCCAAGTTAGAAACAAATATTAAGAAAGTGGAAAAAGATATTGCTTTTTACCATGACAATGATAATTGTCCTACTTGCAAACAAACAATTGATGGTGACTTCAAACAAATACAAGTTACCGAAAGTGAATCTAAGGCATCGTTGCAAAAGAAGGCCTTAAAAGAATTGAATTCTGAATATGAAAAGATGCAAACACGATTGAATCAAATTGTAGAAGTATCTAAACATATCACAGAACATAACAATGAAATTGTTAAACACAATTCTACGTTGACTTCCATCAATTCATATGTTGCTAAATTGAACAAAGAGATTGTGGAACTTAGTAACAAGAAACAAAACTTGACGGAAGAAAACCATAAGTTGAAAGAATTGAAGACTGAATTGGCTTCATTGATTAAGACACAAGAAGAACTGTCTATTGAAAAACACTACCATGAGTATGCAGCATCATTATTGAAAGATAATGGTATCAAGACTAGAATCATTAAACAATACTTGCCTATCATCAATAAGTTAGTAAACAAATATTTGAAGGCTATGGACTTCTTTGTTAACTTCAACTTGAATGAAAATTTTGAAGAAACAATCAAATCACGGTATCGTGATGAGTTTAGTTATTCCAATTTTTCTGAAGGTGAAAAGATGCGTATTGACTTAGCATTATTGTTTACATGGAGACAAGTTGCTAAGATGAAGAACTCCACTAACACCAATCTATTGATATTGGATGAAGTGTTTGATTCCAGCCTAGATACTGTAGGCACTGATGAATTTCTCAAATTGATACACGAGATGGGAACGGATACAAATATCTTTGTTATCAGTCATAAAGGCGACCAACTCTTTGAGAAGTTTAGGTCAATTATTAAGTTTAGGAAAGTAAATAATTTTTCACAGGTGATTATATGAGCGAATTAAAACCAATTGATGGTGTCTTTAAGATTGACACAAGTGATGCACTTAAAGGTGAGGTTAAATCTTCCGTAGAAAAGATTGAAACATTCAAGTTGGTTGCTGAAACTGATCCTATCCTTTATGAACCATTGCCTGCATTTGACTTTACCAACCCACCTGTAGATCCAAATAAGTTTGCTTCTTCATTGGTAGAAACTTGCAAGAAAGAACAAGGCGTAGGATTATCGGCCAATCAATGTGGTTTTAAGTATCGTGTATTTGTGATGGGTGCAAATGATGATTATGTGGCATTCTTTAATCCTAAAGTATTAACTACTGAAGGTGAAATCCACATGATGGAAGGATGTTTGTCCTTTCCTTTGTTAGGATTACACATCACACGACCAAAAACAATTACCGTGGAATACCAGGACTTTACAGGTGAAACCAAGAATATGACTCTGGATGGCATATCTGCAAGAGTTTTTCTCCATGAGCTTGACCATATGAATGGAATAGTGTATACTCAACTTGCAAAACCTATGGCGTTGAAATCAGGAATGGCCAAACGTCAGAAGATGATTAAGAAAATTGCAGGTGCATATGCACATATGATGAAACGTGAGAGTACAAAAAATGGCACAAACGCCTCCAGAAATCGTTGAAAAACAATGGCAAGCTTGGCAAGAAAAGAATCCTGTTATTGACCATGTAGATACCGATGAACTTAAATCAAAGTTAATTGAAGACTTATCTTATGCATCTCAAATGGATGTTAAAGAGTATACTTTATATCAGAAATGGTGTGAAGTAAAAGAACGTTATCCTGTTGAGAATGTCTCTACACTTTGGGGTGATGAGTTTCAAATGGTCAACAAAGGCCAAGAAGAAATCATTGAGAAAGTAAAAACAAACTTTTGGATGCCAAAGAATCCAGATGATTATGAAAACTTGAAACCTAAATTAGTGTTGCATAATGGCGCATTGGCAGAAACTTGGAATGCCATTCGTACATTTTCTTCTACTATGAAGAACAACTCTAACATTGGTCGTAATCTGTTTTATGCAGTCGTTGATGAAGTTACAGGAAACTATCTTGGTGTTATCTGTATATCATCTGACTTCTTAGACTTAACGCCTAGAGATACTGCGATTGGATGGTCTAGGGACGTTAAAACACAACAAGGTATGATTAACCATACTGCAATTGGTTCTACAATTGTTCCATTGCAACCACTCGGTTACAATTACATGGGTGGTAAGTTATTAGCATTATTATGTTTGGCCGATACAGTACAGAATGATTGGAAAAGACAATATGAAGACACTCTTGTTGGCGTTACTACAACGTCACTATATGGTAAAACAAAGGCAGGTGGATTATCCCAATACGATGGTCTCGAACATTGGCAGAAAATGGGATTCTCTAGTGGCTCAGTTGCTTTCGAACCTAAACGTTCTACTTCTAACATGGTTTATGATTGGATTAAAGAAAACCATACAAGAAAATACTTTGAATGGTGGGATGCCAAGAACACACAAGGACTTCCACTAAAACGTGACCACAAAAATCGTTCATTGAACTTTGCATATTCCAAACTTGGTATTCCTAAAGATTTGATTCGTACCGAACACCAACGTGGAATTTATTTTTCTCCTTTGTACAATAATACCAATGAATATCTCCGCAAAGAAATTGGTGATGATGCCTTGGTAAAATCTTTTGATACAAGTGAAGAAGCATTGACCAATATTTGGAAAACCAAATACGCTAAAGGCCGCATCAGGCAATTACAAAAGAAAAATACGGTATCATATGAAGGACTATTCTATGATGACCTAATTTATTTGACTTGGAACGAAACCAAGGCCAAATATTTGCCACAGGTTGGCAGATAGTCAAGTATACCACAATTATGCTTGACAAATCATATACATAAGTGTATGATAGTGATTCTAGTGACGCAAAACTAGGAATTTTTTATTTTATTAGGAGTTATATTATGAGCAAATTATCCGCAAAAACACGTATGTTAAACACTTTGAAGAAAACAAGTGGTTATAACACATTCACTACACGCCAAGCACAAGTTCGCTTTGGTATTAGTAACGTTGCGGCACGCATTGACGAACTTCGCCAAGAAGGTCATTGCATCTACACTAACAGCCGTATCCTAGAAGATGGTCGTAAGATTTCTTACTACCGTTTGGGAACACCAACTAAGGCTATGATTAAATCTGCTTTGAGTGCAGGTCATTCTTTTACTGCTTAATTGCAGACACGGGAACCGCTAGTCGGTTCCCCTTTTTTTATATCTTGGAGTCTACATGGAAATTTCAATTAAAACAGAAGAACTAAGAAAGTATAGTATCTTCGTTGCAACACCAATGTATGGTGGGCAAAATCATGGTCTTTACATGAAAGCATGTTTAGACTTGCAAGGTCTTTGTATGCAATACGGCATTCAAGTCAAATTCTCATTCCTTTTCAATGAGTCCCTAATTACAAGAGCTCGTAACTATTTGGTTGACGAGTTTATTCACCGTTCCGAGTGCACACATTTGTTGTTTATTGACTCCGACATTAATTTTAATCCACAAGATGTTATTGCTATGTTGGCATTGGATAAAGATGTTATCGGTGGTCCTTATCCTAAGAAAGCAATCAAGTGGCGTTCTGCTGTTGCAGCACTTAAAAAGAATCCTGACATTGAACCACAGACACTTGAGAAAGTTGTTGGAGACTTTGTGTTTAATCCTGTTAAAGGTACTGCACAATTCAACGTTACAGAACCATTAGATGTACTAGAAATTGGTACAGGATTTATGATGGTGAAACGTGAAGTGTTCTCTAAGATGGAAGAAGCATATCCAATGATTCGTTACAAACCAGACCACGTTGGACAAGCCAACTTTGATGGTTCACGTTACATTCATGCTTTCTTTGATACAGTTATTGATAGTAAAGATTCTATCACTGGTGGTGGTACAGACCGTTATTTGTCGGAAGATTATATGTTCTGTCAAATGTGGCGTAAAATTGGCGGACAAATTTGGTTGTGTCCTTGGATGCGTACTGCACACATTGGTACATATCATTTCCACGGTGATATGCCTGCTGTTGCAAACTATGTTGGAGAAATGTGATGACTGAATTCACCGTAGTTGATGATAAAGTTTATAAAGACTTGATTGAAAAATCACAATCAGCATCTACTGGTGGACGTAAGTTTGATGGTGGCAAACTAGAATATGGTTTGTTGCCACCATTAGCACTCAAGGCTACAGTAGAAATTCTGACATTTGGTGCTCAGAAATATGAGAGAGATAATTGGAAAAAAGTTCCTGATTCTAAGCGTAGGTACTTTGATGCACTTCAAAGACACCTATGGGCTTGGAAAGAAGGTGAACAAAACGATTCAGAAACTGGTAAGAATCACTTGGCTCACGCCATGTGTTGCTTGATGTTTTTGTATGAACATGATATAATGTATTCTTTAGATAATGGAGATGTGAAATGAAACTTTCAAATGAGACACTAAGTGTGTTAAAAAACTTTTCTGGAATCAATCAAGGTATTGAATTCAAAAAAGGCAACAAACTGACCACTGTATCGGCAGGTAAAACTGTCCTTGCACAGGCAACAATCAAAGATGAATTCCCTCAGGACTTCTGTGTGTATGACTTGAATCAATTCTTGTCCGTACATTCTTTGTTTAAGAATGGTGTAGAATTGGAGTTTGATGACTCTAATGTTACATTCAAAGGTGACCGCAGTAAGATTAAATATCGCATGACTGCCAAGAACATGATTGTTACTCCTCCAGATAAAACTATCAGTTTGAATCACATTGATTGTAGTTTCACAATGACTGAATTGGATCTTGCAGAAATTATGAGAGCTGCAAGTGTTCTATCTTCTCCACACATTGCTGTTCAATCAGATGGAGAAACCATTAATCTTGTTACATTTGATGCAAACGATGATGCACAACACACTAACTCAATTCAAGTTGGTGAAGGTAATGGCAAGGAGTATCGTGTAGTATTCAAAACAGAAAACTTCAAAATGATTCCTGGTGCTTATGATGTTCAAATTTCTTTCAAAGGTCTAGGACACTTCAAGAACGCTAAAGAAGACATTCAGTATTGGATTGCTTTCGAATCTAAAGAAAGTAAGGTGTAATATGGTTGATAAAGTAACAACATTGTTTGGTGACTTTGATGAAAAACAACTGAAATCACTCCGTGGTTACATTGAAGAATTAGTTGTTTGTATGTCTAGAAATAAAGCAACAACTCAATCAATGAGCGATATTATTGCTCTTGCGAATGATGAGTTGAAGATTCCAAAAAAAATCATTCGCAAAATGGCCAAGATTCAGTACAACCAATCTTTACCTGAAGAAGTGGCTGAATTCAAAGAACTCGAAGCATTAATAGAAGGGATTAAAGATGTTAAGTAAGATTGCCAATTTTCTAAAATTAAAAACAGTAACTGTGCCTCCACAGAAAACAGTTGATGAAGAAAAACAAAAACTTGATAAGACAGCCATGGAAACACCTGTTGTAACCACAACGAATGAAGCATCAGTAGCAATTCCTGTTGCAACAGTTGATGCTTCATTGACAGGCATTAAACCTGTTGAAGATGAACCTGTTAAATTTGTTCATGCACAAGTAGAAACTGTTACTGAACCTGCACCAAAAGCTAAACGTAAAGCGCCAGCAAAAACTGCAGCCAAGAAAACACCTGCAAAGAAAACAACTAAAAATGCAAAATAATACTAGGAGGTCCTTTGCTAAAACATTAGGACTTGCCGGTATGTTTGCAATAGGTGTTGCAAGTTATAAAGAAGCAAAAGAACGTATCGTATACAAACAAGATGAGTTACCAACAAAAGAGTTGGAAGAACAACTTAACGGTAAACGGGTATTGCAAATAAATACAACATACGGTACACCAAAACCAAGGACATCAAATTCCTTATATGTTATTGGATTTGGTGATGAATATGTGAAAGGCACAAAAAAAGAAGTAAGTGTGAATATTGTGCCTGGTCCTGATGGTAAACTTTACGTAAAAGAGAATGACATTTGGCGTAAAGTGTGATACAATGAATTTTTATTATATTATGAGGTTTTTGAATGAGCGAACACATTTTGTGGGTGGAGAAGTATCGTCCGAAAACAATTGAAGACTGTATACTTCCTGACTCTTTGAAAGCAACTTTTCAAGAGTATGTAAATCGTAAAGAGATTCCCAATCTCTTATTGTCTGGCACTGCCGGTGTCGGTAAAACTACCGTTGCAAAGGCTCTTTGTGAAGAAGTCGGTTGTGACTATATTGTAATCAATGGTTCAGATGACTCTGGCATTGATGTCCTTCGGAACAAGATTAAGAACTATGCATCATCTGTCTCCTTGATGGGTGGCCGCAAAGTTGTTATTATTGATGAGGCAGATTATCTAAATCCAAATTCAACTCAACCTGCGTTTCGTGGAGTGATTGAGGAGTATGCATCTAATTGTTCCTTCATCTTTACATGTAACTTTAAGAACAGAATCATGGATGCAATTCATTCACGTTGCACCTGTATTGACTTCAAACTCAATGGTTCTAAAGCAAAGATGGCATCAGCCTTCTTCAAACGTGTTGAGTATATCTTAGAAAAAGAAGGTGTGACATATGATAAACCAGTGGTTGCGGAAATTATTACTAAGCATTTCCCTGATAATCGCCGTATTCTTAACGAGCTTCAGCGGTATAGTGTTGGTGGTAGAATTGATAAAGGTCTTCTCGCATCAGTTTCCGATGTGCAGTTAACAGACCTTATCAAGGCCTTGAAGTCCAAAGACTTTGCAAACGCTCGTAAATGGGTCACTAACAATCTGGACAATGATCCAACTAAAATTTATCGTAAACTATATGATGGTCTGTATGAACTTCTCCAACCTAATTCTGTTCCTCAATTGGTCTTACATTTGGCTAAGTATCAACATCAGGCAGCGTTTGTTGCAGACCATGAAATCAATATGATTGCTTGTCTAACAGAAATCATGGTAGATTGTGAGTTCAAATGAAGATAGGTATCATTGGCTTAGGCTTTGTGGGTAAAGCCATTTCAAATGCGTATGATGATTGGATGACTGGCAGATACATTATTGATATTGATCCAGAAAAGAACAATGCAACATATGAAGAACTGGAAGTAACTGATGCAGTCTTTGTTTGTGTGCCAAGTCCTATGGATTCAGATGGTTCTTGTGATACAGGACCTGTACATGAAGTGATTGATAAACTTTATAGTATGAAATACAAGAATCCTGTCATCAGTAAAGTAACTGCACCACCAGAGTTTTATACCAATTGGGGCAAAGTTATGCCTAATTTGGTTTATTCTCCTGAGTTTCTGACTGCTCAAAATGCCACAATAGATTATGCTAGGTCTAAGTACATCGTTTTAGGTGGCACTACAATGGCTTATCAACGTGAAGCAGCAAGAGTTATTAAAGATGCCTCATGTGGTATTAATGAAGCAAAAGAAGTTTATTCTTCTTTGGAAGAAGCTGCAATGTTGAAGTATGCGACCAATGCATTTCTAGCTGCCAAGGTTTCATTTATGAATGAGATTTATCAGACATCTAAACAATTGGGTATTAATTATGATAAAGTCAAAGACATGATGATACTAGATGAACGTATTGGTGAGTCTCATATGCAAGTGCCAGGACCCGATGGTGAATTTGGTTTTGGTGGAATGTGTTTCCCTAAAGATGTTAATGCATTACTTAATTTCTCTCCCGTTGAAATGCCTATTCTTCAAAAGGTATTGAAACGAAACGAACAAATCAGAGGTGAATAATGCCCGATTTATTCAAAGAAATTGTTCCGTCCATTCTTCAAACCAAGAAGAATGTTTTTGACGGTGATTATAAAGACTACAAAGCCTTTATGGTCAACCGTGCTCTGTCTTATCACATGGATTGTGTTCTATATGCAAATGAGATGAACTTGCGTCCAGGACTTGATTCTGACATGCAATATAGCTATCTTCTAAATACCATCAGGTCTGTAAAACGGAAGTTTCAACCGTGGCAGAAAACAGAGGTCCTAAAAGATTTAGAATGTGTGAAATTGTATTTTGGTTATTCAAATGAAAAGGCCAAAGATGCATTGCGTATTCTTAATGAAGACCAAATCGCTGAAATAAGAGCAAAAACAAATATAGGCGGAGTGAATAATAATGATAGGAATACAAGACTTAGTTGAGGTAACACTAGTAGAAGCAGATGATTTTTTGAAAGTGCGTGAGACTTTAACTAGAATAGGTGTCGCATCCAAAAAAGATAAAACACTATACCAATCGTGCCATATTCTGCACAAGCAAGGTAAGTATTACATAGTACATTTCAAAGAATTGTTTGCATTGGATGGCAAACCAACAGACTTAACAGAGAATGATTTGTCTCGTAGGAATGCTATCGCTAAGCTTCTACAAGACTGGGGTTTAATTAAAGTTGTTATAGCTACTCAAATTGAAACACCAGTTCCAATCTTTATAAGTCAAATAAAGATTATTTCCCACAAAGAGAAGAATGAATGGCAATTAGTACCAAAATACAATATTGGATCTAAGAAAAAACCTTGACAATTAGTATAAATACTGATAGGATAAGCCCACCTTAGGGCTGTTTGACGCTACGGTAAAAGGCGTCCGTGTAACTACACTACCGAACGTATTCGGTCCCGTATAAAGTAAGCGGGAATGTTATGCCTTTGGGGTAACAATTTTTTTTAACTTGCTTTTTTAAGGAGTCTATATGACAAGCTTACTATTTCCTAAATTGGATCACTTTATGATTGGTTTTGATGACACTATCAATATGTTGCAGTCTGCAGCAAAAGATATTCAAAAATATACACCATCATATCCACCTTACAACATCAAACAAATCAAAGAAAACAAGTACGTCATCGAGATGGCGGTTGCTGGTTTTTCTAAAACTGATATTGAAATTACCTTAGAAGGTAATAAGATGATTGTTAAAGGTGCCACAAAAGATGATGAAGATGAAACCTATCTACACAAAGGCATTGCTAATCGTGCTTTTGAACGTCAATTTACCTTGGCAGATAAGGTAGAAATCAAAGATGCCGAAATCGCTAACGGAATGTTGCGTGTTTGGTTAGAAAACATGATTACAGCACAGGATGCTATCAAGAAAATTGGTATCAAATCTAAAGATGCTTAATTGGTGGCCTGTTTCCGATGAAGAATGGGAACGCTTAAATTATCCAGAAAAATTTAAGTAATCTCTAGGGGGCTTGACAAGTCCCCTTTTCTATGATACAATCATTTCATTATGAAAAAAGTTGTGGAAAAACCAATCAAGTTAAGAAGCCGAGTGAACCCTACGGAGTTCTTTTGGACTTATTCGTCTTGGGATTCCAACTTTGTTGATGGTGTGGAATTTCTACCCGTTTCAAGGTTTGATCCTACTGACAATCGTATCCATCAATTACATTATGTTCGTAAAGACTCTTTGGAGAAAGTGAAAAATGGCTAAAAAATTATATTTGGTCGAAACTGTATCAATGTTTCGTATGCGTTATGTGGTTGAAGCTGATGAAGAAGGTCATGCTTTAGATGAAGTAACAATTCACGCTACTGGCGGAGATGAAATTACGGAGTTTTCACAGAAGCATTTGGATGAAGTGATTGTATCTTCTCGTAAAATTTCCAATGAACAGTATATTAAATTGTTTGATAAAGACAATTCATATCTGTCTCAATGGACTGAAGATGAAAAACGTAGATATATCCACAAGATTGACTACAATAAATAAACTCTCTGGCGTTAGTTCAATGGATAGAACAGTAACCTTCTAAGTTATCAATAGGGGTTCGATTCCCTTACGCCGGACCAACTAAAGGAAAAATATGAGTGTAACTATTAAAAATTTAGAAAGTGCATTGGCTGGTGAGTCACAAGCACATGTGAAGTATCGTTACTTTGCAAAGATTGCTCGTGAAGAAGGATATGAAGATATTGCAAAACATTTTTGGCATACAGCAGACCAAGAGTTGCTTCACGCATGGGGTCATTTAGAATTGTTAATTGGTAAACCAACAACCAAAGAATGTTTGGAAAAAGCCATCGAAGGTGAAACGTATGAGTACACCTCAATGTATCCAATTATGCAAGCCGAAGCGATTGCAGAAGGTAATGCACAAGCGGCAGCTGAAGCCGATACTCAGATTGCTGAATCAAAAGAACACGCAGAGCAATTTGCGGCTTTACTAGCAAAAGCAGAAAAACGTTTTGCGGCTTTGAAGAAAGTTGAAGAGCGACACGCCACTGCTTATCAAAGAATGTTACAGGAGGTTCAATAATGGAACACGTATGCGTTGTTTGTGGCCATGTCCACGATGAACAAACTGAAGGTAAATGGGAAGAATTGTCTGAAGACTTTACATGTCCAGAATGTGGTGTAGGCAAAGAAGATTACGAATTGATTTAAGAGATTACGACCGTAGCATAGAGGTAGTGCCGAGAACTCATAATTCTTACGGGGTTGGTTCGAGTCCAACCGGTCGTACCATATATTATGAAACAAAAATTTATTGATGCCTTTATGGATGTTGCAAAGAGATTTGCAGAATTGTCCACAGCAAAACGATTACAGGTTGGTGCTATCATTGTAAAAGATGATAGGATCATCTCAATCGGTTATAATGGAATGCCATCTGGATGGACAAATGAGTGTGAGGATGAAATTTGGGATGCCTATGGTCGTTCTGAATTGGTAACAAAACCTGAAGTCATTCATGCCGAAGCCAATGCCATTGCCAAACTGGCTAAATCTCCTGAGTCTGGAACTGGTGCCACAATGTTCCTAACACACGCCCCTTGCGTCCATTGTGCAAAGCAGATATTTACTGCGGGCATCACCAAAGTCATCTATGGACAAGATTACCGTGATACCAAAGGTGTTGCTTTTTTACAACAATGTAATGTAAAAGTTGACAAATACTCTAAATAGGTGTATAATCCTTATTTTGAAGGAGTGCCTATGTCTATTAAGATTGTTGGAAGTCCAGATAAAGATTTCACACCCTATATCCATAGGGCTGGAAAATTCTTCTCTGATAGTTTGTTAACCAAACAAATGCAGGATTATACAACCATAATTGTGAAATTTAATAAAAAATTACAAGATTATGGTTCAGCAGGTGTTGAAGGATATAATTCTAGGAATATGCCTAGAGAATTTTTAATTGAAATAAACCCACACATTGGTGCTTATAACATATTAAAAACCTTGGCACATGAGATGGTTCACGTTAGGCAATTTGCCTATGGTCACACCAATGAAACATTGAGTAAGTGGCATGACCTAAAGATTGATTCGGATGACCTAGATTATTGGGATCATCCTTGGGAAATAGAAGCTCACGGCATGGAAGCAGGTTTATTAACTAAATTTGCCGTACAAGAAAGACTGTGGGAAGTTTTGGCTGAGTTTAGAAACCCAGCAGAACCTGTTAGAAAACAAAAAATAAAATGGAAGAATGTAGGTTGAAAGAAAATTTTGCCTATATACAAGTATTAAGTAAAAGGAATTATGTTGTTTAATTTGTCCAAACCCTCAATGTTAGCCTATGCATGTCGCACGCCATTTATTGGTAGCGATAATCAATCATGGGAACATGGCACGGGGGTTGTGGAGTAAGTTAAAGACTAAAATCTAAAACTAAAGTTCACAAACCCCACCCTAAAAAAGTGGGGTTTTTTGTTGTTTCCATACAACAAAAGTGTTGACAAAGACCATCGAGTCTGTTACACTCCAACCTGTTCATTAAAAATTAAGTGTAGTTATACCCCCTTCGCCAAGTTGGTAAGGCATCGGATTTTGATTCCGACATTCGGTGGTTCGAGTCCATCAGGGGGTGCCATATAAAAACACATTCGCAACCACATGGGAGTGAGATATCCTCGGGGAGTGTGTTTCTATACGGCAATGGAAGATAATGCAGCTGGGTAGGCCGGCGACCAGCCTTGAAAACTGGGTTCTGAGAAATCGGATGGGGTTCGACTCCTCTGTCTTCCGCCAATATTAAGGAGATTATTATGCCAGGTGTATTTCTTGTAAGTGACACACACTTCGGTCACACTGGAGTGTGTCGTTTCACTGGTAAAGATGGAACAAAGCTTAGACCATGGACTGATCCAAATGAGATGGATGAAGAAATGGTCAGGCGTTGGAACGACAGAGTAAGACCAAACGATAAAGTCTACCATCTTGGTGATGTGGTGATTAATCGTAAAGCTCTTAAAATTATGAATAGGCTTAACGGAGATAAAGTTCTTATTCGTGGTAACCATGATATCTTTAGAGATGATGATTACCGCCAATACTTTAGAGAGCTTCGTGCTTATCATGTTATGAGAGGTATGATTCTTAGCCACATTCCACTTCATACAGATAGTATCGGTCGTTTTGGTACCAACATTCACGGTCATACCCATGACAGGCGTGTGATGAAAAATGTTTTTGGTAAACTAAGTCAAGAAATTGATATCAGATACCATTGTGTATGTGTGGAACAAACAGACTACACTCCTATTCTTTTTGAAGATGTTGTAAAACGGATTCAAGCAGAAGGTGGTGAAGTTGATTTCAGACAGCATGGAAATAGAGCCATGTAGGAGATTGGGCAGGCTGGTAATGCAGCAGATCGCTAATCTGTACACTTGTGAAAGCAGGTGAGTGGGTTCGATTCCCACAGTCTCCGCCAAAATTTCGGTGTGGTGCCAGAGCGGTCCAATGGAGCAGTCTGCAAAACTGTAAAACCGTGGGTTCAAATCCCACCCACACCTCCAAATGTGTTGTATAAAAGCAACGTTGCTAAAATACAACAAGATTCCTGTTGACAAATCCTGTGGTCCTGATACAATGGACTCATGTTCAGTTGATGAGGAATTAAATGATAACAGAAAAAGAAATCAAGTTCTTAAAAGATTTTGGATACAAAGTTTTTGAAGTAACAGGATGGAAAAACGGAACACATTGCTTTGACTATATTGGAAATGCAAAAGGTATCCGTAAAATTTGTCCTGCTTACACTCCACACAAAGGAGAAACAAAAGCTTGGGAAGCAGTTCTAAAATTTCACAAAGAAAATGTTGGTTCTGTTGTTTAATTACAACAAATTTGCTTGACAAATTGACCAGTTCTGATACAATGGACACCTGTTCAGTTGATAAGGAGAGAAAAAAATGAAATGTACGAAATGTAGTAAGTGGCATTTTTTCACAAATCCATGTGAACCGAATTTCAAAAGGTAAGTAAAAAAGTGGTACCATCGTGTACCACTTTCAAGAGTTCTTTATTTTTGTTAAGTGTAGTTTTGTCCCGTTCATCTAGTGGCCTAGGATAGTGCCCTTTCACGGCATTCACACCAGTTCGAATCTGGTACGGGACGCCATACTAAAATACATTAGGTTACCTAAACCATTAGGTGATTGTAGCGTTGGATGTCCTGCCGAGGACATAACAAAACAATTACACGAAAGCTAGTGACATTAAGAAATTTTTGTCCGAACGTTGGCCGATGGATAATTTAGGAAGTAATGACCGTACAGGCCTACTGGAGACGTTCCTTTAGGTAGAGATAGATGTACAATGGTTCCTAATGTATTTTAGTATGGTGTCATTTGTTTTGCTGACGTAAGCCATGGGGGAAACGTCAACCCTGAGTAACTGCGTATATAAACGGTACGTCTAGCTAGCAATTCCGTTGAGCGTAGCAAATAGTGCGTCAGCAAAACAAATGGTCTCATAGTATAATGGTTAGTATAGCGGCTTGTCACGCCGTTGATAGGAGTTCGATTCTCCTTGGGACCGCCAGAATTTAACTAGAGAGCAAGCCTAACATCTTGCAAAAGATACGTTAGCGGAATGGTAAAAATGAGAATACAGACGGAACCTTAAAGCCGAATCCGTCCCTAGTTAAACCTTTTATGCTCAGAAACATCCACGCTACGGTTCGCAACCGTGGGTCCACGGTGAGTTCGCTACTCATGGCAGTTGGAGAGGTCAACACCCCCGCCACAGGGGGTCTCCGGTGAAAGAAGGTGGGATTCCTTCGTGAGCGCCAATTTGGAACGTTAGCTCAGCTGGAAGAGCAGTAGACTTTTAATCTATTGGTCGTGGGTTCGAGCCCCGCACGTTCCACCAGTTTTATGGAGAAATTAGTTTAGTGGTAAAACCACGGGTTGTGATTCCGTTATCACGGGTTCGATTCCCGTATTTCTCCCCAATCATTGTCTAGTAGCTCAGTCGGTAGAGTAGATGACTGTTAATCATTTGGTCGTTGGTTCGAGCCCAACCTAGACAGCCAATATATGGATGTGCCGCCGTAATGGTATGGCAGGAGACTGTAAATCTTCCGGTTTACACCACAGTTGGTTCGATCCCAACCACATCCACCAAATTTTGCCCTTTTAGTATAATGGTATTACACCGGTTTTGTAGTCCGGTTACGGGAGTTCGATTCTCTCAGAGGGCACCAGTTTTATCCGTGTGTAGGCTAGTCTGGTCAAGTCACTCCGTTTGGGGCGGAGAGAGCGCAGGTTCGAATCCTGCCACACGGACCAATTCTTCTATCTTGAATTCCCTTGATGTAGTCCAATGTGTATTGGCAAAAGGAATTGTATTAGATAGTTTGTAGAGTAATTGGTATGAGTTTTCTTGTTCCATTTTAGTATTTATGGGGGATTGGCGTAATTGGGAACGCAGTAGCTTTGCAAGCTTCAGTCAGGAGTTCGAATCTCCTATTCTCCACCATTTATAGTGACGTAGCTTAACGGTAGAGCAAATCCTTCATACGGATTAGGTTGGGGGCTCGATTCCCTCCGTCACTACCAATTTCGGTCCTTAGTAAAATGAATATTACACAAGGCTACGAACCTTGAAGTGGGAGTTTGATTCTCTCAGGACCGGCCATGTTAAATACTCCGTTAGCTCAATGGTAGAGCACTCGACTGATAATCGAGCGACACAAGTTCGATTCTTGTACAGAGTACCAAATGTCTCGGTAGCTCAATTAGGCAGAGTAGGGGTCTCCAAAACCCAAGGTTGGCGGTTCGATTCCGTCCCGAGATGCCAATTTTGTTGTAAAGGTGGTCAATATGAAAAATTTCGATATAGAAGAAGTTAAAGCCTTCCTTGCAAAACAAGGACCTGAAACTAAAGTTTATCTTGGTGCTGATTCTGAAAGAGTGAGAGTGAACGGTGTCTGGTATGCCGACTATGCTTTAGCTGTTGTCGTGCATATTGATGGCCGTCATGGTTGTAAAATTTTTGGTTATGTTCAACGTGAGTTAGATTATGACCACAAGAAAAGTAAACCTGCTATGCGTCTGATGACCGAAGTTT
>Ga0208872_1000776_pt1 | contig 21619 bp, 20 predicted proteins | sample CryBogCBH12Aug08_FD_185508 | JGI IMG/M metagenome (GOLD analysis project Ga0208872, IMG submission 185508) | Freshwater microbial communities from Crystal Bog, Wisconsin, USA - CBH12Aug08 (SPAdes) | ecosystem: Environmental > Aquatic > Freshwater > Lake | place: Crystal Bog, Wisconsin, USA...
ATCGAATTTCCCTGGTCGGTCCAGGGTAAAGTGCAGGTATGAGAACTTCCCTTAAATACTCCGCTTTATCCATAATAGTACTTGTCTCTTCGATCATCGCAATAACACCATCACACGCTGCAACACCTTCGTATTACAACAATTGCGGAGTAGCGGCACAAGTAAAACCAAATAGCATCACTGAATATTGTGCTGATGCAGGAGCTGGCGTAATAAGCATCAAGTGGAGTCTGTGGACTCGGGTTTCAGCGCGCGGACAGGGAACTTTCTACGTAAACGATTGCACACCAACATGTGTTGCAGGAAAAATTTATCGCACCCGTGCAAATGTTGAGTTATCTGAAGCGACTCTCACACACGGTAAAAATTACCTAATGAAAGTAACCGTTACTCCTGCCGCCGCTAAATATTTCTTCTGGCCCAAAAAGCAGAAGCCAATACCAAGCAAGATCACCTGGGTCACCGATGCCTGGCGGGGCTAACTCTCAATACTTTTTAGTAACTCGCTCTCGCTAAGTTAAAACCTTTGTGATCTACCTCTTTGAGTGCCAGCCCCAAGATTTAGGCGCTACAAACACCTTCTAAAAGAGCAATATTGCGCTGTCTAGAAAAGAGGCAGGCGCGATGTTTCAGGTCAGAATTCATGGACGCGGTGGGCAAGGCGTGGTCACCGCGGCCGAACTTTTAGCGGTTGCAGTCTTCGATGGTGGCAAGCATGCACAAGCATTCCCGAGCTTTGGTTCTGAGCGAACAGGTGCACCTGTAGTCGCCTATTGCCGGATCTCTGATCACGAAATCAGGGCTCGGGAACCAATCATGGAGCCCGATGTTCTGATAATCCAAGATGCCAGTTTGATTAAGCAGATCGATGTCTTTGCCGGTCTGCAACCTCGCGGATATGTGATCATCAATAGCGCAGAGAGCGCCGAAGAATTACAACTCGCCGACAAGATCAAGGTGCCACATTCCCTTGCAATCTTGCCCGCCACCGAAATTGCTCTAACCCATCTTGGGCGCCCAGTTCCAAACGCGGTGTTACTGGGCGCCTTCAGCGCTTTAACAGGTGTCGTGCCACTAGAAGCAGTGGCCAGCGCCATCAATGAAAAATTCAAACCAAAGATTGCCGCGGGCAACGTCGCCGCAGCAACCGCAGCATATGAATATGTAATGAATCAGGTGGCCACTCATGCTTAGACAAGTCGAAGGATCAAAGGCAGTTGCTGACGCGGTCGCTGCCTGCCAGCCAGAAGTTATCTGCGCCTATCCCATCAGCCCACAAACCCATATCGTCGAAGGCCTAAGCCAACTCGTTAAAGATGGCACCTTGCCAAATTGCGAGTTCATCAATGTGGAATCAGAGTTCGCCGCGATGTCAGTCGCAATCGGTGCCAGTGCAACAGGTGCCCGTACCTACACCGCCACCGCGAGCCAAGGTCTGCTCTACATGGTCGAAGCTGTCTACAACGCATCAGGCTTGGGACTGCCCATTGTTATGACAGTTGCTAACCGTGCCATCGGCGGTCCTATCAATATCTGGAACGACCACAGCGATTCAATGTCACAGCGTGACTCCGGTTGGTTGCAACTCTATGCAGAGAACAACCAAGAGGCCGTCGACCTACACATCCAGGCTTTCCGCATAGCCGAAGAAATGTCGATGCCCGTCATGGTCTGCATGGATGGATTTATCTTGACCCACGCATACGAGCAGGTCGATATTCCAACCACGGATGAGGTCAAGGCTTTCTTGCCACCATTTGTTCCGCGCCAACACCTAGATCCTGCAGAACCCGTTTCTATCGGTGCCATGGTGGGTCCTGAGTCATTTATGGAAGTTAAGTATTTGGCTCACCAACGCATGATCGACTCAGCTGCAAAGGTGCAAGAAGTGGCCAAGGATTTCGAAGCCCACTTTGGTCGCAAAACAGGCGGCCTGCTCCGCAGCTATCGCACCGATGGGGCCGAAACAATCGTCCTTGCACTGGGTTCCATAATCGGCACCCTCAAGGATGTTGTCGATGAACTCAATCTGGACGGTAAATCAATCGGAGTAGTCGGACTTACCTCCTTTAGACCTTTCCCTTACGAGGCGGTCGCTGCCGCGTTAAAAGGAGCTAAGCGCGTGATCATCCTAGAAAAGGCCTTCTCTACCGGGACAGGTGGGATCGTTACCCAGGATGTAGCACGCGCAATTGAGGGTATGGGCATCAAAGACTTCACGGTTATCGCCGGACTCGGTGGTCGCCCCATCACCATCGCATCACTACGAAACTACCTCACCAATGCGATGGCCGAAAATGTCGAACGCCTCACCTTCCTAGATCTAGAAATCGACACGGTAGAAGTGGAAATTAATAAAGAGAGGGCGCTGCGATGAGCACTACCCAAGTCAAGTTTTATCAGGTCGGCTCATTCGCCGTCGGCAATCGCCTCTTGCGCGATGATGAACGCAGCGTTCAATCAGATCCCGATCGCACCAACGCACTTACATCAGGCCACCGTGCCTGCCAAGGATGCGGTGAAGCACTCGGCGCTCGCTACGCACTCGACGCTGCAATGCGTGCCACCAATGATCAATTGATCGCGGTCAACGCCACCGGTTGCCTCGAAGTATTTTCAACTCCGTATCCAGAAAGCTCATGGCGCGTCGCCTGGTTACACAGTCTGTTCGGCAACGCTCCAGCAGTAGCAACGGGAGTCGCTGCAGCACTCAAAGCTAAGGGCAACACCACAACCCGTGTCGTCGCCCAAGGTGGCGATGGAGCCACAGTCGATATCGGACTTGGACCACTGAGCGGAATGTTCGAACGCAACGACGATGTTCTCTACATCTGTTACGACAACGAGGCTTACATGAACACCGGTGTGCAACGCTCTGGTGCCACACCACCTGCAGCTCGCACCGCAACAACCCAGGCCGTGGGCGCCAACCCTGGCAATCTCTTTGGTCAAGGTAAGTACTTGCCAAAGATCGCAATGGCCCACGACATTCCATATGTAGCAACAGCCACCATCGCAGATCTGCGCGACCTAGAAGCAAAGGTCGAACGCGCCATGTCCATGCGTGGTGCCCGCTATCTACACGTCTTGGTTCCCTGCCCACTCGGTTGGGGTTCGGCATCGGCCGACACCATCAAGATCGCTCGCCTGGCAACTCAAAGCGGATTGTTCCCAGTCTTCGAGGCGGTAAACGGCGAAGTTGTCGCATCCTCAAAGATCCGCCACCGAGTCCCCGTTGATGAGTACTTAAAGCTGCAAGCGCGCTACTCACACCTGTTCTCGCCACAACGCAACGATCAAGTGATCGATCACTTGCAACGGATCGCCGATAAAAATATTGAACGTTATGAATTGATCATTTCGGAGGGGGAGTAGCCGTGCAAAAGCCATATGCAATTACTTTGAACGTTGGTTCAAGCCTTGCCAACCACACCGGTTCTTGGCGCGTAGAACACCCCGAGTATGTGCACCGCATGCCACCTTGCAACAAGGCATGCCCCGCTGGTGAGAACGTGCAGAATTGGCTCTACATCGCCGAAGATGGCTCCTACGAACAAGCTTGGCGCGAGCTCATCAAAGAAAATCCCTTCCCTGCAATCATGGGTCGCGTCTGCTACCACCCCTGCCAGACCGCATGTAATCGCTCATTCCTCGATGAAGCAGTCGGCATCAACTCTGTAGAACGTTTCTTAGGCGACCACGCCCTCGAAAAGGGTTGGAAGATCGATCCTCCTCAAACAGAGACCGGTCTTGCAGTCCTCGTTATTGGCGCAGGCCCTGCAGGACTCTCCGCCGCCTATCACCTACGTCGCATGGGCCATCAAGTAGTTGTGCGCGATGCCACCCACCAACCTGGCGGAATGATGCGTTATGGAATTCCAAAGTACCGCCTGCCTCGCGAAGTCTTAGACGCAGAGATCAATCGCATCAAAGATATGGGTGTCGTCTTCCAACTCAACACTCGCGTTGATGATGTGCACGACGCCCTAGAAGAAGGTTTCGATGCAGTCTTCATGGCGATCGGTGCCCAGCTTTCCAAGCGCACCTACATCCCTGCCGGTGAGTCAGCCCGCATCTTGGATGCCATCAAAGTCCTGCATGGATTTGAAGATGGCGAGAACCCACTCTTGGGACGCAAAGTTGTCGTTTACGGTGGCGGTAACACTGCAATGGATGTCGCCCGCACCGCAAAGCGTTTAGGCGCCGAAGAAGCGATCATCGTTTATCGCCGCACCCGCGACAAAGCCCCCGCCAACGATCAAGAGATCGAAGAGGCTTTAGAGGAAGGCATCTTGATCAAGTGGTTGTCCACAGTTAAATACAAGGGTGAAGATGACATGATGATCGAGAAGATGGAGCTCGATGAGAAAGGCTTCCCACAACCAACAGGGGAGTTCGAAACACTAGAAGCCGATTCACTAATCCTCGCCCTCGGACAAGAAGTTGATTTCAGTCTGCTCGGCAATAACGTCGACCTCGATACCAAGAGCGGTGTCATGGATGTTGACTCCAACATGATGACCAGCCACCCCGGCATCTTCGCCGGTGGCGATATGGTCGAAGGCGATCGCACCGTCACCACCAGCATCGGCCATGGCAAGAAAGCCGCCAAATACATCGATGCTTGGCTGCGCCAAACCCAAGTAGAACCAAAGATCGATAAAGAGCCAGTCTCTTTCGAAGAGCTCAATACTTGGTACTACACCGACGCTCCTCACGCAGTTCGCGAACGCCTCGACGCCACCAAGCGCCTTAACGACTTCAGCGAAGTCGTCCAAGGCCTCGATGAAACCACCGCCCTCTACGAAGCCCGTCGCTGCATGTCCTGCGGCAACTGCTTCGAGTGCGATAACTGCTTCGGAGTCTGCCCGGACAACGCCATCAAAAAGCTCGGCCCCGGCCTCGGCTTCGAAATCGACTTGGACTACTGCAAAGGCTGCGGCATCTGCGTAAGCGAGTGCCCCGCCAGTGCAATCGAGATGGTTTCAGACCTCTAAATTTCTTGCGTCGGGCACGCCCGACAGTCACGCGTGAGGTGATAAGCCATACTTTGGTTATGAGCGCCTACTTCCGCAAGTCCTTCAAGGTCGCCCCTGGGGTGCACATCAACCTCTCCAAGCGCGGCACTGGCGTCTCCTTCGGAACTCGCGGTGCCCACGTCTCCTTAAGCCCCACAGGTCGAATCACCAAGACAGTAGGAATCCCCGGCACTGGAATTTATTATCGCGATGTCACAACAGCGAACTCACGCAGCAAAAAGACAACAACTCAAGCAGCACCAACTGAGTCATTTAACGAACGACAGGTCACCGACGGTTCAGGCATCGATATCACTAATAAGACTGGATCGGATTTTTCTCAACCAATCATCCCAACCGCCCACCACGTCGAAGCAGTAGAACATCACGGCTTCTTCATAAGCCATGGAATCGCGGCCCTACTTGCTTTCTTAGCGTCAATCTTGATTCAGAATCACTATGGATTGCATCCTATGAACGCTTGGGAACCCCCACTTATCGCAATGGGAGCAATCTCTTTGATACTTTGGCTCAGAGATCTAGCCCAGAATTCGAAAGAGAGAAAAAGTTAGAATGAATAGAGCTGTGCGCCTAGCCCTTGCCAACTACGCGGTCTTTAACGGTCGCACCAAGAGAGCCGACTTCTGGTTCTACTACTTATTCTCAATTCTCTTGAACATCCCGACCACAATCCTCGACGACCTCCTCTTTGGAGGACATGCCTATATCTCTAACCTGGCTGGAATATTTCTCTTCATCCCACTTCTCTCCGCAGCAGTACGACGCATGCACGATGTCGACAAGCGCGGATGGTGGCTTCTTGTCCCATTCGCCAATCTCTTCTTTCTAGTTCAACCATCCGGGCCAATGAACAGGTTTGACGTAATAATTTGAAAAGTTCAACGATTGTTGGGATGGCGAGAGCCTGTCACTTTGGTCCCACAGTCCTGGTCGTATCAATCACCTTCATACTCTCGATCACACAATTATCTGCGGCTGAGTCTTTCGGGATCGCCGTAGCAATTCTCTGTGGGCAACTTGTTGTTGGTTGGACAAATGACTTACTCGACCATCCACTAGACAAAGCTGCGGGCAGGATAAAGAAGCCTCTAGTTGCAGAAACTGTCACTCGCAAACAAATACAGGTAGGAATTGTGATCGCCCTTACTGCTGCAATTCTGCTTTCATTTCTGGGCCCCCTTGGAGTCAAGGGAGGCATGCTCCATATGTTGGGTCTTGCCAGTGCCACCATCTACAACTTCTGGGCTAAGTCCACTTGGTTCTCCCCGGTGCCATACGCAGTCTCATTTGGAACTTTACCGTGGGCCGTTTACTCCGTTGCGCATAAAAATCCTCCAGTTTGGCTATTTGTGGACTTTATATTGGTCTCACTCGCATTCCATTTTTTGAATGTGATCAAGGATTTGGAGTGGGATAGAACGCAATTGGTTTTAGGATTCCCCCAGAAATTGAGCAAAGCGACTAATCTCTTCGTCTCTTTCTGTTTACTCTCCACATCAATTATTCTTTTTATCTTGCGAACCTAAAATATTGGATCATGCAGTTTAAACAGAGCTCCTCACCTTCAACCAGACATATTCGCTTGAATCGCGAGATTCACTTCGATTTCAAATCAGCGCCGACAATTTTCAAGCTCTTTCTGACTTTCAGTCTTGATTCTATCAGAAAGGATTAATTCCAAATATCTGCTTGTTTTTCTCAATTCAGATGCGTACCCTCAATGCGATGAGGAATAGATTGAAATCCGCAGCAAACAGAGATCTTAAGTTTATCGATTTTTTCAAACTTTACGTAATTTATATAGGCGTAGTTGATCTCATTGTCTATTTGGGAATATTGAAAAATTCGAATAAATTTCTTTTTCTTGCAATTCCAATTTTTATACTTATCCTGCTTTCAGGTGTGGACGGATTTTTAAGAACTATTAAGAACTTGTCACAAATTGCGGCAGTAAGATGGACCCTATTTTCAGGTTTCGGCACCGCTTTCATAACAGCCGTTACCGTTACTTACTACGCTGGAGAAGCCAACAATAGATTTATAAATTCACTTGCCTGGCTATCGATTGGAATCGTGATTCCAATAATTTTCGCTGTAATTCGTTCATTCACAAAAATGGAGGTTTGGGCCCAAGAGAATACTTCAGCTCTTTTATCTATTGTGGTTGCACTTGGAGCAGCCTGTGCAGCCATATCGCTGATATGGAGTCCTAACTCCATTTCCTCCAACGTGCATATCACTCAAATAATTTCAGAATCGCAATCGGAACCGAAGATAACTGACTGGATTATTGCAGTGGGCACCGTGGTAGCCGCCCTTGGCGCGGTAGCTGCATTTTATACGTTTATGAAACAGGTTAACGAGGACCGCGTACAGAGAAGCCGCCCGCCTCGGATTATTTATGAGCTACTGTCTAAACTTGAAGAAGCGTTTGCACAAGTGATTGTTGAAGGAAAAGATTCTCTTTGGTTCTTGGATCCGGATCGAAAAAGTGCCGAAACTACCTTGGATCTTTTTGCTTCTCAGATTAACGATCCGGAACTTCTCGAAGATGCGCAATTTGTTATTGCAGCTTACAAAAAATGCATTGCCCTTGCGCATGACTTAGATCGATCCACTCTGTCAACTAATCTCGGGCGAATAGAAAATCAAGCTGAGACGGCTCGGCTGGCGCACACCATCTGTGGGGCAGCGAAAGTTAGGTACACAGAATTGACACTCGGAGATAGCGGAGTCTTCTTCTAAACATCATTGTCGAGGTTTCATTGACCTTGTCACCTAATCTTTACGTCTTTGCGGAGCGATTGGTCGACTTAAGCTTGAGATCTTGTAAAAACTGCTTCTCCGTCCGATAATTTAGACATGAGACATGAAATTGAGATGAGGATTCCTACAACGCAGGTTGTTCACTGCGATGTAGAATTCGCAATAAGAGAAAATGCCCAACTTTTGGGCAGGTTAAAAGTCTCCAAAGGAAATATTGAGTGGGATCCGAGCGGGAACAGTGCCAACAAATTTACACTCTCTTAGGCGAGACTAGATTCTGTTATTAGGCTTGAAGGAAGTAAGCGAAAAATCAAAAGATAACCGCCTTGGTCGTAGGCGCTTTTTTGAATCCACAGGTATGTATACTTCTCATTAGAGTTGCATCTTTCTGCATACCTTCGTTCACAAATGCTCCCAAAATCCAGTAACGTAACGTTAGTGCATCAGCACTTTGCAAAATTCCAATTTGAGAGGCCTTATATGAATGCGCTTCCGATGCCAACAAGTGTTGGCGTATTCTTTGGTGAATCACTCCGAATTAATATGTCGCCACGTTATCAGCGGGATGGGGGTATATGGTCACTAGGAAAGCAACAATTGTTTATAGATTCATTGCTCAATGGATATGACATTCCTAAAATTTATTTCCACGACGTCCGAGACGATGAATCTAGGTACTCGTACGCAGTGATAGATGGAAAACAAAGGTTAAGTACAATCACGGACTTTATGGAGAACAAGTTCCCCTTGGGAAAAGATTTTAAATTTCTTAGGGAGGATCTACCCGACGGGAAACGACCGGAGCCTGGGTCTCGATACGATGACTTTTCTGATCTATTTAAGGACTATTTTAAAAATGTGCAGCTCCCGGTAGTTTTGGTGCAGCGAGCAACCGAGGATGATATTGAGGAGCTTTTTTCCAGATTAAATTCTGGAGAGAAAGTGAATTCGGCAGAGGCTAGAAATGCCAAAGGTGGAGCTATAAACGAACTGATTGATACTCTGGAATCACATAAGTTCTTTCGTGAAAAGGTGGGCTTCGAGAACACTAGGTTCAAGTATAGAGAGGTTTTGTGCCGTCTACTTTATATAGATTGGCATGAGATGAAAACCCCAGGAACCACTCCTGATCTTAAAAAGAAAAATTTAGACGATTTCGTCGAGTTTCACTGTCACGACTTGTTACATGACGACAAAAAGAAATTAGAAAAAATGTGTTCAAAAAACTTAGATATAATGTGTAAAGTCTTTCCCACAAATAAGTCGGATGAGTTGAGACAAATCACAATACCGCAGCTCTACTATATTTTCGTTCGTGAAATAACTCGTGAGTATTATCATCCTCAACTCTTAAAGTTACTTTCGGATTTCTTTCCCAAATTTCTTATGCATAAAAAATCTGTCGTCGATGGCGGCGAAGAGTGGCCCTCCCAAGACGAGGTTATTGTCTTCAAGAATTACAATTATTATTCAGGCCAAGGAACGAATAGCAGCGACGGAATGTCTCATCGCATTGAGATTCTGACTGAGTATTTTCTTCTTTGGAATGCTGACATTGAGATTAAGAATCGGGACAGAGATTTCACACAGGAAGAGCGGTACGTTATTTGGTTGAGAGACGGCAAGAAGTGCCAGCAGTGCGGTGCTGACCTTGTCAATTCCAAGGAAATGGATGCGGATCACATCCAGGAGTACAGTCAAAATGGACCAACAACTCTGGCTAATGCTCGAGCGCTTTGTGTCTCTTGTAATAGAGGACGACCGAATCGAAACTCTAAAATCATGGCGTGAGGGCAGTTTTATTTGGTCCTACAGGGCGATTGAGCGTGTTTCACGCGCTATGTCGGAGCCGCTTGCTAGATTCTACCAATGACTATCCCACTTCGATTTATTGACCTCTTTGCGGGTATTGGAGGGATGAGGTTGGCTTTCGAGAGTCAAGGAGCGAAGTGTGTCTTTTCTAGCGAGTGGGATAAGTACGCTCAGAAGACGTATTTTGCCAATTTTGGTGAAGTCCCTGCGGGAGATATCACGCAGATAAGAGCAGCCGATATCCCCAAATTCGATATTTTGTTAGCCGGTTTCCCTTGTCAACCCTTCAGTTCGATCGGCAAGAGAGAAGGATTCGAGCATAAAACACAGGGAACTTTATTCTACGATGTTGCACGAATTCTCAGCTATCACAAACCCAAGGCATTTTTACTGGAAAATGTTGCGGGGTTGAAGACGCATGATGGGGGTAGAACTCTCGCTACGATTCTAGAAACTCTGGATGAGTTAGGTTACGCAGTAAAGTATCAAATTCTAGATGCTTCTAAATTTGGTGTACCACAGAGGAGATCCAGAATATATCTCGTTGGTATTCTTAAGAAAAATTCGCGCTCGCTTACAAATTCTTTTGAATTTCCAGCCCCCTCAAATCGGGTTATTGGAATTGGGAAATTCGTTGAATCTGGAATTAGCGATAGATCTATTTCGAAGCATCTCCAAAAAGCTTACATTTTTAAACTTGATGACGGACGACCTGAAGTAATTGATGAAAATTCTGCGTTCCCGGTGAAAACTCTTGTGGCGAGCTATCACAAAATTCAGCGGTTAACAGGAACTTTCGTTAAAGATGGTCCCACGGGATTGCGTTTACTTTCAGAAAATGAATGTAAGGCCATCATGGGATTTCCCAAGTCTTTCAAAGTTCCGGTATCAAGAACTCAAATGTATAGACAATTTGGCAACTCAGTAGCCGTACCTGTAGTTAAAGCTATAGCGTCTGAATTGACAGCTTGTCTTGAGGTTAATGAAGAAGAGAAGTCTGCGTAGTTATCTTGATGTCAAGTTCTATTGAGAATTATTTCAACTCCCACGGCCTAATTCTAGGATCGGGTGGAGGTAGGGCAGTCGATATTATTCTTGACATTCAACCTACCCTCGATTTCTTTGCTTATACTTCACCTTCCAAATATGTTGAAGAGTTAATGAAGAGAATTGAGTTACATCCTGAATTCACTCGAGACACCCGTGGCAGAGCATTTGAGCTTGTGATCGCATGTGCTCTAATCCGAGAGGAGGTGTTGCCATTCTATTTTCAGGCGGAAGTCATGTTCGTACCGCTAGCGAATTTTGATTTGCTGATATTCACCAAAGAGCTGGGACCCGTGATTCTTTCCTTAAAGACAAGCCTCCGAGAAAGATACAAGCAGGCAGAATTCGAGTCACAAGCACTTCGCGCTGTACATAGAAGGGCTAAAACTTTTCTTGTGACTTTAGACCAAGAAGAATCGGATAGCGTGAATGAGAAGATCCATCTAGGAGAATTATTTGCAATTGATAAGGTTTTAGTTGCAACTCACTTGGATTTTGATGAGCTCGTGAGATTCCTTAAAACACTTACTCCAATTCCGAGCCCTACAGTCGAATTGATCACCAGAGGAAAACTTGTAGAGTAAAAATTGGATTTAATTGGTTGAGTGCCAGCAGATCTCATAGTTCAAGAAATTTGAAATTTGCAAAGACCCCCAGATCACAATTCAACTACTTGCCGAAATGCGGCACTCATCTATATTCGTTGGCGATAATAAATTATGTTTGTTTGTTATCACTAACTGGATAATCACTCAAATCAATCGTTAAGACCTGCTAGGGTATCCACGTTGGAAGTAGTTATCCATTTGCTCGAGGACTTGCCGTGCCTGCACTAAGCTATACTCTCCATAAACATCTATATTCAAAATATCTGGATCTTTGCCTCCACGTATTGCATCGATGTGCTTTAATCCAGTCGAAGTCTCAATCAGATTCATCAAATCTAAAGAAATTACATTAAAGTCAGTTTGCCGCATCCCCGGAATTCGAATGGAAAAAGTTAGAGAGTCCTGTCGACGTTTCAAATCAACATTGATTGCTGTTTGTTGAAATTTATTTGTCGTCACATAGGTTGAAGAGGGAGATGACGTAGATTCCCACTGTATTCTTGATTTATGTGATTCAATGTTTAAGGTTTTCAAATATTTTTCAAAAATATTTGTGAGTCCTAAGGTGTTAAATTGCTGCACCCTAAATTCTTCAGCAATCCATTCGGCACAAAATTCTCTCCATTCTTTTGCATATACATGATGAAATCTGTCGCTGACTGACCCCTCGAGCACGAACGCATCCCAGCTCTCCTCTTGCCACTTTTCCATCTCTTCCATGGTCGAAACTATTTTGGAAGCCAAGCGGATCCCTAGGGGTGTTGCCTTATTCTCATTCTGGATTTTTAGTACAGCGCGTACACATTTGGCTCGGTGAGCCAGCGCATTCCGTATTTTTCGCGCGGGGTTGGCGAGGGAGTGGATTTGTGTTGCTAGAGCTCTAAAATTTGTCCCCTCACCCCAAAATGTGGCTGTACTTTGTAATGCAATCCTTCTCTCAATACGATCGATTGCCTTCGCCCCTATCGTGAGAGCCGCATTTGCTAGCCGCTCCAAGTCCTTTTCGTTCAAGCTGAAATCGGACGGGGAGCTAGAGTTTCTTATTGCTTTAACTAACTCTGCCTTAGTTTTAGCCTCTAAATCGGTGGTTGCATCGGATAAATACTGTAATTGAGCTCTTACCAAATCAGAGCCGGTGGTATGTGGACTCAACGAGAAACGAACTTTAGACTTCTCGTGCGACATGTCACCCCCCTGTGATTTTAATAAAGTTTTTAACCCTTGACAATTACTGGGACAGAAATGTTAGTATACCGTTAAAACAGCAGAAAATTAAGGCAAGAAGAATATGCAATTTTTGTTGGTCAAAATATTACTGTTTTACTGACTTTTTAACCGATATAGCAGTAGAGAGGCTAGGCAGTATGTCGACGAATTTTGCATACAAGTACTTACGCTCGAACAGCATAAATATTCAAAATATTGTCCGATCACTAATCAAAGGTAAGCAACCGAAAGCGAAGTATTACAAAAAAATCCTTTCCAGAGCTCACGAATCGGCGGTTGAAGCATTGCTCGGCGCGACGCACGCCGGCCAGGGCGCTGGCACACTTGGATTGTCTGCCTATCGTAGAGAGTCTCGTATTTACTGGCATGACTCGTGTGGGCCGTTCCATTTAACGAGCCAAGCAAAGCGAAAGATTTTCGAGGTTTCGAATGTCGCCTGAGAGGTCAGATGCAACCTCGAAACTTTCTGTCCGCGAAACCGAAAGTATGTCGGCTTCAAATGGCAAGCTAACGTCTATGAGGAGTAAACCCGTGCGGACAGAGCCCCCAAGTGCGTCACCTAATAACCAGGATGCGTTAGTTTTTTCGCTCTACTTGTTGTCAGGTGCCGATCGAGACATTGACGTAGAAGACCTCTTCCTGAAATGCCACGAACTAGCCCCGGCTCGCTTAAGTTGGCGTACTCGCCCCGACCTTCCCGACTACAAAAAAGTTTCGAAGGCGCTTCAATCTGTTGAAGCATCAACTCACGTTGGGCTTTTTCACCGCACGAATCAATATTACCGAAGATTGACCCTAGACGGAGTGAAATGGGTTGAGACCTACTTGCCTATGCTCGAGCGAGTTTATTTAAAAGCTCCCGTACATGCTTCAAAGAACACCAATTTGTTTGAGCGAAAACGCCACGAGATTAAATCTAGCTCCGTGTGGCAAATATTCAAATCAAAACCGGCTTCCGTCACGATAGTCGATTTGGCTCTCGTGTTGCAATGTTCTGCTGCAAGTTCCCCAGCGACCTGGGCATCTCGAGTGCAAGATGTTAAGAGGGCATCGCACGTGTTGCAAGATGAAGAATTGTTAGGTTTTGCGTTGTTCGTTGAAGATAAAGTTTTGAATGGAGAATCACGCTAATGAGTGAACATAAAGGTCAACTGAAATATACGCAACGGGGTTTCCAACAAGATGCCGAAGAGGCGATGAAAGGCGATGTGATAAGAGCTTTAATAGAACTTGTTACCAATGCCGATGACGCTTATGACGGCAAAGGAGATGGTTACATCGAAATTTGCTACACAAATTCGACTGATCCATACAAAGGAAAGTTTTCTGTGCGAGACAAGGCCGGGGGACTACGGGGATCCCTTATGGAAAATGCTTTCACTAACCTAGGAGACAAGAATAAAAAGGCCGTTGCTGAAGTAGGCACACGCGGGCTCTTTGGGCGAGGTGCCAAAGATATCGCAGCACTTGGTCGGGCCCGTTTCTCGTCAATAAGTGAGGGCAAGTACAGTTCCTTGGAGATCAATCATCGAGGCGAATATGAGATGGACTTCTTTGATGACAAACCAACGACGGATGCTTACGATTTGACTGGTTTAAAGAAGGGTGAAGCCGGTCTCACAGCAGAGCTATATATTCACCAACGGCATCGAGTCCCTACAGCTTCCGAAATGATTGAAAAGTTAGAAACGAATGTTCAATTGCGTGATCTCATCAATAGAAATGAAGTCTTTTACATTGATGAGAGAAATAAAACCAAGAAGCGTTTAATCGGGATGGAACCAATAGGGGAGTTACTTTTGGATGCCGAAGTTAAGGTGCCGAAGTATGCACTTCCCGCTCATCTGACGATTTACCGACTCCCTAGCAAGGAGATAGGCAGCATAGACAGTTATTCGAGACATGGAATTGTGATTAGCGGCCGTGGAGCGACGTATGAGAATTCTTTGCTTCATCTTTCAAATCGTCCAGAAGCAGGCTGGTTCTGTGGTCGCCTCGATGCACCTGAAATCCACGATTTATCTAGATCAATTGATGAAGAAGGCGGACTTACCGATCTCAATCCTACTCGGGTGATAAGCAGAAGTCGCGAAGGATTGGTACCTCAACATCCTTACTACCGCGCTCTTTGTGCAGCCATAGAACCTCTACTAAAACCACTTTTAGATGCGATAGCGGAGGAGGAAGGCGCGAAGCGAACCGAGGGTGAAAAATTGAGGAATCGATTTAATGCACTGAGTAATACCTTAGCTAACAAACTTCAAGAACTTTTAGATGCGAGTGATTCTGGTGAGATACCCAGCGAAGCGGAAGGTGAAGATACATCCCTCGAACTTGGAATCATTCCTCCCCGTAGAATTCTGAGGAAGGGTGAGACCGTTACCCTGTCGCTTCGGGCTCCTGAATCCATGGATCTTAGTGATCTAAATATCGCTCTCGTAAGTGGGGTGGGAGTAATTGATATCTTGCATTTCCCCGACCAATCAGGTTGGGTTAAGCATCCTCGCTTGCCCGCCTTGGGCAATATAATAAAGATCAAGGGATTGACGGTAGGAGCAGCTAAAATAGTTGTTAATTGCGGTGATGTTGGCGCTTCTTGCGAGGCGACCGTCATAGATTTTGAATTGCCAGTTGAGAAGATTCCTGACACACTCTTATTTGAACCAAATACCGCGCATGTTGCCCCCGAAAAAAGAAAAGCCTTAAATCTGAGGGCACCAATTGAATATGCAGGCGAGACCGTTTCTCTTTCAGTAAACGATTCCTTACTGGAAGTGCAAAAGTTAGCTACTCTCAAACCAAATTCATCTGGAACATTCTGTGAAACTCGAGTCCTTGCACTCGCCGGAGTTAGAGAGGGTAGCGTAGTCGTCACTGCCACGCTTGGAGCAATTTCAGCAAAAGTAAGCGTAAATATTACTGAGGTCGGCCACCGAAGGAATCCAAGACTCGATTTTGAACTCAGCGGTAGAGACAATCCTCCTCAGCGCGTGAGTGCAAGTGTGGAAGATGGACGTTTAATTATCAGACTTTATGGAAAGCATAGATCTCTCAAGAATATTTTCGGAAGTTATACCTCCAATGGCTTTGAGAATGAAAATTCTCCTGAAGCGAGTGCAACAATCTCTGAAACTCTCGCACAACAACTTGCGTCTTACGTGGTCGAGCGTGAAGCGGAAATGCATCCAGAGCGTTTTAGTGATGCGGCTATGTTCTTTGCAAGACAGCAACATCTTGTGCCTCATTTTGCAATTGCATTGCAGGCCGGACTAGTGAATCGTTAACCATGGATGAACTGATTACTGATTTAATACCCTTTGAGGGTGACAAGGAAATCGTGCTCCTATGGGACAACTTTACAAATCCCGTATCAAGAATTTTGCGTCACTTGCTTAGCCAAGCACATGGTGATCAGGTTTGGAAGAACGGAATCGCGTATCAAAATCTGGAAGGGCTAAAAATAAGTGATGTCGCCAAATTGCCTTATGTTGGGGAAATTAGAGTCGCCCAGGTAATTGATGAATTGTCAACGATATTTCAAACCTTCGAAGATGAGGGCATGGATGGTTCTATTGCAAAGCTTTTAGACTTTGAAGCGGAATCTAACTTGGAGCCAGATTCGATAGATCAGGCGGAAACATTGGCTGACATCGTCTCTGGAATAATTGAGGCATACAATGATTACCGCCGAATTGATGAGCGAACTTTGAACATATTGCGAGGACGAAATCCCGCTTTGCTCCTTAAGTCACGCACCCTTGAAGAAATCGGTACCGATCACAATGTGACTCGTGAGCGCGTCCGGCAAATTGAAAGCAAATACTCCAATCTCCGACTCGGTTCCCCCAAATTCGAAAATAAATGCCTCAACAAAATACTTCGAGTCTTGGAATCCAGCGTGAGCGAGGATGATTTTGTAATGAGAACGGAGAATGAAGGGCTGCTTTCTGGTGAGCCCATAAGCGTGCGAAAGTTGCAAGCCATTTTAAATGTTTGTGAACTTGATGAGTACGGAACTAGAGTGGGCCTAGTTCAAGATGCCTGGGAAAGGGCTTTAGAGACAAAAGGAAAGTGGACAGATTTCGCACGAAACTGTCGCAACAAATTTGGTCTCATAGATTTGAATTATTTTAAATCGAAGACTGGTACTAGCGATATCCAGGCATTTGAAGCCATTCGGACCGAGTACCCTCGTTCGATTATGAAAGGTGACTTGGTACTGGCTAGAACTAATAGTTTCGATACAACCTTTGAAAATATATTAGGAAAGCAACTCCTGGTTTTTGGTGAGTTAGAGGCGGAGAATCTACTTCTAGGTGTAGAAAGACACGCAAACTATCGACAGGTTGCACTGCTTGGTTCTCAATCAGATCAGGTGGCTCTCATAAAGGAAATTGCAGGAAATATGCCGAATTATGAGACTTTTATTTCAAATGTAAAGGAGACACCAGAACTCTCGGATACAGACATTTGGTTCTTAGAGCAATTCCAAGAATCGCCTACCGGAATGTTACATCGAAATGAAATAACGGCAGCGTGCATCCGAGATGGTCGAAACGTGAACTCTATTGGTGTGTATCTTATTTTCAACCCATTAATTCGGCCTGTAGGAGCTGCCGTAATGTCTTTGGCCAACGTTGTTATTGATCCCGAAATTGCTCGTCAGTATGCAGGTATTTTAAGAGCTGCGGAGGATAGAACTCATCTCGAATATACATTTCAGGACGACAAGATTCTTCTTTCAATTCGACCTAATTTGAACACAATTGCAGCTGGAGTGCTTTTCCCAACGTTAGATTTGAGTGCATTGATCAAGGAATTTATTTTTGATGTTGAATGCAGCTGTCGCGGGATGGAGTCAAACCAACAGCTTCGACTTAGACCGCCAAATTTTTGGACTGGGTTTACGGCAGCCATCAAACATGCGATGAACGTTCATCAGTTCAAAAGAGAGGATGAGTTTAAAATAGTTTTAGATTTTGATGGTCCAACTGCTACGATCTTGACTTCTTGACTTGATAGTCGCTATTCGGCTCAAATTGGAGTTGTTTAGTTTTTGTAATCCCTTCTTCAGAATTGGTCACTGACAGAAAGCTTCCAAGGCATGATCTTCGAATGGGAGAGCTACAATTGGCGAGGGGGTGTCAGAAGAAATTTTGCGATTATCTTGACGTTGTGATTCGGTCCTCGTTTTGCCCTTTCCAGAGTAATCAAAGTCTTGACATCAAGATTATTTCGATTGCAGCAAAGATTTAAGATATCTCTGTGTTTCCGAATCAACGGAAAAAACCAAAGTTCCAGCTAGTCCCCGTGTTAGCAAAACTTTGTAGGTATTTTTGACCAAAACTTCGAACTGCCCATCATCAATACCTTTCATGGCTGGATCCTTAGATCCACCAGGAACTCCAACCCATTTATTCGATCGCCAAACTAGATCCGGGCCGAAAATGACCCCGTTCCAGTCGTATTCGAATCCTTGGGCTGTATAGACGCATCCAATTTGATCAAAACCTTTGGGATCGATCGCCCAGAGTTCCCCAGACATGTATCCGCCTACCCCGCGGTCGCCTTTTACGTTCCAGGGTTTGGACCACTCCCCGATCTTTACGTCATAGGGGAGCGTGCCATCCGGGTTCGGATCGTGCCAAGTCCAGCAGTAGCCGGCAGTAATTCTGGATTTGTACCCTTCGGTGCCGAGGTCTCGAAGTTTTGACTCCATCTCTTCGGGTGAATCAACAACTTCCACTTTGAAATTTGGATCTTCAGTCCAGGAGAAAACTCCTTCCTCTTCTAGTTCCAGAAAAGCGTTTAACCAATTCTCGTAAAGCCTGGATCCGCCACATCTAAACTGTCCGTCGAGATCCACTCGGATGACTTGCAATCCCATCGCTCGGGCTTCGCTTTCAATGTATTCGGGAGTTCCTGTTTCGCCCTTCCGCACTACCTGATTACTGTCCAGGAGAAATACTGGAACTCTGGCTACATTCAGGAGCTCGTGTAATTGAGGAGTCCCTGTTCTCAAATCGGCTTTTGTGTATCTGTTGGCACTGGTATCGCGTATCCGATGTGCTTCATCGCAAAGAATCACGTCGAGCGAGTTCTTTTCTGCTGTCATGAACGAGTTGAAATACGAGAAGAGTTTTTGTACCGCTGGTGCGCGACTTCCAGCAATTTTGCGTAGCGAATTACGAAATGCCCTTGAGCCGGTTGCGTGAAGTGTTGTTTTGCCTCGACGGGACAGCTCGCCTAAGAGTGAAAGAGCGATGACACTTTTTCCGGTACCGGGTCCACCAGTGACAATCACTGATGTCTTAGTATTCGAACTGTCAGCATCTCTAAGTGCTTTCATAACCATCGAGTAGGCGACTTGTTGCTCATCGAGGAGTCTAAACTGTTCTCGATTCTTTACTTCGTCGGCTGCCAAATCCATGAGTTGTTTAGTGGGTGCGATCTTGGCGTTCAAGAAATCGTCGGTGAATTGGTCCGTAAATTGAGCGGAAATTCTTGCTGTCAAATAATCTTTCAAGTTGTTCTTATGAGCGGCAGTGAAGAGCATTCCATTTTGCGATGGACCGACTAAATCTAAAGCAGAGTTATTTGGATTGAGCCAGTTGTGAAGATATGCGACTCCGTATAGGTGGGTACGATCAGAGGAAACGAATTTATTGAAGTCCTCTAGGTATTCACAGTACCGACTTACCTGAGTCGAAGGGTGAAGTACTGGGTTATCTCCATAGGCACCGATTTTTAATGTGTCGACTGCACCCTCAATCAGATCAGCGTCGGTCCACTGCTTGAGTTCAAGTGCAATAATGGACGGGTCCTTTGTTTTGGGATCACTTCCCACAGCGATCACATCTACTCGTTTGCTTGAGTAGGGCAACTGGTACTCCACCAATAAATTTAAGTCGCCCAGCCCACACTCTATAAACAACTCTGAAATTTCAACGAGTGAATTTCCCCACGATCTCTTTTCAGCTGCGCTCGGCGAGTTTCCAACTTGGAAGAGCATTTGCGCCGACAATTTTTCGACCAGGGTGTCTGAAAGAGCCATTTCCTTGATTCTGTTGGCAGTTTCCCGTAAGAGCGCAGACAATTTCCCCCCAGGCAGCACGTAGATACGTGCGGGTGGGGACATGTCTTGCTTAGAAGTCCGGCGGGCCGCGAATTAGTAGAAACTTTAACGCTTATCCAAAAATATTTGCACTTCTGGAGTCGGGACACGATAGAAATAGCCATGGAAGAAATCCGGCGACTAGCGGTTGAGATAAAGAATTTTGCTGAAGCTAGGGATTGGGAACAGTTTCATACCCCCAAAAATCTATCTATGGCAGTATCTGGTGAAGCCGGTGAACTAGTTGCAGAATTCCAATGGCTCACTCCAGAAGAATCGATGCGATCTGGAATGAGTCGCGAGAAATTAGAGGCCGTCGAATTTGAAATTGCGGACGTGGCCATCTATCTAATTCGGTTAGCCGATGTTCTTGATTTAGATATTTCAGAAGCTGTTTTGAAGAAATTAGCGATTAACGAAACACGCTTTTAGCGAACCGACCTCAACACCGCAGTCACCTTGCCCAGTATCTCCGCGTCATCCGCAGGGATCGGGGCGTAGTTGGCGTTAGCGGGGAGTAGCCAGTAGTGGCCATCTTTTTTGGAGAAAGTCTTGACTGTGGCTTCGCCATCGATCATTGCCGCGACTATCTCACCCTTTTCAGCATTCTTCTGGGAGCGGATGACGACGTAGTCGCCGTCGCAGATTGCGACATCGATCATGGAGTCGCCTACTACTTTAAGGAGGAAGAGCTCGCCTTGGCCTACGAGGGACTCGGGGAGTGGGAAGACCTCTTCGATGTGTTGTTCGGCGAGGATTGGACCACCGGCAGCGATACGGCCCACCAATGGGATATTGACGGTCTTTTCGGGCTTAATGGAGTCGGCATCGTTGGGGTCGGTGATCTCGAAGGCACGGCCTTTGGAGGCGTCTTTGCGGATAAAGCCTTTTTCAACGAGGGCTTCGATCTGATATTTAACGGAGGCGGGGGAGGCGAGGCCTGCTGCTTGGCCGATTTCGCGCATTGATGGCGGATAGCCGTTGGTTTCGATGGCCTTCTTGATGACATCCAGGATCAATTGCTGGCGGGTGGTGAGGCCATTGTCATCGGCCGGGCCATCTGGCAGCTCGGAGATGGTTGCAGGGGCCTTCTTTACGCCTGTGGCGTCATCCTTTGTGCTCATGGATTAAGGGTAGGGGAAAGGGGAGAAAAAGTCGAACATATGTTCGAAATTTTCTTGCCAATGTCGGTGGGGGTATGTAATGTTCTCTTTAGAACAGGTGTTCGAATACCAGTTTATCCCCAAACTGGAACAGCGCTTGTAAAGTGAAGGAGCTTCCCCCATGGCTACTAAGTTAACTGCTCGTGGTCGCAACGTCGTACGTGGCACTGCTGTTGCATCGCTATTGATAGTGATTGGCGCTGGTTTTAGCGCTGTTGGTAATGCATCAGAGAAAGGCGTTCCGTCAACGCCTGCTTCACAAGGCTATGTTCGTGTTGTTGTTGCACCCGGTGAAACACTCTGGTCATTAGCTTCTTTAGTTGCTGGCACCGGTTCTGTTGCCGCAGTCGAACAGAAGATTGTTGATGCCAACCAGCTCCAATCAACTGATCTGGCTGCGGGGGATCGTTTGTGGGTTCCTTCTAAGTAGCCTTTTTGTTTGGATTTGAGCATGTTAGCCTTTGCTTATGGGCGATCAGGTAAAGGCTAAGGATTCTGGTGTGGTGGTAGTCCCATCCACAGTTAAGGCCACTCGCAAAGGTCGCGGCAACTCATCAAGGTTAAGTTCCAAGCATCAGGTGACGATTCCGGTCGATGTGATGCGAGAGGCGGGATTAAAGGTGGGGGACGAAGTAGTTTTCAAGGTTGAAGATAACCAGGTGGTTATTTCTAAGAAGCGAGTTGATCTTCTCGAATGGATTGCGAGCTTGAATGGTTTTTATGACGGGTATGACTTTGCAGCAGAACGCGCCGATGCATGGCCGGACTAATTCTGGATTCGGATGCGCTTCTTGCAGTTATGAATGTTGAAGATGCTCATCATAAAAGCATTATAAAACGCCT
>Ga0208872_1000777_pt1 | contig 21618 bp, 19 predicted proteins | sample CryBogCBH12Aug08_FD_185508 | JGI IMG/M metagenome (GOLD analysis project Ga0208872, IMG submission 185508) | Freshwater microbial communities from Crystal Bog, Wisconsin, USA - CBH12Aug08 (SPAdes) | ecosystem: Environmental > Aquatic > Freshwater > Lake | place: Crystal Bog, Wisconsin, USA...
CATTCATCACTGGGGGATCTCCCGCCAGCGATGTTTGCCAAGTCATTTTGTAGTTCAACCACACCGTCGATTTTTCTAGCTCAGAGCTGACCGATTTGAGGGTGGAGGTCACCACCTTATAGTCATAACCTCTAGAGCGATTATGTAAGGGGGGGTCATTAGCCGACATATTACAACCCGCGTTTTCTGCCATTTTAGGTGGGCTAACCTTCCCTGCTTTGCCTGTCTTATTGCCTATGCTTTTGCCTACGTATCTTCTTGTAAAGATTTAATACTCCAAATATTTGCCTTGCCGTTGCCTTGGTTTGCTTTAAGTGAAATGCCTGCACTTGCTTTAGTTGCACATCATCTAATAGCTGTCCATGTTCTTGTAATAAACAGTGAGCCGCTCTTTTTGCCAAAACAAACTTGACCTCCAAATCGGGATTGATGCACTTATCTGGATTTAAGCCCTGTGATCTAAACCACTGATCTGTAGCGCTGCTATCTTTGAGGGTCTTATAGCTATTCATATAGTTATTTAGCAAACCACATAAATCACCACTATATTTCTGGTTTCTAGTGGTTCTCTATTTTCTGGTTGCTCAACCACCATTTCTGATCATATTGTTATATGTGCCCATTAACCAATAAGGAGTAAACATGAGCACACTAGAAACATTGAAATTTGTCAGCGTTACCAAACCCGCTAAATTGCCTGTAATTGTCCAAAGGCGTAATAAGCTATCCGATAAGCTATGGGAACAGATCCAGTTAGCGGAAGCTAAAAATGCAGGGACTACCTATGCGCCACTCAAAACCAAGCGATTAAAAGATATTGAAGGCAATACGAAAACACTTGAAGTGCCCAAGCGTATTAAGCCTTGGTGGTTTACAGACCAAAATGGCAAAGCTTGCCTGGTTGTGCGCTATGGATCCAAAACCCTAGAAATTGCTCAAGGTAAAACAGCGATAGAACTCGATAAGCCCGATGAGCTGATACATACACTAGAGATGATTAAGACTGCTGTGGAAGCTGGCGAACTAGATGCACAAATTGAGCAGGCAGCTGGGCTACTTAAGGAAGGATTTACCAAGTGAAGAAATACATATTGTGGGTACGCATCAGCCAAACTCAAACCGTTAATACAATTGTGTATGCAGAAGGCCAATATGAAGCTAAGCAATTAGGTGAAATGCAGTATGGCGTAGGTAACGTACTTGGCTATACAGAAGTGCATGATTGATTGCCATTAGGTTAAATACAGTTATGCGCTTCTATGAATTCGGTATCAAACCCATTAAAACAATCAAGCCCCTGACCCCTGAAAAAGCCAGACTAGCTAGCCTAAAGAATGGCAGTGAAAGAGCTAAGAAACTCTACAAAGCAGAAAAGGAAAGGCAGAATCTTATCCAAGCTCAACGCAAGATTTTTAACTTATCTAGACCCTAGCCAATTTCAAATTGAAGTGAATTGGGCTGGTTTCTGGTGGTTTTTACTCAAAAAAGGGATTGATTATCTAAACGACTGAAAGGCTATGCGAGGCTTGTGCCAAATGCTTAGAGCACCGTTACTTTAAGTAACGGTTAGTACTCAGACAGCCAAACTCTTGGTGCATCTAATGCGCTCAACATCCAATTGATAGCTGCTTGATCTTGGCAATAGGAGAAGTCCTCTTCAAAATCAGGGTCATCATGCTTATCGTAATGGTAGCCAGCAAAAGATATATAAGATTTGTACTCGCATAGATTGTTTTGAGTATTAAAAATAATTCCAGGATTTCCTAGTTTTGAATTTATGTTATTAATTTTTCTTAAGATATCTAATTTATCTAGTGTCGATTTGTCACATGGTAGATCAACTTTGATAGACAAATATGGTTCATCTTTATCTGCAGTAATTTCGATATGAATGTACTCTTTTTGACTCTCATTAAATTTGAAATCATCGACTATCACAGTATTGCCATCTACAATCTTAGTAATGGTTTTAGATAGCCCATGTTCATTCTGATTAATTGAAATTAGACCGGCCATTTCAAATACTTTTGTCCATGCCCACTGCATCGTATCTGATTGCTTCATACTTTCTCCAAAATTGGAATTTGAATAGATAATGAAACATACTATATACATTCAAATAAATAACAACAATGTCCAAAACCATTATTTTCGATACCGAAGCTACAGGCATTAAAGAGCCCGTATTAATAGAAGCTGCTTGGGCTGAGCTTGAATCTATTGAGCCCTTTACTGTTACCAACCCTTTTGTGCAGCGTTATAACCCTGGTAAACCCATTACCTTAGGCGCATTAGCTACCCATCAAATCATGGATGAGGAATTGGTCGATTGCCCACCAGCAGCCAGCTTTACCTTGCCTGGTCACGTGGACTACATGATTGGGCATAACGTGGACTTTGACTGGGAGGTGATTGGCAAACCTGAAATCAAACGCATCTGTACGCTAGCACTTGCTCGCAAGCTTTGGCCAGACTTAGATAGCCATAATCAAAGTGCGCTTATGTATTACTTGGAACGAGCTACAGCACGTGAGCAATTACGTAATGCTCATTCAGCAATTGTTGATGTAGGTATTTGCGCCGTGATCCTAGATCACATTTGCCAAGAGCTAGGTGTTAAAACTGTTGAAGATTTATATGCTGAGTCTGAGAAAGCCAGAACTCCAACTACCATGCCATTTGGTAAACATAAAGGCATGTTATTGGCGAATGTTCCCAGTGACTATAAACAGTGGCTACTAACTCAAGGGGATATTGACCCCTATTTGCGCAAGGCCTTGAGCATCTAACCCTCAAAAACTTTTCTATCAATACCTACAATAGCAAATAATTTACTATCGCCCAGAGTTAAATCAACATCACACGTTTCTTTTCTAGCCTCAATTAATTCTAAAAGTAAATTAACTTGCTCATGTAAACAAATGCTTGGGAGCAATACAAGTCTTCTATATTTTCTTGAAGTTGTTGTGTAAACGTATGATAAACCACCTGAAATACCTACAAAGACCTTCTCAGTGCCACTGCCATTTTTATAGTGGGCAACGACAGATATCAGCTCTTGATGATTAAGACTTCCAAATACTAATTCGGCCAACAATGAATCTTCTATGATGTTCAGAGATCCATTCTTTAAAAAGTCTTTATAAGAATGAAGTGCCAAAACATCGGTAGCTAAGACTGGGCTTAATGGTTCCTCATTATTTTTAAAAAAAACTGTTACTGGTAAAAACTCACTTTTCCCATCAACGTTTTTATAATCAATAAGAATGCTACTTTTCATTGAAATCATTAAATTGGAGTTTTCAACCAAACGAATCCATCTCAATGTACGCGAATAATCAGGCCATCTATCAACAGATACAAAACTTCCGTTCGTTGCAAGAAGATCATTTATTTCTAGTAGCTCATTTACTTTTTTTACTTGCTTTGAAAAAGAGACATCAACATCCTCAATAGAAAATCCACTATCGCCCTCGTCAATAGTCAAACCATGGTTATAGCCAAGTAAATCTTGATCAAGCAGCTCATGAAAAACAGCAACTGAAAATACTAGATTAAATTCACTGCCAATTTCACCTGTAATACCCTTTTTAAGAGGAAGGCATTTAAACTCAACGTTAGAGATATTTAATTGCGTCGCGCGAATTTTAGCTATCTCAATTGCTGGCGCGGAAGAATCTATGCCGACAAAAGATACATCAGGGTAAGCTTCAGCTAGAAGGCATAGCAGAATTCCGTTATCACATCCAACCTCTAAAACCTTTCCAGCAACTATTCCCTCTTGTAATAGCCAAATAGCTACGGACTTAAGTTTCGCAGCGTCGTACTGAGATGCCACAGCATTCGCAAAATCAAATGATACATTTTTAATTGGGTATGGATCAGATTCAAGGCCTTTCTCTCTTGCGCTAATGCAGTCACCTAACTGAATCGCTAAAGCCCCAAATTTTTTTTCCAAAACTCTCCAAAAAATTTCGCTTTTTTGCTGACCACCTAGTCCGCATCTTTTAAAAAATTGATCTATATATTGAGAAGGTGAAATTTCTAGTGCCTGCTTATTCATAAAGTCAATAATGTATCTTGCCTGAAATTAGGCCCAAGGTTTGCCCATGATCTTTTCGATATCAGATCGTGATAGTACTTTTGTACATGTTTCCCATTGATCCTGATCACTTGTAACAGTTGAGCCCCAAGTGTCTTTGAAGATATCAGAGGTTTGGCCCCTTAGATGCAAATGTGTTTGAGCAAGCTCCTCAAACTCTTCTATGTCTTCTATCCAATCATCATCTATACAGTCTGGTAATCCACCAAAAATATCGAATTTATTTTTCATCCGAGATGAGATTGTGTTGTACACATCCTCATCTCTTGTAGCGTGGTATGTCAGATTTAACATATCAACACTTTCTCTCGCCTGGCCGAATCTTTTAATACGGCCTAATCTTTGTTCAAGTCTGGAAGGATTCCAAGGTAAATCGATATTAATTAACGTCCCAAGAGTTTGAAGATTCAAGCCCTCACAGGCGGCATCTGTAGCAACAAGAATTTGAACTTCTCTAGTTTTCACTAATTTCTTTATTGCATCTCTTTTGACACTTATAAACTCGCCATCCCGAAACAATCCACTTTTACCTGCGCCTGCATATACGCCAACTACATGTCCAGGAAAATCTTTCGCCAAAGTTTCTGCTACCCAATAGGCTGTATCGTAGTACTGGGAAAATATAATGCAACCATGTTCACTCCAATTTTTTCCCTCTGCTTGATGGCTTTGTAAGAACCAACGTACAGCACTGAGCTTTGGGTCTACCGCTTCAGGACGAGATAGTTCATCTTTAATGGCCTCCAAACGCTCAATCTCTTCTTCGGTTAATGTTTGAAGAATTCCTAATTCTGTCATTTCAAGCTGCTCATTATCTTCTGACATATCTACAGTTCTATCAAGCATTCTCTGCACTGTTAAGCGTCCAGACTCAAAGGAGGAGCATATCCGCTGCAGAAAAACTGACCTGAGAAGTTTTGCTCCCTTTGTTCTCTCGCTGAGAACATTAATAAATTTTTCAGCCTCCTCATATGCCAATTCAAAAGGTCTATTTGTCATGAGACCTTTCCCTATAAAAGTTACGCCAGGATAAGTTCCAGGAGATGCATCAGGGTTTGGGTGAACATTAACGGCAATTTTTTCAAGTAAGCCAAGATTTTCTAATGTATCCCTTCGTCTAAGAACAACATGCCTCACAAAAGGATTGTTTCTTTGAAAAAACTTTGTATTAATAGTGTCTTGGATATCTTTTCGTGTAAAGGGCCCCAACGATGTAACAGGTTCTGGAATGTTAAATTGACCATCCGTCAAATTTAAATCACTCCTCACTCCCATAACAATTTGCTTGCAAACATCATCCATCATGGGAGTATTTTTTCCAGGCAGGGGTGATCTTAGCAAATCCCAAGCCATATTTTCATTATTTACAAGCTCTTTACCAGTAATGATTGGGTGGGTTTGCTGCCAAAACCGCCACATAGAAAATTGATCACGGCCCATAACAAAATCTGCGCTTTGATTTAATATACTCATCAAATCCCAAAGCTCACTAACAGCAGTTTGAATCGGCGTTGCGGTGCCTAAAATTACATGTCGAGCATTATTTGCCATTTCCAGCATAAAAGCCAACAGATTATTAGGTACGGGATTCTTGCCCATTGTTGATCTTTGTCGTGCCTTATGACTCTCATCTAGAATAAGCGTTCCAACTCGTAACTTCAATAATATTTCAGCCTCTTTAGACTGATGCACTATTAGCCCAGTTGAAACAATGGCAACCTGAAATGGGCAGCGGGCAATATCCTCTGGCCCCCTAGTTAAAATTGTTCTACCTTCGTTGTCTACCCAGCATTTTTGGTTACTTACCCAAACGCCACTAGGAATTCCCAATCTATCCTTTAGCTCCGCTTGCCATTGCAGCGTCAAAGTAGCTGGACAGAGTATTAGAACAGGGCCATCTCCAAGTAAGGACGCAACTATTGCTGATGTAGCCATTGATAACGTTTTCCCTAGACCAACTTCATCCGCAATCAATAATCTGGCCTTACCGTAAATTTCACGATGCTCAAGAAACGTTGACACAAAGGCTTTTTGCCAAGGTTGTAGTTGCTCGCCGCCTCTGTATATAGGTGACTCAACCATTGCAGCAGCGGGAACATCTTTGGTTGGTAATGATCCAAAGGAGACTTCAATGCGTTCGGATATTCTTTTGACTTCAGTTAGGATAGCATCTGGTAAATCATGACCCTCCTTCCACAGTAATTCAAATTCATCATCAACCCAGTTGCAACCTACTTCAGAGTTATCCTCCCAAAGGATTTCATAATTAGAAGCAAATGCCGCCCTACTCTCATTAATACTTCCCAAGAAGCTAGTTCTCTCACCATTAGCTAATGTAATAACGCCAGCTTTACCATGAAGAAAAACTCTATCTTTTGGAACTACCTTAATCTGGACTCGGCCACTACTTAATAAATTAAAAAGCTTCCTATATCTATCACGATGAAAAAAAGCCTCAGTTTCAATAGGTTCCTGATTCCATCGCTCTTTTAGTGCTTGCTCTCTTGCGGCTTTAGAAACCATAACATCGTGTGGATCAAGTTCACTATTACAAATAATACGAACTTCAGGAATATCCTCGATTTGCTCTCCAACTAACTCTAGAATTGAAGATCGAAAATATCCTGCAATTCGCTTATAAGATTTCGCTCCTCTTAAGCGATCTGCCAAAAATACATGATCTAGTCTATGGCGAAGAGAAGAAAATCGATTTATTTCCGACATAAATTTAGACTTTTTCGCGCCGTACTAAATCCCTGAGAACAATAGCATTTGAACTTTCTTCTGGTCTTAAGGTGGACGTTTTCTTGCTGATGTATTCAGCTAAAGATGATATGCGATTACGCTCACGATAATAGTCAGGGACTAAATCGCGTAATTGATGCAACACATCTTCGGGTTTTGTTTTATTTTCTTCGAGTAAATGAATTGCATACAGGACGCTACGCAAAATAGAGGGGCCAAATTCATCGGTTGCATTCATACCTTTTTTGCCCAATTGTTTTGCACTTTTTAAGCTTGCTTTGTTAGCTTTTGCCTCATTCATAATCTCACCATCGTCTCGAACCTTAAAGGCTTTTGCAAAATTCTGATAATTTGATAATGTAAATATTCCTTTAGATTCCATATCAAGCATTTTCAAATACAGCCGCTCAATACCAGTACTTTTTTCCCATATTGAAGTATCCATACCCTCTGGAACAAGGTACTCATTGGCTATGTTTACAGCAAACTCAATTAATTCATCTACCATAGTTATCTGGCCTTTAACTCTAGGCCTTAGTGACTCATGTGGCATATCCACACCATCTATAGTCTTGTATCGAGTAAGCACTCTCAGAGCAGCGGCATAACCAGCCATCTGAAGATCAGCATCCTCGAAAAGGTTTTCATCCCTATTCAAATCTTTAGCGTCTATATTTAACCCCGTTAACAAGTCAACCTGCATCTTCACTTCGTCTGCTAGCTCATAAGCTAATTCATCTCTAGCAGCGTCTAAATTTTGCAGGCGCTTCCTTAAAACTAAAAGAATAGTCCCTTTAACATACTGCCCATCCCTAAGCACGCTATCAGTTTCGGTAACCACATACCATGCTGCAGTTACATGAAGCCCACTCGCCCATACAATATTTGCCATATCGGCCCAAATAGTGCCAGACTGATGAGTAAACATAACAACCTGTATACCATTCTCCGGCATACATTCTGTCATTCGTTTATATGCAGCCACCATAGATAATTTAAAATCATGGTCCTCACCCTTTATAGCCATTGGTCGACGACTATCCCAAATCCAGTCGGCAAATTCTTTTGGCGGATTTTTTCTCAGCCAAGATATAAAAAATTCTAAAATTTCTTCATACTTAACAGCATCGCCGTAAGGCGGGTCAGTAATAAAGATATCAGAAGCGATATCTAAGCTTGTTACATCTTTGTTTTCAATTTGAATTTTCAAACCACTAGGAAGCGGTAACGAGGTGTAATCCTGAGTCAAGAACGGCAAGACTCTCTCACTCCCCCTGCAACAGAAATTAATTGGCGTATTTAAGGCTTGATTATAAAAAACATGGGAGCCTCCGTCTCTGGATTTATCCCAAACACATAACCTTGAAGAGTAATCCATTGCATAACATAACGCCGGCTTGTTAAAGGCAAAAGAATATTTGTTTATGAGTCCTAGTAGTAGTATCTGCCTCGGTGAAAATAAGTGATGCCAATAAGTCCAACCTCTCTCCCTTGAAAGCCTCTCAGTTTCATCGCCTTTTTCAATCTTCATATCCGAAACATAGCCTAAGCTTTGCCAATCCAGCAAATTAGACTGAACATATTCAATTACTTTTTTTTCTCTTTCCAAATCCCTTTCATTCACAGTCCTATATTCGGTGATACTTCGTCCACGTGCATCCTCTTTGATCCACTGGATAGCATAAAGTCTCTCAGAATAAACATCATCATCTCTGAAAATAACATCATGAATATCCCAATGCCTTAATTTATTTTTGTTTACCTTTTTCCCATCAATTACTTCAGTGTGATCCCCGCGAATTGTCGATAATTTATTGCTATGAAGCTCTCCAAGGACATGGTGAACCAATGATTGTTCTTGATAGGTCCCTTTTTCTGATTGTTTTAGCAGCTCATCGCTTACACCATTTAAAACCTCTATGTCATAGCGTTTATTTTTTGCATCTGGCAGAAGACTAATTATTGTTTTCCTAGTCTTACTAATTACAAAGCTCGGAATTAGTGGGACTCGCCAACCGGAAGTTGGACATCTAACCTCAAGACAATATAAATAAAATTTCCCTCTCCACCCATTCCCATCAGATTCAATTTGTAATTGATCAAGTTCTTTGCGGATATTCTTTACTATTAATGACTGACTAAGCCTTTCCTTGTCTCTATATTCAATAGATCCACCGACTATTTTTAAGGCAGCCCAAGTCAACATACAGGCAATAGGATTTAAATCAGATGCGTATACATTACATCCAAGTCTAGCCGCTTCAAATGGTATTTGACCAGACCCCGAAAATGTATCTGCAACTTTAGGTCGATGGCCAAATCTCATAACTCCTAGCTGCTCTGTTAGATCAGACAAAGTTAATGCAGTAGTACCAAGGTGATCGTTTACTTCATCCCAAATATGAGAATGCAAGTCAACATTAACCTCTTCAGCTCTTAAAACTTTGCTAGAAATTTCTTTATATGAAGTCTTTGGCAAAAGCAACGCAGATAATTTGTGTTTTTGATCTAGGCTTATATCTTCACGCCAAATAAAACGGATAGTTTGACCTACATTATCAATGTTAAAAGGGCCTCTACTAGGCATTGTATGTTTTGCTTCGGGTGGAATGGTGTCAAAGTAACTCCACGGCTTTTCAATGTCTAGCTTAGACAATATATCCTTTGGAGCAACCAATCCATTCCGCTTTGATAGGCTAATGTCATCCATTGCCATTAGCATTTGAAATATCTCTAAATCTTTTTTATGGTCATTTGTCGCTGGTAACAGACAACCTAAAATACATGCTCGATTTAAAATTAATGGTTTTCTACCTTTCCAATAAGACCCAAGAGCAGTCAATGTTTGACCAGAGCCAGCCATTCGTTCTTTATAAACATCTACTGAAAGTTTTTGAACAGGGAGAACCGATTCAATCAAAGATGGTGCATCTTTAAGGCTAAATGGAATGATTTTTTTTAGTTGACTCATGTGAATAATTTTTTAATCCATTTAATTTACTGGCTAAACAAGCTAAAGTTTTCTGGTTGGTCAATTTTTGCCAATCTCACTCTGTTTGGCTCAACCATATCAATATCAGAAAACGCGCAATAAAGGGCCTTCCTCCAGCCCCTGTCTCGATCTTCCGCAAGACCGCCTTGGGCGGCTGTCATGGAATAAAGCCACCATCTTTCTTCTGGACGTAGTAAGGTCCATTTAAGACATATTGCCTCTATTTGTATGTCACTTGCAGGCTCTGAGGCCCACATCAAAACGCAGAGCTCTTTTCCAAGCATTCGATCAACCAAATTAATTGAAGGCTTCCAGGAGCTTGGAGACGCCTTAGTAGCCCTCAATCTTGAATTGAAATCTTTTCTGGCCGTATCTGCAATTTTCCCCCACTTTGATCTAGGCAAAATTACTCTAGTCTCAAACTCAGGGGTGCCGTCCACTCCGGCCAAAAAACCATAATCCTCAGTGACGATTACATCCCCGGCTCTACCTGCTGGAATATTCACTTTAAATACATGGGCACCAAACTCAGCAGACGCTCCAAATCCTATTGATTTAGTTAGTGAGCTAGGTTTGGATACTTCAGCCTCTTCCCTAGTATTAGTCATTCAGCAGCTCTCCATTCACCATCATACGAAATGCTCAAGGCCGAACAAAAATCCATTAAATCCTGCCCTGTTGGGAAAGTCGCTCTAAAAGACATCGCAATTGGTGTTGATGGCAGAAACCCTGAACCCAGAGTTTCAACTGCTTGGAGAACTTGTAACGCAACAGTCTTGTGTCCAGTTATTGCGAATTGACCATAGGAATTACCTTCTTGAATCTTAATATTAATTTCGGTAAATTCAATATTCCTCTCCTGAGCTTTTGCAATTGCGGCAAAAACAAGCTCTCTTGATGTGAGTTGAGCACTTTTATTAATCGGAAAGATCACAGGCTTACTCAATGGAGGATCAGGCAATATAGCTGCGCCACCGCTAGCTGTAAGCTGAGGAATCATAAAATCCCCCCTACCTTCAAGCCCAGAGCTTTCTGCAAAAACTAGTAATCGGCCTGATTCTGGTCCAATTGCGAATGGTTTCGTATATTCAACTCCACTTCTGGGTTCGGCGCCATTAAGCGTATATCGAATAACGTCTGCCTTTGGTAATACTGAGATAGATACATTACGTGTATTTTTATCGCCACCAGAAATTTCCCACTGAACAAGTAAATTATTTGTCCATATGAGAGGATTTCCTTTTTCAGCCTTACCGGAATGATCAATTGCTAGAAAAGCAACCCTTAGCGCTTTAGTAGCTAGCTTGTCGTCCCCAAGTTTTTTACTTGCTTCTGAGACTTCTCCATCTTCCGCATAGAAAACACTGCAAGTATCTGGGTTGGCATTCAAAACTGTAATCTGCAAAGTCACAGAGCCATCATCTTGCATTTTCCCTACAGGAACAACTTGAACACTTACTTGTTTTGGTTTGGGTTTTTTTGAAATATATCCATTGCCCAAATCTTCCCAAATTCCTTCATTGATAGCTCTGGCTTTTATTTTGTCCAAATCCCCTGGCGGGAGAAAAAACATTGAGCAATCAGTTTGCGCTTTATCTTTAATATCAGCCCATGGGACCTCATCCTGAGGTCCAAAGAGCCGTTCAATACGAGTACGAACACCGCTAAATTTATTCGAGTCACTCCAGTCTAAATAAAGCTTAATTGGATCTTTGGTAAGTGTAATTTCAACACGCGCTTCACCGTCATTAGTATCGCCACTTTGCTCTAAGTTGATAGCTTTTAAACTGGCTACTGTACTTTGAGTTTGAAACGGGAAAAGAATTTTATCAAATAGAGTTTTAACAACTCCTGTAAAGGTTAGCTCAAACTGCTTCTTTAGATCTTCAAATTCCTCCCATTGAGGTCCGCCTTTAGTGATTTTCTGCTGTGCTTCTGCCTGGCTGGTAGCGTATACCATCCTTGCTGAATCCCAAAGCTTATGCATTTCTATAGTCTTCTCACCGCTAAGCACTAATAAATTGTTTTTTCTAGTCAGACCTGAAAAAAGTGTGCCAATCTCCTCAGGCGGCAAACTTGAATCCGGAGGGACAATTGCAAGTACTCGCCCTGCTTGAACGTCTGCTTGAATTTCATCTATGGTTGGCAAAGCGAGAACTTTTGAATAAGCGGATTTTCGCTTAGGCTCAAACATACTTTTTAGACGATTTGCAACAAGCTCTCTTACTTTTGGCTCTGGAGCTCTTTCAGCAAGACCTACAATCATCTTAGTTAGATTTTCTAATTTATCAAAATAGATTCGCCCTTCACCAGACTTGTGCAAATACCAAGCGGATTTTTGAAGATTATCTATTGCCTCTTCATAAAAACTCAAATCCGATAGAGGCGATGCAAGACACTCAAGGGCCTCAGACTTAGTAAGCCCTTTAACAGGATTAACAGCTGTAGACATACTTGAAATTAAAAGCAAGTTAGCAGCTTGCGTAGCATGATCATTTCCGCTATTGGCATCAATAACTTGAGCATGTGCACTACCATCACTCGAATAAATATCTCTTGCCATGGCCTCATCAAGTCGAGAGATAGAAATAATTTTTTCACGTACCTCATCAATATCCATACTGAAATGTTGAGGGCCCATGAGCAATACATCATCAACTGGTCGGCTCCAAACGGAATTTAAAAGCCTGGAAGCTAGCTCCATTAACCCACGAGTCTGCTGAAATTCCTTGTTTTCCTTAAACAAGGCAAAAAGATGCTTCATTTGAGGATGGAATGGATAAGTCTGCTCAACTTCCATAGCTATTTGCTCAGGAGTTTTTTGCTGATCAATAGTTCTAGACTTTTGAGCCTGCTCTATTGATTTTGCATATTGTTGTGCTAGGTGACTAATCTTATTATCATCAGGCAGACTCGCGAACAATCTCTTCTTAAGAATTGCGTAGGTTTCATCGCCTGATAAATCTACTGGGGTGATATTGAATTCCACTCGACTCAGTTCTTTTCTGGCGTTTTCCAAAGCGGAATTAATAATTTGAGTACCTTCGGCATGAGAGGCCTCTAAATCTGAGATAACGACACAGATATCCTTCCTCGCCATTGCAGCAGTCAATAAATTAGCAAATGCACGACTTGCTACATCAGCAACCGTTCCGCTGCCAATTGGTTGAGTTTTGTAATAAGCAAAGTATGTCGGCATCTCGTCCAACAACAGCAAAATTGGGGATTTAACCTTATTAAAGAGACCGGTCCAATGGTTCTCGCCAGGCGCCTTGATGCCGCTCTCAAAAAATCCTTCATGGCCCAACTGGGATGCAATTCTTCCCCAAAAGAAATCATCTGGCTGTTCACGACCATTAAAGAAAGTTACCGCCGCACTTCCAAATTTATATCGACTTGAGGCCTCAGGGAAAAACTCTGTTCTTAGACTCTCATGTCTCGCTAGAAAAGCCATCGTTTTAATTAAATGGGTTTTACCTCCACCCATTGCTTGCTTGAGACGAAAAACTGGTCTCCCGCCCTCGCCGCCAGATAATCTTTTAAAACCTTCCTGGACAAGTTCCTGCATGCCTTTTGTTAGATAGGAGTGCTTTAAAAACTTCTTACCATCCTCTATGTTTTGAGTTTCCTCATCAACTCGCTCAATACCATCACTAATTCGAATATTCAAAGCGCCTTCATTCAGGGTGCATGCTTGCTTTACGGTCATTACCATGGTTTTGTCCAGATTCTAATTAATGAAATTTCTATTGCCGGTTAAGTTGATGAGCTTTTGGTGATTGCTCTTATAACCATTAAAAACAGCTTGAAAATTAATATCCTAATGATATCAAGCCATTGATTTTCAAAATATTATCTTAATCAATGCGTTAGGCAAAGCTCAATGCATGAGCCAAGGGATGATTGAAACTTAAAAAATCTGGAATTAACTCAACCATGGCCCATTTCTTTGTGATTTCCAATCTTAATGGCCGCCCAGTGGCCAGAACCAAGATTTTCTAGATGCGCCCTAAAGCCGGCATCTAACTTGACCGAATAGATATTTGGACCTTCTTTGGGCCAAGGCTTAAAACCCAGGCCATTAGAAAAACGATCTTCAATAAGTCTAGGCTTTGTGGTTGCCCATTTTTTTGCCAACATTGACTCTTTAGGGTCTTGAAGTTTTTTTATTACTTTGGGCGATTCAGTAATCGTTGTAACTGGAGGTGGCACCCAAGCAGGATCAATCCAGCTGGATAACTTTTGTGGGTAGATGACATACTCCGGACATAGCGCAGGCCTTAACAAATCTTTTGGAATTGTTCCTACCCAGGAAATAATATCTACTCTTGGAGAGCTGTATGGAGGCATCAGATCTACAGCGCTAGCCAACCACTCGCCGCTTAATACTTGTTTGGGCTCCTCAAATCTCGAATAGGCATTAGGCTGTAATGACATAAAGTCATGTGCGAATTCTCTTAAACCAACGCTTTGTTTCTTTGCCCACTCATAAGCCCTTCTGTTCGCCAAAGCTTCTTCAACAAAATGTGATTTTCTATTTCGCAAAGCACGTCGCAAAGGAAGATATAAATGCTTCTTTAAAAGAGCCTCAAACATTAAAACTTGAATGTCTGACTGAAAATGATAGTGCTCATGTTCAAATAAGAACTGATGCGCCAACTCACGCGGATCTCCATAACCTGGATAGGATCGTGATATATCCCACGCCAACTTATCTAAACCTTGTTTTATGTAAAAAATTCCCCACTTACCCTTACACGGCAAGCTATCTATCATTCGTTTTGATTTGTAAAATGCAATCGCCTCAAATCCTTTTGCCCTAATTCCACCTTCAATGATTTCACTATCTTCAGACGAAGGTTCAAAAATTTCACTTCTATTACCCATCCTGCTACTTACTTCAATAGAAGTTTCATAGTCATCATAAGTAAAAATTTCTTCCTCATTATCACCAATGAGATCATCAACTTTATCTTGCTCACCTTCAGGTAAATTAGGCCACTGAGGAACATTGTTATTGCTATCTGGAGGAAGTTGAGCATTTACATCTTCAAATAATCTATCGATAACATTTGACATGGTGGTTTCCTATTTGCTTAATTTGTTTTTTTAATAATACATCTCACAAATCCCACTCCCCTGTGGGCTCCATACCCTCCATGTCCTTTGGGCAAATAGGTGGGCCCAGATCCAAATACCGCTTTAGTATTACCACTTCATAGCCGCACTTGTCACATTTAGCGCCCGGTCTTTTGGGTGCTTTTTGCATTGCTCTTACTGGCAGACTTAATCTTCCATGCGGGAAACCCCCTAGCTTTTCACTAATGCGCATTAAATCTTGCTTTAGCCAATCCCCTGCCCCAGCACTTCTCATGGGCCCTTTTAATCCTACATCTAATGCAATTTTCTTAAAGTTTTCACCATGTCCGCTCTGACAGTCATCTACTGCATGAACTAATTCATGAACTAAGGTATCTAAAAAATCAAATGGCGTCTGAAGATGTGGCGCAATAAATATTTGATTAATTCCATCTACTGCAGACTTAGTAGACCAACATTGGCCTAAGTGGCGTCCTCTTGCACCAGTACTCGGAAATCCTACTGATACCTTTACTGCAGGAACCGAATAGCCAGAGCGTTCAAATATTGGCAATAAATGATCTACAGCCCTCATTAACCACTGCTCGCGATTTATTTCACTCATAGGATGCCTCAGTGGTCGCGAAAACTACGATTTTCTGCCATCCTTAAAAACTCTAGATCTAATGATTTAGATTTTTCATAAGACCAATCCAATGGATATGCAATTTCTCCCTTATCCCAATTTTTAATCCTTAACTCTTCCTTCTCATCGATCTCATCATAAGTAGCGGCAATTAGAATGCTTTCTTCTGATATCTCATTCTTGCCATGCTTTTTTTGACCCTTTAAAACTCTAGGGCGTACTAGTGGTATTAAGTCAATCCAATGCACAGGGATGCTTGTACCAAAAACTTGGTCAACCAATACCGCATCAGTCTTTCTAGGATCCCCTTCATTAATGAGGGCAATTCGCATCCCTTTGCTTGCTAGCAAATTTAGAAGTGCTCTAGCCTCGTCATGATTCTTGTATTGGACACATAGCAGCTGGTTACATGCCGTAAAGCTCACATAGTCATTTAGGTCGAAGAGGAATTGGGCGTAACCACCTTTATAGCGCTCATGTAAGGAGCCTTTTCTTAATAGTACCGACACTCCTTCGATTAATACAGGCATTCATCCTCCATTTGATGAGTTGACTTTAGGAGGATCAGATTAGTGGTCAACAAGCTCAAAAATCGAGCTAGATGGATTTCTTTCAGCCCTTGTAGAAATATTTTATATTTACAGTTGATTTTTACAGTATTAGTGTTAATATATTTTCATGGAAGACAAAAAATACACTTTTGAAGAGTTATGCGCCATTAGCGAGCTAAGTTCCCGCACGCTGCGCTACTACATCCAAATAGGCTTATTAGACAAACCAATAGGACAAACCCGTGCAGCTCATTATTTGAGCTTCCACCTTGAGAAGATCCTTCGTATTAAGCAATTAACGGTAGCCGGTATATCGCTTGAGCGGATTCGCGAGGTGTTGTCTGGTGAGCCAATGCCTTTGCCTGAACGCAGTAAAAAACCTGGACAAATTGAAGTTCGCACTCATCTTTGGGTTACGGACGGGATTGAGTTGCAGGTATCACCAGAAACAGCAGGCCTAAGTCCTGAAGAATTGCGCCAATTCTTAAAAGGCGTCTTACAGGCATATGAACATGTAAAAAAGGATTCTCAATGATTGAATTGGATGAAGTAGTTGGTTTAAGTACTGATGATGGCGAGCAAATGGCATTGCAATCTGTTAGTGCTAAAGGCAAGGTACAAGGTCTTCTGCTGGAGATGACTATTCGCCAGCAATACAAAAACACCACTAAAAAAACCTTAGAGACGGTATATACCTTTCCCATGGGTTGGGGCGCTACCTTCATGGATTTAAGTGTTGAGATGGGTGGTAAGCGCTTAAGCGGTGTCGTAACTGAAAAGAAAAATGCCGAAGAGCAGTATGAAAAGGCAATCAGCAAAGGCGATGCGCCAATAATGCTTGAGAAAAATTCAGATGGGCTTTATACCGTTAATTTAGGTAGCCTCAAACCAAAAGAAGAAGCTGTTATTGAATATACCTATTCTCAATTACTGAGATTTGAAGAAGGTCATGTAAGACTTACCCTTCCGACTACGATTGCCCCTCGTTATGGCGATAGTAGCCAAGGTGGAATTAAAGAGCAACATGGAGTAGAGACAGACTTCTTAGTAGAGTATCCATTCTCACTCTCCCTCCTCCTTGCTGGCGGCATGGAAAAAGTGACCGTTGAGTGCCCTTCTCACCAAGTTCAAGTAACAACAAGTGAAAGTGGTCTTGAGGTGGGTTTAGTACGATCCGGTTTCTTAGATCGTGACTTCATTCTCAATCTAAGCAAACTCGAAAATGAGTCCTTCTTTATTGTGACTCCTGATAAGCAGATGGGTCCTGAAGGTTGTACAGTATTGGCTAGCTTTTGCCCTCCCGCACTAGCTAATCAAAAAGAGCTTAGTGCTGATATTAAAATCTTGGTTGATTGCTCAGGTTCTATGGCGGGCGATAGCATTGAATCCGCCAAGAGGGCTCTACATCACGTCTTAAGCAATCTGCGTGAGGATGACCGTTTTAGCTACTCCCTATTTGGCAGCAAGGTCAAACATGAATTCTCCAGCCTTAAACCAGTCAATCAATTCAATATTGGCACAGCCTCATTACTAGTAAGCAACACTGAAGCAAATATGGGCGGCACAGAAATTGAAGACGCCCTACTATCTACCTTCAAATTAAAAGGTACTGAGAAAAAGGCAGACGTTTTACTTATTACCGATGGCGAAGTTTGGGATACCTCAAACATCATTGCCGCAGCTAAGAACTCAGGTCATCGCATATTTGCCGTTGGTGTGGGCACCTCTCCAGCCGAAACATTGCTACGCGAATTGGCTGAGATGACTGGGGGCGCCTGTGAATTGGTCTCCCCTAAAGAAAATATTGAGAAAGCGATTGTGCGGATGTTTAATCGCATCCATCTACCAAGAGCCAAAGAGATTGAAATTAATTGGGGAACAAATGAGATCCCAGAATGGACTGTTGGAACTAACACTGCCATTTTCAGCGGCAATACTCATCACGTATTTGCCGGATTCAAAAGTATTCCAAACAAGCCTGCGCACTTAAGCTATCAACTTGGGACTAGTTCAGAACGAATTGGTGTTGGTGCAAACTCAATTACTAAAGCTAATGACGGGAATCTTGCTCGCTTAGGCGCATCACAAAGATTAAGCGCACTAACCGAAGAAAAACAACTTTCTTTAGCACTGGAATATCAACTTATAACTGAGCAAACCAATTGTATTTTGGTGCACGTAAGGAGTGTCGAGGAAAAAGCAACTGATATGCCAGAGCTTCAAAAGATTGCGCAGATGCAAGCTGCTGGTTGGGGAGGCGCAGGGACAGTTCATGAAACAGTGCTGCACTGTATGGCTCCTATGCAAGATAGTATTCAGTACTCCATGGCCTCGGTTAGCGCTTGCAGAAGCTCTTCTAGCGATGTTGATTACAGCCAATATGATTTACCGAGAGTATTTAGATCAAGTCGAGAAAGCACTCCAGCCCCTACTCTTGGCTCATCGTATGACTCGAAGACTACTCTTGATAGAGGCGCAGATTATTACGAAATACCTGCCTTTTTAAGAAAGCAGGCTGATGATGACCAGGTCGCTCCAACTAAAGCCGTCTTTCTATTGCCACAGGATATTGCCTCTATTGCAAATCATGATCTGCAAAATAGGAATCAAATTTCTTCATTTGTGAAGTCGGTAGAAAGCCACTTATTAAGCGACGAACTTAAATATGCCCTCGACAAGCTTCAGGAGTCTATGAGTAGCGAGCAGGCTTGGACCATTGTGATGTCTTGGATCTTATTTAAATTGTCTGATGCCATTACTTGGAATGAAAAAACAAAAGAGACAATTGAGCTATTAGTAAATGAGCTAGATCCAAAGCTATTTAACACCGGCTTGGACGTAGTTAACCGAGTTTTTGATTTACTTAAACCTAAATTCTGGGGGTAATGGTTTTGCTGTACGTTGGGTAGTGATAGGTTGTTGATTTAGTTTATTGTTTGATATTTGTATCGGCTAAGAGGATCAGGTATGAGTGCCTTAAAGCCGGAAGACATTGTCTTTTCATTGAAAAAACCATATCTACTTGTGTACTCTAATGCTCCAATGTATTTGGGGCGACCTTTCGGGTACGAGCAAGCTGACAGCCGGGAAAGACCGGTATTTTCATTTTACTGGCACTCAAAATATTCATACCCAATTTCATCTTCAAAATTGCGGCCAATTATGTTGACGTAATCTTCTTTCAGCAAGACAGAATTACCGGTTTGTTTATCAACACCACAATTTCCGTGAATAATTATCTTGGGAAGCACAAATCCCTTGTGACGATAGGTTCCTGCCGTAATCTTTGGTAACCTGAGCAACTCGTTAATCCCAATATAAAGTAATAGCTCGAAAAAGGTGTCGCCCTTGTCGCTCGTTTTATTTGCTAAGTGACTTATCCAAGATTTGAATTTCCTTATGACAGCAGTCTCTATTGATACGTCCCAGTTGTACGCATAATTCTCGACCGAAATTTCCTCATCATGGGCAATCGGACCCCCAAAAAGTAATTCAATCCTCACCATGCTTAAAAAATGCCTCTACTCATAAAAAATCTGTCCGCGCATATCTTTTATGAAAACTTGGTAGAAGTCCTTCCAGTTCTGCAGCTCTCCTGGTTTGCAAACTGCTGCTGGCCTTTGAACTGTAAGTAACCTAACTATGGTTACATTGTTTTCTTCTAGGTGATAGTCAGCGCTGTACTTGATGCCTCCTTTGTCATACTTCACAGGTGATGGTATGCGGGTTACCTTTGAATTCTTTGGAAACTCAATGACATATCTCTTGATCCCCAAGATGAATGAGATATACAGCATCACGATAGGCTTTGATGAGCGCGGGAGAAATTGTTCTGATTGCTAATTCGTTCATTTATTTCCCCAACTCAAAAATATTCACCGGTGCTGCGGCATTGTTTGGCCAGTTACACCCTAGGCCAAGCTCTTGAGCTTTGCGAATGCGATGATGTAATTTTAAAGCAGATGAAAGGTAATACAGTCGTGGATTGGCAATCACCCGCTCATACTCATAATGCAAAGCCTCCACGGTGACCCCATCGACTCGATAAAAATACTTTCCTTCAAATTCAATTGCCTCAGAAAAGTAATTGTTTTCATCTTTAATAAACGAGATCGGAATATACCGATCCCGAAAGACATCTAGTAACTTTTTCCACTTACTGTCATTAAATTGATGCAAACCAATTTTGAGTTGGGTAATGTTCATGGCACTCTCCTCTTTAGCCAATTCGACAAATGTCAGGGCTTGGCAATTCGGTTTAACTCCGCCCTTAATGCTTAATGTTGATCTATTCACTTCTAGTGAATCACTGCCTCAGTCACCTCAGGCTTTCCTTGCGGATCTTTTTTTTGGCCGGTAATTAAATATTGCTTAGTTGCCAACGCAACCTTGAGGTACTCATCAACAGCCGCCCTGAAATTCTCAAAGCCATCTTGCTTATTAAATACATGAGCCAAGCTAAAGATCAAGTTGTCAGCATCCTCACCATCAAGGGTCCCAATAACTTTAGTAGAGCTCTTAGTTCATGAAGCTCAAATGCTGGGCGACGAACGCTCTCTTTAGTCTTGCCATCTAACTTAGGACGATTACTCTCAGTTAAATAACCCCGAACTATAGCTTCATCAAAGACTCTGTTAAATGCAGCATTTTGGGTTTTACGATTACTGTTGGATATTGCCAAGCCATACTTTGGCGGCTCCAGATAAGTCGCCTAAATTTATTAGTGAATTGTTATCGCCCATCTAGATATTCCGTAACTTTTTCGTACCTACATATTGCCACCATTTATATTAAAAGTCCTCTTACAAAAGACAAAACCCCCACCATTGCTGATGAGGGTTTGCTTTTCTGGTGGGCCCACCAGGACTTGAACCTGGGACCAAAGGATTCCGGTTTGTGTAGCTTTCACTACTCCCTGGACTATGCCTTCATCATATCGATTGCTCGACTTAGATGGGTGCCGTCTAGTCTCTACACGTTCAAAGTAATTTCTTACTAAGCTTCGCTCGGCGTTAGCTTGTGCAGCTTTTGACTGCATTTAGCTTTCTCCGAATTTGACACCATCCCATATACAGTTTCCAAGTATATGGCACAACTTACGCTATGAGTCCTCTGCTCTAACCAACTGAGCTATAGGCCCTTAATCGTTACATTTACTACACACCTTTTTTGAGGTGTTTTTACTTCAAAACCGCATTTACTACACACCATCAAAAATGCTCTGGTGTGTAGTCGGTGTGTAGTGAATTTATACCGCCTAATTCACCACTAACCTCTTGAATCTATTGAGGTCTTTGTGACAAGACCCCTAGGGCTTCTTTCTTATGAGTCCTCTGCTCTAACCAACTGAGCTATAGGCCCGTTAGTCTTTGGTTCAATCCTCTTCGAGGAAAGTCTTGAGTTTGTCGCTGCGGCTTGGATGACGCATTTTTCTCAGGGCCTTAGCTTCTATCTGACGAATACGCTCACGCGTCACGTCAAACTGCTTACCAACTTCTTCGAG